>Ga0137394_10001266_pt1 | contig 18256 bp, 20 predicted proteins | sample czobulk116metaG_FD_108278 | JGI IMG/M metagenome (GOLD analysis project Ga0137394, IMG submission 108278) | Vadose zone soil microbial communities from Angelo Coast Range Reserve, California, USA - czobulk1.16 metaG | ecosystem: Environmental > Terrestrial > Soil > Vadose zone | place: USA...
CACGCCAGCGACTTCGACGGTCCGGCGGCGGTTGGGGAGCGCCTACGCCACGAAGCACTTGCCCTGCGCGGCGGAGAGTAGTGCGCAGCCGCCGCGCTCTGCTAGGGCTGATCGCGAGGAGGGAGGACGAGGGCGGCGAGACGACAGATCACGCGACTCGGCGGCGCTCCGAAGCTCCTCGCAGCCTTCTTCGGGATCTCGCCGGATGCAATCGGTGTGGTGCAGGACCACGAGGTTCCAGCCGGCGGCCAGATCGCCGCCCGCCGCCCGGGTGACCTGGCGAACCATCGCCAGCGTGTCGATCGTCGAGGGTGTGACGCGCCCACCGACGTTGCGAATGATCGCTGCTTCTCCGGCCTCCGGGGATCCACACACCCGATGATCAGACTCTTCATGGACGGCATCATCTCCAAGCTCGACACATGCCGGTGGCTCGCGAAATCGCGATTGCGCCCGTTCAGGGTCTCGATCACGGTCGCCTTCATGGCCGTCCCGCTCCTTTCGCAGTGATGTCGTCGACCAGCGCCGACAGCTTCTCGTCGAGCACGCGCACCGCGGCCCGCAGCTCGACGCTCGCGGTATCGACGGCGATCAGCGACGACGGACGGACGTAGAGGACGCTCGTACCGCGACCTTCGGACTGCTCTGTCAGCAGCAGCTCGACGGGAACGAAGAGTCCCGCGTTCACATCGCGGCTGCTCCGCACACGGCTTCTCGCCGGGCAAGGAGAGCCGCGTTACCCGGGACCGCAGGGGCCAGGAATTCGCGACAGGTTTCACGAAGGTGGGGGCATGTTTCCCTCTTTGTCCGCGAGTCAGCGGTTCGTCTTGCCCCCGACTGTGGCATGGTGCGCGCCACGCCCGATAACCCGGAGCGCGGAAAGACCGAGGTTGTTCGACATGAGGTTCGCCCTGACAGCAGCAGCTCTTCTGGCCGCGACCGGCGCGGCGGCGGCGGTTCAGCCGTTCCCTCCGGCCTTCCGCACGCAGATGGTCGACGCGAACGGAACGAAGATCTACGTCCGCTCCGGCGGGAAGGGTCCCGCGGTCGTGATGCTGCACGGCTTCGGCGATACCGGCGACATGTGGGCACCGATCGCGTCGAAGCTGGTGCAGGATCACACGGTGATCGTGCCCGACCTGCGGGGGATGGGGCTCTCCGCCCATCCGGACACGGGCTACACGAAGAAGAACGAGGCCCTCGACGTCGCGGCCGTTCTCGATCACCTCAAGGTGGACAAGGCCGACCTCGTCACGCACGACATCGGCAACATGGTCGGATACGCGTTCGCTGCGCAGTACCCGGACCGCGTCACCCGATGGGTGGTGATCGACGCCCCGCTCCCGGGCATCGGCAACTGGGACAGCATCACCCGCAGCCCCTTGCTCTGGCACTTCAACTTCCGTGGCCCGGATGTGGAGCGGCTCGTCGCCGGACGCGAGCGCATCTATCTCGACCGCTTCTGGAACGAGCTGTCGGCGAATCCGAAGGCCATTGACGAAGCGACCCGCCAGCACTACGCCGCGCTGTACGCACGGCCGCGCGCGATGCACGACGCGTTCGAGCAGTTCGGCGCGTTCGGGCAGGACGCGATCGACAACAAGGCGCTGCTCGCCGCAGGCAAGCTGAGCATGCCCATTCTCGCGGTCGGCGCGGAGAAGTCGTTCGGTCCGGGTCAGGCCGACGAGATCCGATTCGTCGGGAGCAACGTCACGGGCGCCATCGTCCCCGCCTCCGGCCACTGGATCATGGAGGAGAACCCGGGCGCGACCACCACGCTGGTCCTCGAGTTCCTGGCGAAGTGAGCCACTGCGCCGCCGTGTGCTTTTCGAAGGGCGGGCACGCCGATGTCATCCCAATCGCGCCTGCGCTGTTGGCGCACCTCGCAGCAGCGATCAAGGCATCGCCCTCCGACTTGGTCTTCCGGCGTCTGACGGCAGCATGCTCAGCGAGGACGCGAATACGGAACGGGTGCTTCGGTCAGCTCTCGCGCGCGCGGGGCTCGTGCCCGGATACGATCACACCTGCCGCCGCTGCAAGGCCAAGGGCACGCCCCACGTGGAGCGACATTGTGACGCAACCCTCCGGCACTCGGATCGGCACCCGCAGCGAACGAGAACGCGCGCCCAAAAGTGCCTGAGTCCGCCGCGTTGGGTGGCGCGCCTGGAGGGAGTCGAACCCCCGGCCCGCGGCTTCGAAGGCCGCTGCTCTATCCAGCTGAGCTACAGGCGCGTCCGGGCCATTGTACCGTTCTCGGACGCCCCGGCAGTGGCCGGGTCGGGGGTGGTTTGCCTTGACGGACCGGGATGCCTGGTCTAGAAGCCTGCGCTTCCTGGGGCGTTCCGCCCCCGGGGGCAACAGGTGTGCACGAATCAGGGAGAGGTGGCCGAGAGGCTGAAGGCGCTGGTTTGCTAAACCAGTATACGGCCCAAAGCTGTATCGAGGGTTCGAATCCCTCCCTCTCCGCCAGCCAGTCGAGGGCCCTTAGCTCAGTTGGATAGAGCGTCGGACTACGAATCCGAAGGCCGCAGGTTCGAATCCTGCAGGGCCCGCCACACTTAGGCGATCCGCGGCCTGGCCAGCGTGACGGAAATCGTGACGGATCCGCCGGCCAGCCGCTCAGGTTTGCCGCCAACCCGGCGCCGGGCGCCCTGACTTGCTTCGATGCGGCGGCCACAGCCGGCCGGACAGCGACTTTCAGAGCAGGGTCCGGCTTGCGCGGTGCAGGCCTCTCGCGTTCCAATCCAGCACCGAACTGGCCTTCAAGGCCACACGAGCGCGGGGCGCTGGTGCGCTGGTGTAGCGGTCGTTGCAATGGAGCGCGGTCTAAGTGTGCGACGTGTCCTATGCCGAGCCGATACCAGGTCTCCATGGTGATCATCGCTCTGGCGGCCGCCGGCTGCGGGCGAGCCCTTTGCAGCAGCCTCATGACTCCCGACGCCTGCGATGCCCGCGGCGACTGCCACTCGGTGTTTCAGGACCCCGGCGCCTGTGGATGCGCGCCCGCCGGCTGCTGCACCATGTTTTCGCGCTGCGCCGAAGGGGGCAAGGCGCGCTGCAGCGGCATGATCCAATGCGGGGTGGCTCCCCCGAACTGCGTGGGCCCTTACGTGGTCTCCTACACCGACACCTGCTACGAGGGCTGCGTTCCTTCGTCCGAGTGCGGCAACTAGACGGGCGGGCCCGCGTCACGTCGGAAAACTTCCGATCGGTCGGACGGCCGGGGATGCTGGGCCCTGGATGAGCTTCGTGCGGCTGCGCGGGAAGATCGCCGTTGCGCTCGGTGCCGCGGTCGCGGTCGTGCTCGCATGGCTGCTCGTCCCGCGGCGCGCGCAACGGGAGGAGTTGATCGAGGCGGCCTGGGTAGAGGAGCGCGCCGCGGACATGCGCTCCACGCACGTGGCCGTGCCGCTCCCGCGCACCTTCGGCGAGCTGCTCGAGCCGTCTCTGGCCGCTCTCCACGAGAGCTACGCCGCCTACAAGCGGTCGGGCCCGGCGGCCATGAATCGGGTGAAGCGCATCTGCAACGGTCAGGATCCGATCGCGCAACTCGGGCCGGAAATGTCGGTCGACCTGGTCCAGCACCGGGCGGCGATGCATGGCGCGCTGACAGCCACGCACGCACGTTCCGCGCGTGCTCCCGCCTCGCTGCGGTTGTTCGCGGCATTACGGCCCGACGATGCTTTTGCGGACGTGCAGCAAGCCGGTCGTCTCGCGGCCCTCGACGTGCTCACGCTGGTCGACCAGGGACGGGCGGCCGAGGCCGCCTATGAGTGCGCCGACATGCTGGCGCTCGGCCGCGATCTCTCCTACCCGAGCATCCTCGGACGGATGATCGGGGTGGCCGTCACGGGCGCCTCGTCGTACGCCTGCGGCAGCGCCCTGTCTCTCGCGCCTGCGGGGGCGCTCGAGGGCGTACGCGCGCAGCTCATCGCGATCCGTGCCGGTACGCCGCGATTTGCGGACCTCCTCCGGCGCGAACGACTCTTCCAGCAGCTCTGGCTGGCTGATCCCGATCCGCGCTTGCCGGAGGGCGCCCTCACCTTGATTGCCGATGCGCATGCGCAGAACAGGAACGTGTTCGACGGCCTCGGACGAGCGCTGTTGCGCGCGAACGCGCGGGACCGCCTGGCAGCGCGGATCGCTGCATTCCTCGATGCCCAACGGCTCGACTGGCCCGCCTGCGCCGAGCGGATGGAAGAGGTGACGCAGCGTTTCGAGTGGAACCCGATGGTCCGGGACTCATTCGTCCCCCTGCTCCGCCGCCACCGGGACGGCTTGCTCAAGATCGACGCGCTCGTTTGCGCCGCATCCGTTTCGCTGGCGCGGGCGCGAACGGGCGTTCTTCCGCGCGATCCAGCGGCGTGCCCGCCGATCGAACCGGAGGCGAAATGCGGAGAGCAGGGCGCCTCGCAGCGCATCCTGGAAGACGGGGAGGGGCTGCGAGTGTCGGTCACCCTGAGCGACGGCTCCGACTATACCGTTCCGCTGGCCCCCATCCGGCGAGGTAGCGCCACCGTCCTGGTCGGACCCCGCTGAGAACCGGCCCCACCGTTCGAATCCTGCAGGGCCCGCCAGTTCGCGTTGCAGGGCCGCGGCCGAGGAGGCGACCACACCGCGGTCCCGCAACGCGCGCCCGCGAGCGCCCGCGGGCCTTCCCCGAAAGGTGCGCCCGGCGGACGGCACCTCAATCCGCAGCTTTCCCGACGAGGGCTCACGGGACACGGCGGAGGAGGCCCCCTCCGGCACGGGCGGCCGTCCCGGTCGCATTGCCGCGGCCGCAGGGCCGTGCTAAGCAGCCGCCCGCTCTTTGGAATGACGATGGACGCGACCTGGATGGCGGAGGCGCTGGCCGAGGCGCGCAAGGCGGCCGCCGAAGGCGAGGTGCCGATCGGCGCCGTGGTGGTGCACGATTCCCGGGTGGTCGGGCGCGGCCGGAACGCACGCGAGGGCCGGCGCGACCCGACGGCGCATGCCGAGGTGCTCGCGCTGCAGGAGGCCGCGCGCTCGCTGGGCCGGTGGCGGCTCAGCGGCGCCACCGTCTACGCGACGCTCGAGCCGTGCCCGATGTGCGCCGGAGCACTGGTGAATGCGCGCGTCGACCGGTTGGTCTACGCTGTGCCCGACCCCAAGGCGGGCGCGGCGGGGACCCTCTTCGACGTGCCGCGCGATCCGCGACTCAACCACCGCGTGGAAGTGGCGAGCGGGGTCCTGGCGGCGGAATGCGGAGAGCTGCTCAGCTCGTTCTTCCGCTCCAGGCGCGGGAAGTGATCGGGAGAGGTGGCCGAGCGGCCGAAGGCGCACGCTTGGAAAGCGTGTATACGGCAACGTATCGTGGGTTCGAATCCCACCCTCTCCGCCAAACTTGCTTGACGCTGCGCCGCTGCTCGGAGCAGATCGGCGCCGGGATTGGGAGAGCTGGCCGAGCGGCTGAAGGCACCTGATTCGAAATCAGGAGTACCCGCAAGGGTATCGGGGGTTCGAATCCCTCGCTCTCCGCCAAATCATGACCTGGCCGGCTCCGGGATGGGCGGGGTTCCGTCGCCAGGCTCGACCTCGCCATCTTCGAGCCCGAGTTGGCCCTCCCCCTCCTCGACCACCTCGGTAGGCTCGAGCTCGACGGGGACTGGGGTCGCCGCGGCCGGGAAGCGCCCGGTGGCTTGCATCTCGCGCTCGAACTCCTCCACGTCGAAGTCGGTGAGGAGAGCCACGAACGGCAGCCGCTGGGCCTCGATGCCCGGGTAGCTGGCAGCCAGCAGATCGGCCACTTCCCAGGGCGCGCGGACCGCGTCGGCGACGAGGATCCACACGCCTCCGCTCTCCGGCAGCCGGACGTTCCGGCCGATGAGCGCCAGATAGCCGAGGACCCGGTTCAGGAAATAAGCCGTCTTGGACGCACGCTTATCCATCCATCATGGCAAGTAGATTCGGTCGGTCTGCCGCGCAAGGGGGCGGGAGTGGACACTGTTGCCTGCATGGCGCACACGAGCGGCCGACCCGTTGCGGCGGGCCCGGTGTCCCGTTAGCTTGCGAACGCACTGCACCCCATCCGCGAGCGCGTTCGTGATATGCGGTTCCGACCCGGAAGGGGCGCTGGACCGGGGACCGGGCGACGGCGGGTCGTGAACCCGCCAGGCCCGGAAGGGAGCAACGGTAGCGGCTTCAACCGTGTGCCCGGTCTCCGGTCCAGCGCCTCGCGGGCATCCATCCGATGACCACTCCGTACCTCGTCCTCGCGCGCAAGTACCGGCCGCAGCGCTTCGCCGACCTCACCGGCCAGGAGCACGTGGTCCGCACCCTCTCGAATGCGCTGCGCACCGGCCGCGTGGCGCACGCGTTCCTCTTCACCGGCCCGCGCGGGTGCGGCAAGACGACCAGCGCCCGCATCCTCGCCCGCGCGGTCAACTGCGTGAACGGCCCGACCGCCGAGCCCTGCGGCGCCTGTGGGCCGTGCATCGACATCGCCGCGGGCACCGACATCGACGTGCAGGAGATCGACGCCGCCTCCAACAACGGCGTCGACGACGTGCGGGCGCTGCGCGAGGCGGCCAAGTACCTGCCGGCGCGCGCCCGCTACAAGATCTACATCGTGGACGAGGTGCACATGCTGAGCGGCGCCGCGTTCAACGCGCTGCTCAAGACCCTCGAGGAGCCGCCCGGGCACATCAAGTTCCTGCTGGCGACGACCGATCCGCAGAAGCTGCCGGCGACCATCCTCTCGCGCGTGCAGCGGCACAATTTCCAACTGGTGCCGCTGGGGAAGATCGTCGTGCGGCTACGCGAGATTGCCCTGGCGGAAGGCGTGCAGGTGGCCGACGCGGCGCTCTCGCTGGTCGCGCGGCAGGCGGCGGGGTCGATGCGCGACGCGCTGAGCCTGCTCGACCAGCTCTTCGCCGCGCACGCCGGCGCGGAAGAGATCGGCGAAGCCGAGGCGGTCGAGACCCTCGGGGCGCTCGACCAGGGCGTAGTGGCGGCGATCGTGCGCGCCGTGCTGCGGCGCGATCCCGCGGCGGCGCTGCAGGGCGTGGTCCGCGCGTACGAGGCGGGCGCCGACTTCAAGCGGCTCGCCGAGGAGCTGGCCGCCCGCGCCCGCAACCTGGTACTGGCTGCGCTTCCGGGCGTGAAGCAGGATCTCCCCGACCACGAGCTGCGCGCCCTCGCCACGGAGGCGGGCGAGCACGACCCAGCGCAGCTCGCGCGCGTGTTCGAGCTGCTCCAGCAGGGGCAGGACGACGTGGCCAAGGCGGCGAGCCCGCGCCACGCGCTGGAGGTCGCGCTGCTTCGCGCGGTCCATCTGGCACCCTCGGGCGCGCTCCCCGAGCTGGTGCAGAAGGTGGAGCAGCTCTCGTCGCGGCTCGGAGGAGGGGCGCCGGCCAGGCCATCCATTCCGCCGCGCGCCCCTGCTTCGGGGGCGCGCACGCTGGCCGAGAACGGCGCCGCGCTGCGCGCCACCGCGCGGACAGAGGGTGAACCGGCAGAAGGGCCCTCGGACGCAACCTCGCCACCGAGCACGAACGCGACCCCGAGCACGACCCCGACCTCGAACGCGACCCCGACTGCGAATGGCCCGCACCCCGTCGCCTCTGACCCGGCCGCATCGCTGGAGCAGCGCTGGCGCGTCCTTGTCGACTCCGTCCGATCCGCGCGCAAGATGAAGGAGGCGTCCGCGCTCGAAAAGGCGATCCCGATCAGCATCGAAAACGGAACGGTCGCGATCGGGTTTCGGAGCCGGGGCGACGCCGTGTTGCTGGAGGACAAGGACGCCCGCCTCGCGGTCGAGGCCGCCTTCGCCCGAGCGCTGGGGACCAAGGCCGCGCTGCGCATCGAGCAGGCGCCCGAGGCGCCGCAGGCCAGCCTGCACGACGAGAAGGAGCGCGCCCGCAAGGAACGCAAGGTCCAGCGCCTGCAGGCCGGCCGGGAGCACCCCGGCGTCCGCACGGCGGTGGAAGTTCTCGGCGGCGAGATCGAAGATGTGAGAGACCTCGGCGAGGAGTAGGCGATGGCCGGCTTCGACTTGAACGCGCTCTTCCAGCAGGCGCAGCAGATCCAGGAGCAGATGAAGCGGGCCCAGGAGGAGCTGGCCCGCAAGGAAGTCACTGGCACGGCCGGCGGCGGGATGGTGACGGTCACCGCGAACGGGAAGGGCGAGCTGCTCAAGGTGCAGATCGATCCCAAGGCGGTCGATCCCAAGGACGTGGCGATGCTCGAGGACCTGGTGCTGGCGGCGGTCAACTCGGCGCTGCGCGCGGCGCAGCAGCTGGCCCAGGCGCAGGGCGGCCCGCTGGCGAGCCTCAAGGACATGTTCCCCGGAATGGTGCCCTGAAACCCGCGGACCCGATCGCCCGGCTCACGGTGTTGCTCGCCAGGCTCCCCGGGGTCGGCGAGAAGACCGCGCAGCGGCTCGCCTTCCACATCCTCGAGTCGCCGCCCGAGTACGCGCGCGACCTCGCCGACGCGCTCTCCTCGCTGGAGCGCGAGGTGCGCTTGTGCTCGACCTGCTGCAACCTGACCGCGCAGGACCCGTGCGCGATCTGCGCCGATCCACAGCGCGACGCGAAGATGATCTGCGTGGTCGAGTCGGTCCCCGACCTGCTCGCGGTGGAGCGCACGCGCGAGTTCCGCGGGCGCTATCACGTGCTGCACGGGGCGCTCTCGCCGCTGGACGGCGTCGGTCCCGATCAGCTGAAGCTGAAGGAGCTGGTCTCGAGGCTGCACGGCGAGGTGCAGGAAGTGATCGTCGCCACCGATCCGACCGTGGAAGGAGAGGCGACCGCGCTCTACCTGACGCGATTGATCAAGCCATTGGGCGTGCGCGTCACGCGGATCGCGCAGGGCATGCCCATGGGCGGCGCGCTGGAGTACGCCGATCAAGTCACGCTCGCGCGCGCGCTTTCCGGGCGTCGCGAAGTGTAGTCGCCCGTCGCACTCGCGCGCCTGAAAACGCTGAGAGCGGCAATTTGCTCGGGATGTGTCGCTCTGTTAGCGTCGACGCACCGATCCAACTCGGCGAGGTCTAAAGCGAATGCAGCCGCAGATGGTCATGTACGACGAGGAGTTCCAGCAGATCAGCGCGGTCTGCGAGCGCCTGGCGCGCGAAGCGAACGCGAAGATCGTCTTCCTCGTCGACAAGAACGGGCAGCTCATCGCTTCGGTCGGAGCCACGCAGGACCTGGACACCACCTCGCTCGCTTCGCTGACCGCGGGGAACATCGCCGCGACCGGCGGGCTCGCCAAGCTGATCGGCGAGAAGGAATTCTCCATCCTCTTTCACGAGGGAGAGCGCGACAACCTCCACATTTCCGTGATCGGCGGCCGAGTCATCCTGGTGGTCATCTTCGACACGCGCAGCTCGCTGGGCCTGGTCCGGCTGCGCGTGAAGAAGGCGTCGGACGAGCTGAACAAGATCTTCGACGGGCTCCTGAAGAAGGTGCAGGTGCCCGGCGCCGGCTCGCCGTTCGCCGAGATCACCGACGACGACATCGACAACCTCTTCAGCGAGTAAGGGGCGCCGCCGGAATGTCTTTCATCAATTACAGCTCGCGCGAGATCAACTGCAAGATCGTCTATTACGGCCCCGGCTTGTGCGGGAAGACCACCAACCTGCAATACATCTACGCGAACACCAACCAGAACGCGAAGGGCAAGATGATCTCCCTCGCGACCGAGACGGAGCGCACGCTCTTCTTCGACTTCCTGCCCCTCTCGCTGGGAGAGATCCGCGGATTCAAGACGCGCTTCCACCTCTACACGGTCCCCGGGCAGGTCTTCTACGACGCGTCCCGCAAGCTGATCTTGAAGGGCGTCGACGGCGTGGTCTTCGTCGCCGACAGCCAGGTGGAGCGCACCGAGGCGAACGTCGAGTCGGTGGAGAACCTGCGGACCAACCTGGCCGAGCAGGGATACGACCTCGACAAGATCCCGTACGTGATCCAGTACAACAAGCGCGACCTCCCCAACGCGGCGCCGCTCGACGAGCTGCGCGATCTCCTCAACCCGCGGGGCGTGCCCGACTTCGAGGCCGTCGCTCCGAAGGGTGACGGCGTCTACGACACCCTCAAGGCGATCGCTCGACTCATCCTCACCGAGCTGAAGAAGGGCACCTAGTCGCCGCCGTATTCTGCGGCGCTACGCTCTTTCATGGCGCGGACGGTATGGGATGCGCTCAGGCGCTGGCGGCTGCCACCTGGGTGCTGAGCGCCCGGTTCACCGATTGGACGATCTGCTCGAGGTCGTAGGGCTTGCAGAGCAACTCGACGACGTCGGACGGCCCGATCAGCTCGTCGAGGGCCCTCTTGTTGGTGGTGGTCACCACGAACGCGCGGCCCTGCATCACCTTCGAGTTCCGCATCACTCGCAGGAAGGTCCAGTTCGTGTCGTACGGCGGCGCCACGTCGTAGACGATCACGTCCGGGTGGTGCTGCTCGACGAACTCCACCAGGTCGATGCGCCCCCGCTTCAGATCGTCGACGTGAGCGACCACCGTCAGATAGCCGGCGTCCTGCAGCGCCTCGCGAACGAGGTCCAGCACCTCGGGATTGGTGTTGAAGATTGCGACGATCTTCTGGTCGGCGGCGGGGTCGGCCACTTCACCCTCCGTTCGCGTGGCCCGGCTGTTCAGACATTGCGCAGGGCGTCCCCCATGCGCAAGGGGCGATGCGTGCGGCTGCCCGCCCGTGCAGCGCTCCCGAAACGGTCGCCTCAGGATCCGGGCGTGAGCGGCAGCTCCAGGGTGAGCGCGCAGCCGTCGCGCGGCATGGCGCGTACCTTGACTTCGCCGCCGTGCGCGCGGGCGGCCCTTCGTACGAGCGCCAGCCCGCTCACGCTGCCCAGGCGCCCGTCCGGCCGCTTCCTGCACCGGTCCACGAGCAGCGCGAGCCGGGCCGCTTCGCGGCGCTTCGCGCACTGCATGCGCACCGTGGCGCCGCGCCGGGAGAGGTCCAGCGCGACGCGGACCAGCGCGCGGACCGCGGGGCGCATCAGCCGGGTGTCGCCGTTGAACTCCACCCGCGAAGGCTTGTCCAGCACGAATTGCACGCCGCGCTCGCGCGCCTCCGGCTCGGTGTCGCCGCGCGCTTCCGCCGCCATGCGATCCAGCTTGATACGCGACAGGCGCAAGCCGCCCTGCGCGAGTAGCTCGTCGACCAGGGTGTCCTCGAGGCCGGCGCGCAGGCGCGCCAGGCTGTCCTCGAGCAGGCGCACCCCGCGCGAATCGCGCATCTCGCCACGCTTCTGCAACAGCCCCAGCGCGAGCTGGGCCGCGGTCATCGAGTTGCGCATCTGGTGTCCCAGGCGGGCGAACCGGTCGCCATCCCGGCGGCGCCGGTCGAGCTCCCCCTCGAGCTGCTGGCGGACCAGTACCTCCATGGCCGCATGCGCGAGCGAGTCGGAGAGCCGCCGCTGCTTCTCGGCGGAGAGAGACGGGTCGTGCTCCAGCACCGCGTCGAAGAGGAAATCCGCGAGCAGGCTGCCCTGCACGGCCGCGCGCCGTCCGCCGGCGGTCGGGGCCGGCGTTCCCGCCACGGGCAGCCGGAAGCGCTTCTCCAACGCGTCTCCGGCGGCGTCGAGCAGCGGGGGCAGCAAGTGCGAGGTCGCGTGATCGAGAGGGAACCCGGCCTCGGCCGCCGCCCGCAGCTGCCGGTCCCAGCGATCCTGCAGCTCGTCGCGCTTCTCGAAGAGCAACTCCCGCACCCGATCCATTCGCACGCTCCCGGTCAGCACCAAACGCTGGACGCTCGCCGGCCGGTCGAGCTCCCGCACGCAGGGTTCGCAATGATACCCGCGCAACCGCACCACGCGCACGCGAGATGATTCGCGCTGGCGCCAATGGAAGACGCAGCGATACCGCTTCCGGCCCGACGCTGTTACCTTGCGGACGTGGACGATCGTCTCTCTCGCCTTCTGGAAGTCGCCTATCGGAGCCTGCCGGCGGCGGAAGCCAACCGCGCCATCTCCGAGGCGCGCGAGGAGGCCGCCGCCTCGGGAGCCGCCGCCGCGAGGCCGCCCCGCGATGTGGAAGCAGCGCTCCCGCTCGCGCGGTCGTACGAGCTGGTGATCGATCCGGAGGGACCCTGGGAGCGGTTCGCGGCCGAGGCGCTGCCGCGGCTCGTCTACCACCTCGAGTCGGTGGGAGCGCACCCTCCCTCGTGCAAGGGCGTGGTGGTGGCCGCGTTCGTGGGCGACCGGCTCCATTTCCTCCGCGCCGGGGAGATGATCAGGCGCGCCGCCGAGCTGAGCGGCGTCCCCGTCGACGAGCTGTTCCGGCGGCACGGGACCGGAGAGTCGCGCACCGCGGTCAGCGCTCCTCCCCTCCCTCCCGGCGGGAAGAGCCGATCCTGAACGCAGCTCCCGTCCAAGCTCCAACAAGCTCTTCCATGTAGGACGCCGGCCCCGAAGCACATACGCCCGGTGGTGGACACGCTTAGCAGCAAGGAGACCGCCCTGGGCGATCGCTGGCTGGTGTGCCCGGCGGGCAGGCACCATACTGCGCCCGGTGAGGCTTTGGTCCTTGGTCCTGCCCCTGGTGGCCGCCTGCGAGGCAACGCCGCCGTGGTGGGCCCACACCCCCAGGCCGCGCGAGATCGCCCCCGCGGTGCTCTTCGTCGCGCCGCCCGGTCCGGACCACCCGTCCGCCGCACCGGCGGACGGGTCGCCCGGGAGGCCCTTCTCCACCGTCGGGGAGGCGCTGCGCGGCGCGCCGGCCGGAGCGCTCGTCCGCATCGCGGAGGGCACCTATGCGGAGGCCGTCGTGGTGGATAGACCCGCGGTGCTGGCCGGCGCCGGGGCGGCGAAGACGCGCCTGGTAGCCCCGCCTGGGCAGAAGGGGCCGGTGGTCCGCGTCCAGGGCGACGCGTGCTTGGAGCTGCGCGACCTGGCCATCGAGCACGCCGCCGTCGGCGTGTCCGTGGAGGGAGGCGGGGTGCGGCTCCAGGGGGTGGCGCTTCGCGAGCTCGGCGAGTCGGCGCTGGTCGCGCGCAACGCCGAGGTGGCGTTCTTCGACGGCGAGGTGGTGGACGTCGGCGCCGGGGCCCGCAGCGTGGCGGTGCGGATCGAAGGCGGCTCGCTCGAGATGCGCCGCACCGTCCTGCGCCGCTCCGGCCGGCGCGCCATCGAGATCCGCGGCGCCCGCGGCCTGCTGGACGCCGTGGAGGTGAGCGACGTCCAGCTCGCGGCGGTGCAGGCGCTCGACGGCGCGGAGGTGACCATCGAGGGTGGCCGCTTCGAGCGCATCGGCGGCTCCGCCCTGTACGCGGGCGCGGCGAAGCTCGTCGTGAAGCGCGCGTCCGTATCCGATGCGGAATATGGCGCCGTCGGTTTCCGCGGCGCCGAGCTCGAGCTGCGCGACAGCGAGTTCAGCGACACGCGCGTCGCCAGCGTGGGCCTGGTCCGCGCGCACGGGCTCGTCGACCACTGCGTGCTGGCGCGCGGCGGGAGCGACGCCGCCGTGGCGATCATCGAAGCGTCGGGCACCGTCCGGCTGGTGGCCAACCGCATCGTCCAGCCCGGCCCCGTCGGCGTGCGCGTCACCCATGCCACGGTGGTCGCCACCGACAACAGCATCGCCGGGGCCTCTCTCGATCGCGAGGGCGACATGGGCGACGGGATCTACGCGCTGGACGCGGACCTCTCGCTCGAGCGCAACGAGGTCCGCGGGAACGCGGGCAGCGGCGTCACCGCCGCGCGCTCCCGGGTGCGCCTGCTGCGCAACCGCTTCACCTCCAACGGGCGGGCGGGGCTGGTGCTGCTCGACCGCTCGTCCGCGAGCGCCAACCGCAACCGTTTCGAGGGAAACCGCGGCCCCGGCGTGCAGGTCGCGGAGCGTTCGGCGGCGACGCTGCTGGGGAATCGCTTCAGCGGCAACCTCGCCTACGACGTGGACCCGGTCTGCGGCGGCGGCGGCAGCGTGGACGTGGGCGCGGGGAACGCCTTCCTCGGGCCCGCCGTGCCGCATCGCAGCTGCGACTAGGGCTCTCCGTGCGTCCACGGTGATGCTGTGGGCCGTACTCCGGCCGGCGAGTGGACGGCTGCCCGGTCGTGCGGAGGAACGCGCCGCCGCCCGTGGCAGGTGCCGGACGCGCGTGCTAGCGTTCCCGGGTCGATGCCCGAACCAGCACGCGAGCGGCGCCGCCGCAGGCGCCCCGACCTGCGCAAGCTCATGTTCGTGCTGCCCAACTTGTTCACGGTGAGCAGCATCTTCTGCGGGGTGTACTCGATCATGCTGTCCGCGGGCGAGGCCACCGGCGACAACTTCTACCGGGCCGCGGTGGCGATCTTCTTCGGGAACTTCTTCGACGCGTTCGACGGCCGGGTCGCGCGGATGACCAAGACGCAGAGCGAATTCGGCGTCGAGCTGGACAGCCTGGCGGACGTGATCACTTTTGGCGTCGCGCCCGCGATCCTGGTCTACAAGTGGGCGCTGTACGAGCTGGGCTTCCTGGGCATCGCCATCGCGGGCGTGTACGCCGCCTGCGGCGCCATCCGCCTGGCGCGCTTCAACGTGACGGCGCGCTCGGAAGGCGGGGTGCAGCGGTACTTCGTCGGGCTGCCCATCCCGCTCGCGGCCGGGATGCTGGTGTCGCTGGTCATCGCGCTGCAGCACCAGCGGTCCGCGGACAGCCTGGCGGCGTGGCCCATCGCGGTGGTGGTGTTGGTCCTGGCCTTCCTGATGGTGTCGACGATCCGGTATCGCACGTTCAAGGAGGCCGGCCTCAACCCGCGCACGCTCCTCGTCTTCGTGCTGGTGATCGCCGTCGGCGTCGTGATCGCCTACCGGGGCCGGCCGTCCCTGGTGCTGCTCGTCTATTTTTCCTTCTACATCCTGCTCGGCCTCGCGGAAGAGCTGCTCTTTGGTCGCCGCCGCCGCGCGGCTGCCCGGGCGCGCGCGGCCGCCGCCGTCCCGGTCGGCCCGGAGTCCGACCCGGACGAGCCCCTCCTGCCCGCCGAGGAAGACGACGTCGGTGTGGAGGGCACTCCGGCGGCCGCCGGGGCCTGCGACGACGGCGAGCACGACCCTTGACCGCCCCGCTCCTGCCGGCGGAGCCGAATCCGCCGGCGCCCTCGCACCCGCAGGTCGTCCGCAAACCGCGGCGCGTGCCCGGCGACCGCGGCCCTGCGCCCGTCCTGTCGCTCGCCTGGGCCACCTTCTTTGGCGCCGGCTACTTTCCCGGGGCTCCCGGCACAGCGGGGACCATCGCGGCCGTTCCGCTGTGGTGGCTCCTCTCGCACCTCCACTGGTCGCTCTACCTGCTCGCCACGGCCGCCGTCGCCCTGACCGGGATGGCCGCCGCGCAGCGCGCCGGGCGCTATTACGGGGTGCCCGACTCCGGGCACATCGTGATCGACGAGGTGGCCGGTTATCTGGTGACCATGGCGTTCTTCCCCCGCGGCTGGTTGCCGGCTCTGGTCGGCTTCGCCTTCTTCCGCCTCTTCGACGTGCTCAAGCCTCCTCCCGCCCGGTTCTTCGATCGCGACCCGCGCTGGAAGAACGGCGCCGGCGTGGTGCTGGACGACGTGGCCGCCGGCGCGTGGGCCTGGGCGGCCACTTGGCTCGTCCAACTCGCCGCCTCGCGCCTGGGAGCGACATGACCGCTGCTCCCCCCATCGTCGAGTTCGTCGTCACCGGTGACGAGGTGATGCGCGGCACCATCGCGGATACCAACACCGCCTGGACCGCCTCGCGTCTGTACCCGCTGGGCCTGTCGCTCCGGCGCACCGTGGTGGTGGGCGATCGCGGCGAGGACATCCGCCGCGCGCTCCTCGAGGCCAGCGTGCGCGCCGACTTCTGCATCGTCTCGGGCGGGCTGGGCCCCACGTCCGACGACCTGACCGTGGAGTGCGCCGCGCAGGCCGCGGGGGTCGGGCTGCGGCTCGACGAAGGCTGGCTGCAACGGATGCGCCAGCGGTGGGTCGCGCGCCGGCGCGAGCCAATGCCCAAGAACAACGAGCGGCAGGCCTACCTGCCGGAAGGCGCTGAGATGCTCGGCAATCCCGACGGGAGCGCGCCCTCTTTCGCTTTGCGCATCGATCGCTGCACGTTCTTCTTCCTGCCGGGCGTGCCCCGCGAGTACCAGCGCATCCTGAACGAGATGATCCTGCCGCGGCTCGCGCGGGCGACCGGGAACGCCGCGCTGCGCACGCGCGTCCTGCAGTGCTACGGCGTGACCGAGAGCCGCCTGGACGAGCTGGTGGCCCCCATCCGCGCCGCCCACCCGGAGGTCCGCTTCGGGTTCCGCACCAAGTTCCCGGAGAACCACCTCTCGCTCGCCGCTCTCGCCCCCGACGAGGAGACCGCCGCGCGCGCGCTGGCCGCCGTCGAGGCGAAGTCCCGCGAGACGCTGGCCGGCTTCGTCTACGGCGCCGACGGAGTCACCTTCGCGCAATCGGTCGGCGAGCAGCTCGCCGTGCGCGGCGAGACCGTCTGCTGCGCCGAGAGCTGCACCGGCGGGCTCGCCACCCAGCTCCTCACCGAAGTGCCGGGCAGCTCGCGCTGGACGAGGGGCGCGTTCGTCGTCTACTCGAACGAGCTGAAGCAGAGCGCCCTCGGCGTGCCTGCCGAGCTGCTCCGGCAGCACGGCGCCGTCAGCGAGGAGGTCGCACGCTCCATGGCCGAGGGCGCGCGCCATGCTTCTGGCGCCACGTATTCGCCTGCGATTACCGGGATCGCCGGCCCGGACGGCGGCACTCCCGAGAAGCCCGTCGGAACGGTGTGGCTGGCGCTCGCCGGACCCGGCGGGACCCGCACCAAGCGGTCGCAATTCCGCGGCGATCGCGGGCAGGTGCGCATGCTCGCCGCCTACGGCGCGCTGCAGCTCGTCCGCGAGGCGCTCGGCGCCCCACCTCTCCCGCGTCACTTCTGGGAAGTGGGTCAAGGCGCTTCACCGGGGAAGGCGTGAGCCAGGCCGGCTGGCGCGCCTGGGCGAGCGCGCACCGGGTGGATCTGCTCCTCTTCGGGCTCTCCCTCTTCGCCTACGCTCTCTCCAGCGGGAGCCTGCTCGCCCGCCAGTCGCAGGCGCCCCATTTCGTCTGGCAGGCCGACGCGTTCCTGCGCGGCCAGCTGCACCTCACCGGCCGGCCGCCGAACCTGAACGACTGGGTCTTCGAAGGGGGCCGCTGGTACGTGTCCTTCCCGCCGTTTCCCGCCGTGCTGATGATGCCCTTCGTCGCGCTGGCGGGGCTTGCCTTCAACGACGTGGCGTTCACCGTGCCGTTCGCCGCGGCGAACGTCGCGCTCCTCTACCGGCTCCTGCGGCGCATCCAGGAGGTGGAGGGAGGGACGCGCTCGGAGTGGGACCACGCCGTGCTGGCCCTCGTCTTCGGCTTCGGCACGCTGGCCTGGTCCTGCTCCATCCGCGGCGAAGTGTGGTTCACCGCCGAGGTGGTCGGCGTCACCTTCACGCTCCTCTACCTGCACGCGGCGCTGCGCGCGAAACATCCAGTGCTCGCTGGGGCGGCGCTCGCGTGCGGCAGCCTGTGCCGCACTCCCATCGCCTTCTCGGCCGTCTTCTTCCTGCTCGAAGCAGTCGCGGGCGGAGGCCCGGTCGACCGGGCGAATCTGCGCGCGGCGATAGGAGACCCCGAGCGCCGCAAGAAACTCCTGCACTGCCTGGCGCTGTTCGCCGCGCCCATCGCGATTCTCGCCGCGCCCGTCCTGTGGATGAACCAGGTCCGGTTCGGCAACCCGGCCGAGTTCGGCCACTCGCATCTGTACGCGAACCGCGTCAACCCGGACATCCGCGCGCACGGCCTCTTCAGCTTCCACTACCTGGCGCGGAACGTCCGCTCGGCTTTCCTGCTCTTGCCAAAGCTCGACTTCCAGCCATTCCGGCTCGGGTACGACCCGAACGGGATGAGCCTGTTGGTGACCACGCCGCTGCTCGCCTTGCTCCTGTTCCCGCGGGAGCGTCCCCGTCTCTGGCGCCCGCTCTGGATGACGGCGGCGGCCGTGGCGCTGCCGGGGTTCCTCTACCAGAACAACGGGTGGCAGCAGTTCGGCTTCCGCTTCTCGCTGGATTACACGCCATACTTGATCGTGCTGCTGGCCCTGTCCGGACGGGTGCTCGACGGCCTGTTCTGGCTGCTCGCCACCATCGGCGTGGTCGTGAACGCCTGGGGCGCAGCCGTGTTCAATCGGCCGTGACCTTCGCCACACCTCCACTTGGAGGAATCCGAGCCCGTGCTCGCACGCATCCTCGAGGCGGAGCAGCACCACCGACTCGCGCAGCTCCGCTCGCCGCGCCCTCGCCGCGGGCGCGCCCCAACG
>Ga0137394_10001268_pt1 | contig 18252 bp, 12 predicted proteins | sample czobulk116metaG_FD_108278 | JGI IMG/M metagenome (GOLD analysis project Ga0137394, IMG submission 108278) | Vadose zone soil microbial communities from Angelo Coast Range Reserve, California, USA - czobulk1.16 metaG | ecosystem: Environmental > Terrestrial > Soil > Vadose zone | place: USA...
CATCCGGCAAAATTGCTCAGCGGCTTCGTGCTGTCTGTCCACGGCTGAATGGCCGATGTCGTTCAGGGCTGGCTCGATGCTGGCCGAAATCTCCCGCACGCGATCAGTTAGCGCAGCCGAATTGAAGAAATCTCCGATGAATTTGCGAGTATAATCCATGTAACGCTTCCGCCCTTCCCGCGAAGCCAAAACAGCGTGGGCAATCAGTCCTTTGCCTTCAGGCATGATCGGCCCGTCCGGCCGCCAGAACATCTGATCGAGGCCATGCGGCATGAAGATCATTTTATCCGAATCCAAGTCGTGGAAAACGCGATAGTTGTTATGTCCGATCGCGTAGCCGTCCCAGTTCCAAAGCAATCCATCCATGACGATCAACCGGATGAACCGATCGACATCGAGCACTGGGGCCAACGGATCGAGTTTCTTTTCCTTGGCGGCGGCTTTCGCAGCGTCCACCAGTCTGACCAGGTCGGACTGATCGTCTTTGTCGCCAGAGTTGACCTCCATTGACGACGAGGTGACGTCATGGGCGAAACCGCAGTCGTAGAGGTTGCCCTTGGGGTTCTTGAAGTGCCGGTGGAGGAATTGCTTGTTCCAACCCTCGGTCAGGACATGCAGACCGAGGTCGCGGCCATTCAAGTAGACGCGCGCATGGCCAGCCCGGGGCACCGGAACCCCGACCTTGAGATAGAGTTCACGACAAAGCTTGTCGGCAACAAACGTCGGGTCCTGGAGCGCGTTGGCCAGTGAAAGCTTCTGCAACCCGTGGAAACGCTGTCCGTCCGCCCACTTATCGAAATTCAGGGTCAAGCCTGGGTTTTGATCGATGGTTCGAAAGCTGCCCGCGGCGCCCTTCAGATGGATGGCAACGTTGGTATAGACCTCGGCCCCTTCTTTCACCGTACCGGCGACCGAAACACGCTCTTGTTCGTTTGCGCCCCGTCTCCAGCGATATTTGCGCAACGTCTCGATGCCGGCGCGCGGAATTTCGATCTTAATTGTGGGAATATTGCCATCCCTGAATAGGTCCGCGCTAGCGTTGGATTTCTTTGCCTTTCCCGAATCGCCCGAGCAGGCAGTCGTGCCCAAAATGACCCACAGAAGCATCAGCCCTGCGGCCACTCTGTTTTTCGGAAAAACAGCGCCACTTTTCATACATCCAGAACCTTATCTATTGAGGCAGTGTTGGAATCGTTTCACAAGCAGGAACGAGGTGGTAGGGCGCCTTGTCGGCAGCGTAACTCTTGAAGGGTCTTTGTCCGGGATCAGGGAGTTGGGATATAGTGCCGTGTAACTGATTACGCCGAGTTCAAGGGTTGATTTCCTCGAAAGCCCGAAATCGCCACGAGCCGTCGAGAGTTGAGAGTTGAGGACGCCAAGCCGGAAGGCGGAGCGCAGAGGTCACAGGTCGGAGGCCAGAGGTAGGAGGTCGGAACGATTGATCGCTAATGAACGAGCTCGGTTGCTTGGCAACGGTCATTCCCGCCGGCCCATTCCGCATTGAGACACTTCATGCGGGAAGGGGCCGGCCACCCAGGGGCCCTTGTTTCGAATTCTAAATGTCAAAGAGCGCGGAACAGCCTCAGGGGCTGCCCCAAACTTGGTACGGCAAAAAATCCTGCCCTGGGAGCAGTTCGCTCCGAGTAACTGATTATTTATACAGTATAACTGAAATCGTGCAAGGGTAAAATTTGTTTTTCTGATGGTTGAGTCTTGCCGCGCGGTTCGCGATGGCAAGACTCACTCCGATTCGAAAAAGTTTGTTGCAGGCAAGACGCAACTACTGTATAACTAGACAGTCAGTTACAGGGCGAAAGCTCTGCCGCGGGAGCACGTTCTCCCACGAAGCTCTCATTCGGCTCCCGTTCAAACCCAAAAAAGGCCGGTTTCACGTCTTTTCACGCAATTTCTCACCTTAAAGGCACTCTGTGATTGCCTTGAAGAAGGCCCGTCCATTCAAGCCGATTCAAGGCATCTAAAGCCTGCTAAAGGAAAATAAAGCGCTCAGACAATTTTCCGCGGTTGTATGGGCGCGCGTTGGCGCGAGGCAGCTCTTATGACCCTCCTCTCCTTTAAAGCGTGCCGTGTCAATCTGTCTCATCAAAGTCTTTGACGGTGGGGGAACCTTCTCGTAGGTTGCTGGCACAGTTTTGCAAAGATAACATGCTCGGCTACATCATTAAGAAATTCGTCGGCTCCAAGAACGACCGCGAGGTAAAGAGACTTCGGGCATTGGTCACCCAAATCAATGAAATCGAAGCGGGCCTCCAGTCCTTGCCCGATGAAGCCCTGCGCCAGAAAACGACCGATTGGAAAGCCAAACTTGCCAAAGTCGAGGGCAAGGAGCAATTGGCCGCCGAATTGATGGCGATTTTGCCCGAGGCATTCGCGGTCGTAAAGAATGCCTGCCGCCGCCTGTGCGGGACGGAGATCATTGTGCGCGATCATCCGCTCAAATGGGAAATGATTCCCTTTGACGTGCAGTTGATTGGCGGCTACGCACTGCACACCGGGCGAATCGCGGAAATGGCCACCGGCGAAGGCAAGACGCTCGTCGCAACGCTGCCCGTTTATCTCAACGCACTGAGCGGCCGAGGGGTGCATGTGGTGACGGTCAATGATTACCTCGCCGCCCGCGATAGCGAATGGATGGGCGCAGTTTATCGGTTTCTCGGCCTGACCGTCGGCTGCATTCTTCACGACCAAACGCCGAATGTTCGCCGCGACCAGTACAACTGCGACATCACCTACGGAACGAACGCCGAGTTTGGCTTCGATTATTTGCGCGACAACGGCATGGCCATTCGTGCCGAGGAGCAAGTCCAGCGCGGCCACTATTATGCCATTGTCGATGAAGTCGATTCGATCCTGATCGACGAAGCTCGCACGCCGCTAATCATCAGTGGGCCGTCGGTGGTCAACGTCGACAACAATCTCTACGACCAATTCAAGCCCGTTATCGAGTCGCTGGTTCAAACGCAGAAGAGGCTTTGCAATCGATTTCTTTCTGAGGCCGAAGCGTTGGTTAAGAAGTTGCGGCCTGCGGACGGCTCCAACCCGGCCAATCCGGACGTCCTCGAGAAAGAGATCGGGATTTTGCTTTATCGCGTCAAGATCGGGGACCCGCGCTCGGAAGGATTGATGCGCATGATGGAGGACCCGGAAAATCTTCGACTCACCCACAAGGCCGAACTGGAACTTCATGCCGATCAAACCAAGAAAGATCTTTACGCCCAGAAGGAAGAGCTGTTTTACGCGATCGACGAGAAGAGCCACGACGCCGATTTAACGGAAAAAGGCCGGACATTCCTAAGCCCCAAAGACCCTGATGCATTCGTGCTTCCGGACCTGATCTCTGCATTTCACGAGATCGATAACGGTCCTGAAAGCGACGTGCACAAGCGACTGGAACAAAAAAACAAGCTGCAGGCGGACTTCGAAGCCAAAGCGCAAAAGATCCACACTATTTCCCAGCTACTCAAGGCTTACAGTCTTTACCAAAAGGATGTGCAGTACGTCGTGCAGGAAAACAAAGTCATCATTGTCGATGAAAACACTGGCCGTTTGATGACCGGCCGGCGCTGGAGCGACGGATTGCATCAGGCCGTTGAAGCCAAGGAAGCGGTCGAGGTCGAGCGCGAAACGCAGACCCTGGCCACGATCACGATCCAAAACTATTTTCGCCTTTACAAAAAGCTGGCAGGCATGACGGGCACGGCCGAAACTGAAGCCACCGAGTTTTACGACATCTATAAACTGGGCGTGCTGGTAATTCCGACGAACAAGCCAGTGCAGCGCAAGGATGCGCACGATACAGTTTACAAGACCAAACGGGAAAAGTTTACCGCCGTCGTCAAGGAGATCACCACGATCCACCAACTCGGCCGGCCTATTCTCGTGGGAACGGTTTCGGTCGAGACGAGCGAGCACCTTTCACGGCTGCTGAAAAAGGCCGGAATCATCCACTCGGTCCTGAACGCGAAATTTCATCAACAGGAAGCAGAAATCGTAGCGCGCGCGGGGCAGCGCGGCTCGGTGACTATTGCCACCAACATGGCCGGTCGTGGTACGGATATTAAACTTGAGGCCGGCATCCCGGATGCGGGAGGCTTGCACGTGCTGGCTACAGAACGGCATGAGGCCCGCCGCATCGATCGGCAGCTACGCGGCCGTTGCGCGCGCCAGGGGGATCCAGGATCCTCGCACTTTTTCATTTCGCTGGAAGATGATTTGATGCGGCTCTTCGGCTCGGACCGGATCGTCAAGTATATGGAGAAGATGGGGCTCGAAGAGGGCCAGGAACTCGAGCATCCGCTTTTGAATCGCTCCATCGAACAGGCGCAAAAGCGGGTCGAGCAGCATAATTTCCAAATCCGCAAGCGCACGCTCGAGTACGACGACGTGATGAACAAGCAGCGTGAAGTCATCTATGGCTTCCGCAATGAAATCATCAATGCGCCGGACGTTCGCGACCAGTTGATGGATATCATGGAGGAAGTAGTCATCCAAAAGGTTGACCAGTTTACTTCTCCGTCGACGGAGGTGAGTGAGTGGTCGATCCGTCCGCTGGCGGATTGGGTGAACCTGAACTTTCCGCTCGGCATGCCCGAGGAAGAGCTCGTCAAGGCGGCCAACGCCGGCACTGAAACGCCCGTGTCCGGTTCGGTTTACGACGGCTTGAGCCCGGCGCAATTTGCGGTCTGCCAATTTATTTCCGAGAATGTCCACAAGGCCTATGATCTCAAGGTCAAGGTCGAGGAGCCTGAAGCGCTCAAATCACTCGAGCGCTACACCATTCTTAGCGCCATCGATAAGCTCTGGCAGGAGCATCTCTACTCGATGGACAGTCTCCGCAATAGCATCGGCCTGCGCGCCTACGGCCAGCGCGATCCGCTGATCGAATACAAGGCGGAAGCCTTCAAAATGTTCGACGAGCTGATGGTCAACATCAAAACCGAGGTTTGCCACAATATCTTCCGGAGCGCTTCGAGTCTCATGGCGTTCAATGAATTCATGCGGAAAATTCCGCAACGGACCGAGCATCAATCGACCAGCGCTTTCGGCGGCAGCACAACGACCGCGTCGACCGGCGCTGGCGAGGGTCGTCCGAGCGATATGGTTTCTGAAGCCAACGAGGCCGTAGCCAAGGCCAAACCGATCCGTGTTGGTCCGAAGGTCGGGCGCAACGATCCGTGTCCCTGCAACAGCGGCAAAAAATACAAGCAGTGCTGCGGACGCTGAACGGCCGCGAATTGAACGCAAAGACGCAAAGACGCAAAGACGCAAAGGATTTGCTTTCCCTTCATGGCGCCTTTGCGTCTTTGCGCTTTTGCGTTAAAAAGCGCTCTGTCGAGTTGCGCCTCCTCGCAACATCCTTCGTTCTCCTTTTCTCGCTCACTCCAACATTCGCCGGCTATATTCGCACAAATGTTGTTCCGCCGACCTTGAAGCGCGAATTCCGCGGTGTGTGGGTCGCCACGGTCAACAACATCGATTGGCCGTCCAAACCAGGGCTACCGGTCGAAGAGCAAAAGCGCGAACTGGTGCGGATTATGGATCGGGCCGCCCAAATCCATCTCAATGCTGTTCTGTTCCAGGTCCGCCCCTCTTGCGATGCGCTCTATGAATCGCGCATCGAACCGTGGTCGGAGTATCTCACCGGTCGCATGGGCGAGCCGCCTGCGCCCTGGTATGATCCACTTGCGTTCGCGGTGGAAGAAGCGCACAAGCGCGGACTCGAACTTCACGCCTGGTTCAACCCTTTTCGCGCGCGACACGTGTCCGGGACCAACCCCCCATCTTTGAAGCACATTACCAAAGCCAATCCGGAACTGGTCCGCACCTATGGCAAAGACTTATGGCTGGATCCCGGGGAAGCAGCCGTGCGCGAACGGACGATCAGCGTAGTGCTGGATGTGGTTAAGCGCTACGACGTCGATGGCATCGTGATGGACGACTATTTCTATCCTTACAAGGAGAAGCAGCGCTCGGGCAAACTGGTCGATTTTCCTGACTGGCGAAGTTGGAGCCGTTATCACTCCTCCGGCGGAACATTGGACCGCGACGATTGGCGGCGGGACAACGTAAATCAATTCGTCGAGCGGCTCTACACTTCGGTGAAGGCCGAGAAACAGCAGGTGAAAGTCGGCCTCAGTCCCTTCGGCATCTGGCGGCCAGGTTTTCCCCAAGGCGTCAAAGGGATGGATTCCTACACGAACCTTTATGCCGATTCGAAACTTTGGCTCAATCAAGGCTGGGGCGATTATTTCGCCCCCCAACTCTATTGGCCCATCAACGCGACCAACCAAAGCTTCCCGGTTTTGCTCAAGTGGTGGACGGAACAAAACACCAAATCCCGCCACATCTGGCCCGGCGGGGCAGTCAGCCGCGTCTCAAGCAATTTTCCGGCTGGCGAAATCGTCAACCAGGTTTTGCTCACGCGCAAGCAACCGGGCGCCACTGGCAACATCCATTGGAGTGTCACCGCGCTTCTGCGCAATAACCGAGGTATTGCCGATTCCTTGCTGCGCGAGGTTTATCCTGATCTCGCCTTGGTGCCGGCTTCGCCCTGGTTGAGTGGCCCTTCAGTGACGCCGACGTTCCTGAGTGTGCAGGACCAATCCGCCGGAGTGGCGCTGGCCTGGGCGAAAAACGAACAAGCCAGATCTTGGCTGCTGCAAACGCGAACGGGCGCAAACTGGAAGTCGGAGATTCTACCCGGCTCAGTCACTCGCAAATCACTGAACGACCGGCCAGAAGTGATCGCATTGACGGCCATCAATCGTGCCGGTGTCGCCTCTCCCCCCGAATCAATCGTCAAAGTCCCCTGAATCCCCTCTATGCCCTCTGCGCCTGTGGCGTTTTTCAGTCCGTTGAAGGAACAGTTTTGGAAGGGCTGTAAGCCGAATTTTGTCTACGCCTCTTTCGAGACGGAGAGAATCATTTGTCTGAGCAGCCAGTACCCGGGACCCGGCCTTTCGGCCTTGGAACAGGCGGTTCCGTAGGTCCCCTATTTGGCCTTGCTCCCGATAGGGTTTTCCGTGCCTCCTCGATTTCTCTTGGAGCGGTGGGCTCTTACTCCACCTTTTCACCCTTACCTCCGCGCCGAAGCGCGGCGGCGGTTTATTTTCTGTGGCACTGTCCGTCAATCCCGATTCCTCGGGACCGCCCGCGCGTATCCCATCTTGCGACGGGTTGCGTGGTATCGCGCCTTATGGAGTTCGGACTTTCCTCCCCGGGCTTGCGCCCAAGGCGATCCTCCACCCTTCCAAAACTGAACACAGAACATACCAGCATTTGAGCCATTGAGAAGGACCGCATGGAATGTGGAGACAGGCGCAAACCCGCGCTCCGCCTAACGCACTTTCTTTATGTCGGAGCGCTTTTCCTCGTATTCGAGGACTTTGCGGGAGAACAATTCGCGCCCCTCGAGGTGCCAACTGATGTTACGGGTGTACCAAAGCCCGTCATCGGTACGCTGACGGTCAAAAGTGTAGGAAAACTTTTTCACAGCCCCGACGAGTCCGCCCATGACATTCACGCTATCAATCAGGTAAACGTTAGCCTTGGTGATAGTCCAATCACCTTCGTCGACCCAAACCGTTCCAGCCGCTTTGTTAATGAATCGATCCTTGAGATCGCGAGAAGGAAGCTTTTTATCAGCGGGCTTAAAGTCGATCTGCAACGAGGGCCGTCCGTTAAGTTGCTCACGCCTGGCAATCGTATAAGCGAAGCGGTTGAGAAGATCGTCATTCAAACTGAACTCGCTTTTGTCAAACCCCTCGGCTTGTGAGTTCGAAGGTTTCTGAGCGGGCTGCCGCTCGTTGGCAGTGGCCCGACCAGATTTTGTGGGCGGCGCATAAGAGGCAGGAACGAAGCCTGGGTTGTTTCTGCTTTGCCTGATGCTCTGCTTTTTGATCTTTCCACTGCCGTCGAGTTCGCGAGTGGTCTTCGTCTGCACAAAGGCGTAACGAGCCCGAAAAAAGCGATCATTTTGCAGCTCGCTCCTCGAGCTCTCCCGCACTCGCTGCAGAACGGTCTGGATGGGTGGAAAGTCTCGAGTTTCCGCGCGGCCGAGCACCGCGGTAAGCAAGAGGAAGGCGCCTAATCCAATGCGTCCGTTCATTCCAAACATCTTTGGCATTCTAAGAATTCGATGAAGCAACTCCTCTCGCTATTCATCCATACAATGTGTTGCGCTCGAATGCAATCCTCTGATTCTCGAATGTTACGCCCGCGGATGCGCCTTATCATAAGCGCGTTTGAGCCGCTCGGTAGTCACATGGGTATAGACCTGGGTCGTTGCCAAATGCGCGTGGCCAAGCAACTCCTGCACACTGCGCAGGTCTGCGCCGGCATCCAGCATATGGGTGGCGTAACTGTGACGGATCTTATGCGGCGTCAGCTTCGGGTCCAACCCGGCGCTGGCGAGATAACGCTTCAGGCGCAATTGGACCGCTCGCGCTGTCATTGGCGCCACGCGATTCGGGCTGCCAACAAAAACTGGCATCGCAGACGAGGGGTGCTGCTCCAGGCTATCCCAATATTTGCGGATCGCTTCCAACGCGGGAGTGCCGATTGGAACCTGGCGCTCCTTTTTCCCCTTCCCGCGCACGCGCACAAGCTGATCGTTCCAATTGATATCCTCCGCACGCAGTCCGCAAATTTCGCTGATGCGGAGTCCGCAAGAATAGATTGTTTCGAGCAAGGCCGCGTCGCGAAAGTAGGTGGCTGGTTGGACTGGGTCAGTGCCTGCCTTTTCAAGTTGCTCGATCTCCCTGGCCGGCGCGCGCAGCAGATCGAGCATTTGTTGAGCGGTGAGAAAGCGCGGCAGGCGACGTCCAGCTTTTGGCATTGATATCCCTCTAATCGGCGAGCCCTCGACGACCCCGTGCCGAAGCATGAACTTATAGAACGAACGCAGCGCGCTGAATCGAAGCATAATCGCGGCTCGACTGAGCTTCCTCCGGCCCAAAAAACGGAGATACCCGCGAAAATCATCCCGTTCAAGGCTGGGCCACGTTGGTTTGCTCTTTCGCTCGTCCTGATGCCAGTGCACAAACTCACCGAGCGTTTGCTGGTAATTGCGAACCGTGTACGGGGAAGCGCTCCGCTCGTTCGTCAAATGCTTCAAGAATTTCCTGATCTGCGGATCGGCTGGCTCGACGTTTTTTTCTGTGGGAGCGCTCATATCAAGTTGCCGAACGACCAAATAGTTTGCCCAGACGGAACCGGATGACCTCGAAAACAGTGATATAGGCGAGACAAACGCAGGCGGGGAAATGCCAGAGCCAAAATGATTTTCGCGATCGGACAAACCAAACGAGCGCATGGCAAAGAGGTCCCACCATCGAGCAGCCGTAAACGATCCAGAGATAAGTGCGCAGCTTCCGTTCAGTCGAGATATACCTCGTGCGATTATGCAACCCAAACGCCCGGCGGTGAAGGTTCCCAAGGACGCGCGCTCGATACTTCTTTAAAAAGTTTCCAAAGCCGGTCAGGTGATGGTGGTAAACGCCGGCTTTGGGCACATAAGCCAGGCGCCGGCCTTGTTCGATCATCTGAATGATTGGCACAATATCGTCACCAATCGTGGCGGGATCGCGCTCATAAGATTTGCGAACTCCAAAGCCTTGCGCCCAGGCAATGAGCGGGAATTTCTTGGGATTGAACTGGTAAATGATGTAGCTCCCCTTGTCTGCGAGCACCGGGTAAGCCCGTGAGAAATGGTCGGGATGGGCGGTGTTTCCAAAGACGAACCACGTAAATGGATCTACGTGCAGTTCGCAAAGGTAGACATTGATGGAGCTATCAGAAGGCGCGGGCACCATTCGCGTGTAAACTCCAATGACTTCCGCGTCTTCGAGAAAAGGCGCGATCATTTGCTTGATCCATTGAGGATGCGGGCACCCGTTGTCAGCCGCCATCACAAACACGAATTCGCCAGTGGCATGTTGGCGCGCCAACTCGACGCCTATTTCGGCTTCGACCCGCACGTTATCGATCACCACGCAGTTGTATTTCCGGCAAATCTCCCGCGTGTTATCGCTCGACATGCCGTCGGCCACGACGATTTCGACATCCGGATAATCCTGCCCGCGAATGGTTTTAAGCGCGTCCTCCAAAAGTTTGCCGGCGTTGAGCACTGGCATGGCGAAGCTGACGCGCGGCCAGTGTTGAGCAGTAGACGGGCTCTCCATCAGGAGGCGGGGTGCGCCGCCAGCGCGTGATCGATTTGTTCCATCACGCGTACGACTTCATAGCCGCTCTGGCCGTCGGTCAAAGGCTTGACGCCAGTGCGCAGGCACTCGATGAATTCGGTGCACATGGCCTTGAGCGGCTCCAACGGCTCGATGCGGGGGGAAATAATATCACCATCGCGCAAGAGCAACTGAAACTCACCGAAAGTGTTATAATCCGGCGAGCGGCGAATGCCTTTCTTGAAAATCTTGACCCGTTCCAGGTTGTTGATGTCGTCGAAGATCACACGCGCTTCGCTGCCAATGACCTTCACGGTGCGTTCCTTGTTCGAGTCGACCCAGCTCACATGAATTTGCCCCAGGATGGAATTCGGATAGAGCAAATGAATGAAGACGGCGTCCTCGCGATCTTTTTTCAAATGACAAACGCCGTAGGCCTCCACGCGGATTGGCGTCTTCCCAAGGAGGTAGTTGAAGATGGCAATATCGTGCGGGGCCAGGTCCCACGCGACGTTGACATCTTCCCGAACCAGACCGAGGTGCGTGCGCGTTGCGGTAATGTAATAGATCGCGCCCAACTCGCCCGAATCGATGATTTCCTTCATCTTGCGGACGCCGGGATTGTAGAGAAAAGTATGTCCGACAAAGAGCGTACGTTTCTTCTCGGCCGCGAGTTTCGTCAACGCCTGGGCATCCGGGCTCGTCAATGTCATCGGCTTTTCCACCAGAATGTGCTTGCCCGCTTCCAGACACGATTTAGCCACGTTGAAGTGGGTGGAAGAAGGGGTCGCAATGATGATCGCATCTACCGCCGGATCTTTGAGCAGAGAATCGAAATCCTGAGTGACGGCCACTTGAGGGAATTGCGCGTGAATGCGATCAAGTTTCGGTTTGCTCAGGTCGCAGGCGTATTTGACTTTCACGTCCTCCAAACCGGAAAAAACGCGAATGTAATTCGGCCCCCAATGGCCGCAGCCCGCCACAGCGAGAGTGATCATCGACTTCATTTGCTTGCTGAATCGTTCTTATCCACGGCCCGTAAATAGCGCGCCGGGTTGCCGGCGTAGATGCCCGGTTTGGAAATATCTTTTGTTACTACCGCCCCCGCCCCAACGACGACGTTGTCACAAATCGTAACAGGCAAAACCGTGGCATTGGTTCCGATAAAGACGCGATTGCCAAGCCGGGTGCTTTTCCACAGATCCGGTTGAGAAAAAGCGGGCTGGCCGGTGCGTGCCAGGTCGTTGACGAACATCGCGCCATGCGAGATAAAGCAATCCTCACCGATTACCACCAGCTCGCAGATAAAAGCGTGAGACTGGACGCGGGTGCGGTTGCCAATGGTCACTTTGCGCTGAATCTCCACGAACGGCCCGATAAAGCAATCGTCGCCAATGGTGCATCCGTAAAGATTTACAGGCTGGACCACCTTGACATTGGCGCCGAAGCGCACATCAACGATTCCGGCGGCCAGCATTTTGGGGCTGTTGGACGACATTATCAGGCAGAATTGTTCGCGTGGATCGTCCACGCGTCAAGGCGCATTCCGCAGGAGGCCCGATTTTCCCGTTTACATTTAGGCCTCTGTCGCTTCCATTGCATGCCATGCGCAAAATTATGTTTCATTGCTGCTGGACTGTTTTTGTGGCGGTCGCTGGCCCTGCTTTTGCCGAGGAAAACCAGCTCATTTGCCATCAGCATTTCGCCGGGGCCATACCGTTTGACTCATCGGAAGCGCGCAAGTATGCGCCCAGCCGGGAAATCGATATTCTCCACCTCGCGCTCGATATCACGCCAGATTTCAAAGAACGCAGCATTGTGGGCAAAGCAACTCTTCGGTTTAAGCCCATCGCCAAAGCTCTCACTGAACTGCAACTGGACGCGGAAGACATCTCTATCGCGTCGGTGACCTCCTCAGCCAAACCGCTTGGGTTCCACGCGACGGATGAAAAGATTGTCATCACGTTCGAGCCGCCCATTCCTGCCGGACAGGAAAGCGCAGTTACTATTAGTTACAGCGCCTCGCCCAAGCAGGGACTTTATTTCCGCACGCCGGAAATGGGCTATAAGCCCGAAGATACGCATCTCTGGACGCAGGGAGAACCGACTGAAGCACGGTCCTGGTTTCCGTCTTACGACCACCCCAACACAAAGTTCACCTCCGAAGTTACCTGTCGGGTGCCTGAAGGGATGGTCGTTCTTTCAAACGGAAAGTTAGTCTCCGAAGAACGTGAGGGCGACTCTGGCCGGGTCGCTGTCCGCTGGCTGCAGGACAAGCCTCACGCCAATTACCTGATTGCGCTCTGTGCCGGTTATTTCAAGAAAGTAGAAGATAAATATAAAGACATTCCCCTGGCATTTTTTACGCCTGCGTCACAAATCGCCGAGGCGCAGAATTCGTTCGCTCCGGACACCAAAGATGCCATGGCATTTTTCGAGCAGGAGATCGGTGTCCCGTATCCCTGGGCAAAGTATTACCAGGTCTGCGTTGAGGATTTCGGTTGGGGCGGCATGGAAAACACCACGCTCACAGTACTTAACGATAATACCCTTCATACCAGCGCGACCGAAAACCTGCGCGATAGCCAGGGCTTGATTGCGCACGAATTGGCTCACCAATGGTTCGGCGACTTTGTCACCTGCAAAGACTGGGCGAACGTCTGGCTGAACGAGGGCTTCGCGACCTACTACGAGAAGCTTTACGAGAATCATAAACATGGCCGCGATGACTTTCTTTATGGGATGTATCACAGCGCGAAGGGCATTTTCGTGCATCCGAATCAAACGAACGCCATGGTGCGGCGCGATTACAAATCTGCCGAGGAGCAGTTCAGTTACCTGGCATACCCCAAGGGAAGCTGGATTTTGCACATGCTCCGGGCGGAAGTGGGTCCAGAGCTTTACCGCCGCGCGATCAAAACGTATCTCGAGCGGCATCAGTTTGGAAATGTCACCACTGAGGATTTGAAGGCAGTGTTTGAAGAACTTTCCGGCCGTTCTTTCGATCAGTTCTTCGACCAGTACGTCTATCACGCCGGTCATCCGGAGCTGAACATCGTTTACTCGTGGGACGAGAAGACCAAAATGGCCAAACTGGGCGTTCAGCAAATGCAGAAGCTGAGTGAAGACGTCCTGCTCTTCAAGGTGCCGCTCACCATTCGCTTCAAATCGAAATCCGACAAATACGACCGCGTTATCACCGTGAAGGAGAAGGCCGAGGATTTCTATTTTCCTCTTCCAACGGCGCCTGAGATCGTGCGCATCGACCCTGACAATAATTTGCTGGCAAAGATCACCTTTGTGCCGCCCGCAGCGATGATCAACGCCCAGTTGGCAGACCGCTCGGATATGCTGGGCCGGCTCCTGGCGATTGATGAGGTGGCCAAGCGCAAAGATGAGGACTCGGTCAAGCGCCTCAAACGCGTGCTCAACGACGACCCCTTCTACGGCGTGCGCGAGGCGGCTTCGGCGGCCTTGCGTTCGATCCAGAGCGACAGTGCATTTGAAGCATTGAACAGCTCGCTCAAGCAAGTCGATGCCCGCGTTCGGATCAAGGTGCTCTCGGATATTGGCGGCTTCTATCGGGAGGCAGCGTTCGATGCATCAAGGAAATTGCTGGATACGGAGAAAAATCCGGACATCCAGGCGGCAGCGATCACCAGCTTCGGTCCTTATCATAAGAAGGAGGTCCAATCGATACTGTTGCGCGAACTGAATTCGGATTCATTCCATAACACGCTCGCCGACGCAGCCATTAATGCGATGCGCGCGCAGGATGATCCCGATTACATCGATCCTATTCTGGCCTCGTTGCAGGAACGCCAGCTCAGATTCACCTCCCGCGGCTACGCGCGCGCTCTCGGCACGGTGGCTTACCTCGCACGCGAGCAGCAAAAGAAGGAGACGGTCCGGGAGTTCCTGCTCAAACATGTAAATGATAAAAGAAAGCCAATTCAGCTCGCAGCCATCAGTGCGCTGGGAACGTTGGGCGATGCCAAAGCCCTGCCGGTCCTCGAAAAGTTTGCCGAGGCCCCAAAGGAATCTTCCGACCGCGCTGCCGCGGAGAAAGCCGTGGCGTCGTTGCGCGACTCACGTAAAACCTCCGTCGAATTGGGAACTCTGCGCAACGAACTGCTCTCGCTTCAAAAGGAGAATCGCGAATTGCGGAAACAATTTGATGATCTGAAGAAAAAAATCGAGGCGGCCATCCCGCAAACGGCGCCTTTGCGCACGAACAAGCCGATTCCTTCACCAAGGGGGGGAAGGTAGGCGCTTATTTTTTATTCGCGGCCTTGATGATTTCGTTCACGAGATCATCCACCTTCCAGCTATTGTCGCGGAAGACTTGTTGCACCCGGCCCGGCGCGTCAATCACTGCGGTGCGCAGGTTGTGACTGATGCCCGTGACTTCGTTCGGGTCCGGGCGCCAGAACATTAACCCGAACTGCTCGGTGATCGCGGTGATGTCGATCAGTTCGCCCGTGAGATAGTTCCATCGCGCCGGATCATAGGTGTAGCGCTTGGCGTAAGACTTGAGCACCGCCGGAGTATCGAACTGCGGATCAAACGTGATCGTCAGCAGGTGCCAATTTGTTGGCGCTTGGGGGTTGGCTTTCAGCTTTTTGTAAGCTTCGTCGAGATTGCTCGACATGCGCGGGCAGAACGTCGGGAACGGACAGCGCGTGAACAGGAACGTGATCGCAACGGCTTGTCCTTTGAAATCACCGAGGCTCACCGCCTGGCCCATTTCGTTCGTGAAGTGGTAGTCCGGCATTACGTCGCCAACATTGAGCGGCTCTACCTCACGCGCGCGCCGAAAACCGTCAGGCGGATTGGCCACTGGCTGGGTCGTATCCAGTCGAGTGATCTGATCGATCCAGCCATCTTTGTCTGTCACAATCATTCGAAAAGAAACCGAATCGCCAGGCTTGACGCCCAAAAGTTCCTTTCCGTCCTTGACCTCAAAATCCATGGTCATGGCTTCCATGTAGTTGGGGATCTTCTCGTGGGCGATCTTGATCCGCTTTTCGCTCGCCTTCACCTCCTTGATTACGCCTTTGACGGCAAAAACCTGCCGCGACGAAGACTGATTGACGGGCAGAGATGAAGACCTTTGGCAGCCCAGGCCCGTCAGAACCCACGGAACCAGAAACAACGCTATCGAATACCGACTCGACATAATTTGCCCGTAATGTGTTGGCGTCTCCTTCCAATAGCAAGTGCCACCGCGCCATCTTTTCCCGTGCGCCTCTTCATTTGATTACTGGTCACTGGTTCTTCGCCTTCGCGGTGTTTCTCACGCTCTTTTATCCCTGCAGCTTGCCAGCAATCGCTTCTATGTGGTTAATTAAGGCGCGTGCCGCAATCGTCGCCGAGCCAAAGTGCCGAAGATTACCTGGAACGAATCCATGAATTGATCCGGGAAAAAGGCTATGCCCGCGTGGTGGATATCGCTTCCTCCCTGCAGGTTAAGCAGGCTTCGGTCACCGGCATGGTCCAGAAGTTGGGCGAACTCGGTTATCTCAATTACGAAAAATATCGCGGGCTCGTCCTCACCGAAAAGGGGCTGGCGATCGCCACCAAAATCAAGCGCCGCCACGAGACGCTCTCGCGATTTTTTTCATTGTTCGGACTGGACGCCGAGACGCAGAAACACGACATAGAAGGCATCGAGCATCATCTCAGCTCAGATACACTCGATGTGCTGGCCGATCTGGCGACTTTCTTTGAAAAGAACCCCGAAATTCTGCAGCGGTTCGTCAAATCACGGCGACCGAAGCGGGAGAGCTGAGAAATGTCTTCGCGGCTAGCTGCAGCGCGGGTTGGCGCGGTGGCCCTCGTCCTCACTGCATTCGCAGTCCAGGCTCAGCCTCAACTCGCCCGCGCGGACCGTCCCAACATCGTCCTTATCTTTTGCGATGATTTGGCTTATTCGGACCTCGGTTGTTACGGCAATGCTTACGCCAGGACGCCGAACCTCAACCGCATGGCCCGCGAAGGGACGCGCTTCACCGATTTTTACGTCGGTCAACCGGTTTGCTCCGCATCCCGCGCTGCGCTCATGACCGGCTGCTATCCAAATCGCGTCGGCATCCAGGGCGCGCTCGCGCCCAAGTCGAAGGTCGCGCTTAATACAAACGAAATCACGGTGGCGGAACTGCTGAAAACACGCGGCTATGCCACGGCCATCTACGGCAAGTGGCACCTTGGCCATACACCTGATTTTCTTCCCACCCGTCAAGGCTTCGACGATTACTTCGGGTTGCCCTATTCCAACGACATGTGGCCCAACCACCCCACGAGCGGCACAAATTTTCCTCCGTTGCCGCTGATTGAAGGCGAGCGGACGATTCAGTACATGCCGGACCAGACACAGCTCACTACCTGGTACACCGAACGCGCGGTCAGATTCATCGAAAAGAATAAAGAGCGTCCGTTCTTCCTCTACGTGCCCCACAACATGCCGCACGTGCCGCTGCATGTCTCGGCCAGGCACAAAGGCAAATCAGGTCACGGACTCTATGCCGATGTGATCATGGAGATCGATTGGTCCGTCGGCGAAATCCTCGACGCGCTTACCCGCAACGGCCTCGAAAATAACACCCTCGTAATTTTCTCCTCGGACAACGGTCCCTGGCTCGAGTACGGCGACCATGCCGGAAACGCGCTCCCATTGCGCGAAGGCAAAATGACCAGTTTCGAAGGCGGCCTGCGCGAACCATTTATCGCGCGTTGGCCCAATCGCATTCCCGCTGGGCGAACCTGCCATGAACTGATCACCGCTATGGATTTTCTTCCAACGGTTACTCGTTTAGCCGGGGCCGAACTTCCCACGGATCGAATCATCGATGGAAAAGACATCTGGCCCTTGCTCTCCGGGCAGCCTGGCGCCAAATCTCCGCACGAAGCATTTTTTTACTACTGGGGGGAGCACCTCGAAGCGGTTCGCAGCGGCAAATGGAAGCTGCACCTGAGCCACGAGTACAACCATCCCGATCCTCCGGGTGCCGGTGGCAAGCCCGGCAAAATGGGCAAACGTCAGATCGGCCTCGACCTGTTCGACCTCGACAACGACCTCAGCGAAACAAACAACGTCGCCGAGAAATATCCGACCATCGTCCAGCGCCTGCAAGCCCTGGCTGAAAAGTGCCGAGACGATCTCGGCGACTCCGCTCAAAAGAGAGTCGGCAAGAACGTGCGCGCCCCTTCTGCGGTGTCCGCGGCTGCCAAAGTAACAAGTGATCAGTAGCCAGGCCGATGAACATGGAACAGCCACGCTGTCGATTGGTATTGACGACAAGACGTTCGGTCATCGAGAGTCCATCCATTGAGGGCTCTACCAAACAACCTACTCCCATGAAAAAATCTATTGTGCTCGTTGCTCCGGCAGCCATCCTGGCTTTGTTGGTTATCAGTCTGCCGAGATCGGCACAGGCGGAAGAGAAGTTAGGCTCATTGCAGACGGCGCTTCCAACGACCACGATCAGCGGTTACGTCAATACCTCGGCGCATTGGGACGCAGGCTCCGGGAATAGGACCGTGGTCGCTCGTCGCCCGCAGGCGGTTCGGCCTTCCCGAACGGCATTACGACCCTCATCTGCCCCGCCACGAAGGACGCAGCCAACGGCGCCACAACGGGCTCTACCGTCAGCCTCCCGGACAAGGAACCGCGCGCACTTCCGTCGTTGATCCCAAGTCGAAAGATCCTCTGGCCATCAGATGGAATGTGAAAACGTGATTTAGTCTAGGCACTCATGCCTGGGGCGATGCGGATAATCTCCACGTCGAAAGGATGCCAAACACGACAAAGATAAGTCCAAGCAGGCTCCGAGCGATGATAGTCACGGTTTGCATTTTTGCTTTTGGTGGTTGGCGCTTTGTTTATTAACAGGAGGAACAGAGATAACCGAGAAGTGCTCTGTTGTCTCCGTTATCTCCTGTTGATCTGTTAGTTCAGGTCGAACAAAAGAACCTGCGACGGTATTACCGCGCCAAGTTCCAGCGTGCCTTCCTCACTGATCGCCGCCGCGTCGCCGCCGCTCAGCGTCTGTCC
>Ga0137394_10001270_pt1 | contig 18238 bp, 15 predicted proteins | sample czobulk116metaG_FD_108278 | JGI IMG/M metagenome (GOLD analysis project Ga0137394, IMG submission 108278) | Vadose zone soil microbial communities from Angelo Coast Range Reserve, California, USA - czobulk1.16 metaG | ecosystem: Environmental > Terrestrial > Soil > Vadose zone | place: USA...
CTAGTACAGTACTAGTACAGTACGAGAAAGAAAAAAAGGAAAAGACGTGACCCTTTCCGGATTTGGCTTGACTTTGCCCCCTCACACCCCAGTCCCCGGCTGGTTTGCTTACGCACGCGGTACGATCCTTGTAAAGTAATCGATAGATCGTTAGAGAAACGTGCATTCGCGCATGCCTGGAGTCAACCGTGGAGACCGCCATACGTGCGCCGGTGTTGCGCAGCTGTACCGAACTGTCCACACAAGGACCGAGTTAATCACGAAGGGAATCACTACACTTGCCTTGCCACGGACGAAGCCCCCAGAAAAAGTAGGGGAAACTGAACGCGCGGGCCCGAAGCGCCCCATCCTCTCACTTCATTTCCTTTCCTACGATGGCGTTATTTGCGTTATTTGAAGTAGCTTGATGCGGAAACCGCGGAAGGAAGCGACGCTATCATCGTTATCATTATCATAAATCATCATAATCATTACCTACGCATCACCATCACGCATCGCACAAGCTCACACAGCGACAAAATACAAGGCCGTACTATGTACCACGTATGGTCGCAATAATCGGTATTCACAAAGCAGAAGAATGAGAATAATAAAAAAGATATAGACTCAAAATTTGACCGGATAAAACGGCCTGCCGGCGCTCGCTCGAACGAAAACGCAGCCCGTGGCCCCCGTATCGAACAAACAAAAACCCAGACCCGCGTTTCCGAAACACTTCCGATAAATCTTAAGTCCGACATCCGGATGAAAAGAGGTGAAAAAAAACCCCCCCTACATTGTTGTACCTTATTTACCCCACGGGCGCACGAGCCCAATATTACTGTAATCGTGATAACTAGCTGTAGAACACGGCATCCCTGCGCGCTTCCGTGCAGGGTGTGTTCGGCTCCCAAAGTCCGAAAAGACAAAAATCATTAAAAAAAATTAAAATTAATTAATTACCGAAACGAATATTTATGGGCTCCGCCAGCCCCTCTCTTCTCTCTCACCACATACCACATCCATCCGACTTTGCCGCCGTACCGTACTAGTACAAGTGTGGCCAGTGCACACACATAGCGGAGATTGATCTTGAAAAAAACTTTGAAACGCCCTATCTACGAGTCGTCTCCCTCAGGCTCAGGCAGATTCAGAGCTCAAGATCGATTGCGTCATAATTATACTGCACACTTGTGTACTTTACTTGAAGGAGCAGCCCTCGCTCTCACCGGTGTATCCATGATGCTGCCGTTACGATACGATACGATATCAATATCATCAATACACCTATCGCGCGCAGTTCCCATCGCCCCACTGACACGCTGACGGCAAGTGGAGCTCACCCTTTTTATCCCCTACATTATCTTCCTTCCATGACTCGACTAAGCCCTGACTAGGCCTGACTTCTTACTCCACGTATCCACCACCACATAGTACTATCCAGTAGTATCATAGTTATACGTATACCCATAACAAAAAGGAAAAAGCGGCTCCACACCACACACACAGCTAACGAATACATGACTCGGGATTTGCAAAATCAACATTTTTGCGCTGCAAGGCCCGTTTTCGCCGTTTTCATCACTAACAATGGGATGGATTCGTTACGGAACAAAAAAAAAACACAAGACCGTGGCGCCTGCCAACAGACTGACATTCAAACGTCAAACGTCGTCGACGACGCTCAACGCCCTTCACTGTTTACAGTACCTCATACCAGTGCTCTCAGAATTTCCGTATGACGTCCCAGTAGCGCTCAAGCGCTCAACGTTCATTGAAAAAAAGTTCCAAGTTGTTTCTTTCTCTTTGATATTCGATCATCAAAATAGAAAAAAAGACAAATCGGAGGAACTTGAGGCCGACAAAAGCTGGGAAAAAATAGGCTGTGTTAAAAGCCTGATGTACGATCAAAGTAGTGTTTTTTTACTGTGATGGCTACTATACTAAGGCCCGTTTGCGCGACTACTCCGCGGAGTAGGTGGTCGTGATACACCCTAAATGAAACGCAAGTTGTACTGGACTGCCCAATAAGTAGTAGGTAGGAGCCGGGGGCTTCATACGTTGGTGTTTAGGCCAAGAGAGGTCGAGACCTAGTCCCCTATGTCTTCCTTCTCAAGACGTCGATGGCTCGTTTGCAAGGTACGAACAAAGTCCAGACTGCCTCCAGACAACTCTCGCTCACCTTTTTTTTTTCATTAGAAGGTTCGGTCTTTGATTTATTTGATAAACTTCTGTCGAGATGTATACGTACAATGGGCCCCGGGCCTTCCCCACTCCCCTCCTTCCCCCTTCTCTTCTCTCTCTCACCCCTGGTGGGAAATCGCGTCTGTGCCGGTGATAGAATAGGTAGCGCATCATGGGAAAAAAACGGAAAGATAGAAGGACAAGACGAATATCAGTAAAAGGTCAATAAGGGATGGATGGAGACCGAGGTCGTGTGTCATAATCATCGTCCTAATGACATGGGGCATGTAGGTTAAAGGGGGCGGAGGAATAAGGAGACGTAAGGAAAAATGTGAGCAAGAGGTCGGTATCAGTACTACTAAGACAGCGAAGACGAGAAGGGAATAAATAAGGGGCACACGAAAGATATTGGTGTGCAAGCGTGGGATGCAATGGTGGTACAACGGCAACGTCTCTGCCGCGTGGAAAGTAGTAAGACTTGGTCAGATGACAAAATAATTTTTTGGGCGAGTGGACCGACAAAGCGCCAAGGAGAATCATGAGACCTCCATGCCCTCCTCTTTGATGCGTATGTCTTCACCGAGACCCGGAATTGCGCCCGCGCGGTGCCGCTGGCGGCCCCGCTCAGTCGTTGCGCCACTATCTGCTTCCATGTCGACATCATCGCTCTCACTTTCTGCCAAAGCACTCAGCGCGTGCCCCCACTTGCCTGATCCGACGTGTTGCAGCTCGTCGTGTAAAATAAGTTCCTCGGGTACGCTCCCATTGCCATTGATGGATGAGTGTGTTCCGTTGTGATGGGTAGACGGGGATCCGTCTGACGGGCGCAGCGCACCGATCTGAGCTTCCAGCTCGCGGTTGCGGTTTGCCTGGGCCATGACGAGCTGTTGCAAATATCTACATGACTTTTGCGTAAGACGATCGGACGGCGGAAGACCTGGAGATGAGCAACCGCACCGAATATACTCTACACTCTTGCGTAAAATCATGCCCTTGTTCGCCTTGACGACCGACTCTGCCGCACCACCTTCACTCTTACCCGAATCCTCGCCAGCCGCGGACTGAGACGCGCCTTCTGGGATCAGATTACCCAGTAAGACGTCATCGGGTGTAGGGGAGGTCGGTGTTTGGGAAGGTGCTGCTGAGTTGGAAACTAAAGATAAGCTCTATCAGGAGAATGACAAAAATAGGATAAGGCTCGCACCGCCAGGCTCAAGCATACACTCAGGAATGAGGGTCGCGAGCTCGCCGATCTTCTCGTTGATATTGTCTCGACGACGTCGCTCGACTGCGTTGTGGCTCTCACGGCGGCGTCGGCGCTTTTCGTTTGCGATGATCGCCCTAAGCAACGCAACATCGTCATTATCGTGCACGAAGAGGTATGAAACGTGACTCACTGTTTAGTAGCAGCATCATGTGGGTCCGATCCGATATCCTTAGGGCTGATTCCACCAGCGCCTGGTGTGCCGTAACTGCCAAAGGCTCCTGTACCAAGGCTGTCGGGTGTCGGGAGGGAGAACTCCTGGTGCCATGTGCTGGAGGAGTGTATGGAGAGTGGGGAGACGGGGAGACCCGAGTTGGACTGGCGATGAGGGGGTATAAGGATTGCATGTGGATGGGGACCATGCCGCGGAGGGGAGGCCGAGCTTACACTGCCTCTCTTAGGACGGGCCGTGCGTGCGGGGCCGCCGTGGGTGGAGGGAGGTTCCGATGCAGTGGGTGGACGGGACCGAGAACGGGACCGAGCATCAGCGGACTCGGAGCGAGAGTAGTCGACGGGGTGGTGGTATGCTGATGGTGGCACGTCGCGTGTATCGTATCTAAGCGAGGATGAAAGGGTGGGAAGACCATTGTTGTAGTGTGTCGTCGGATGGGCAGAGGAAGTCTGGCTCGAGCCATTGTAGGGGTCATGAAACGGGGTGGATAGAGGGGGAAGTTGGGTGGGGAGGGAGAACTGTTGTGGCTGCTGGTGTTGCTGATACGACGAGTGGGGTGCGGAGATGTCGAAGATGGTGTGGCGATACTGTTGCTGGTGCTGCGATTGATTATGGGGAGATCGGTCGGAAGCATCGGGAGACTGGGTCGAGCGTTCGTGAGATTGGTGGTGATGAGGGTGGTGCTGGTGCTGCGGTGGCTGTGGTGAGTTGGCCATGAGACTTGCGAGTTCCTCGGTGAAGTCCATGGATGGCTGGGACGAGTCTGTGTGGGCCTTGCGGAACGAGTCGGGGACGAAGTGTGGCATGAACATGTTGTTTGGGTCGAACTGAGACTGGGGTGGGGGGGACGGTACGGATGGAGGAGGGGACGGGAGATGAAATCCCTCTTGCCTGATCTGAGGTTTATAGGACGAAGCCGGATAAAAAGCCATTAAAGATGTTTATTGTTGTTTTTATTTATTTTGGGGGGTGGATATAGAGGATGTGGAGTGGGGAAAGAGAGGCAGAAGGGCGGGAAAGAGAGCGAAAAGAAAAGAAAAGAAAAAGGCGGGGCGATGGACCGGGTGGGCAAGATCTGGAGAGGGAGAGAGGGATTGAGAGAGTATGTGGGAGACTGGGGGGCGCAACAAAGAGAGAAATCCTGCGGGACATGATTATAAATTATTCAACCGGTCCGCGACTCCATCCGGGGTCCCTCGCCGTGCACCCGCATCCTGGCCCGGATCATCCTCCCCTCCGTCCCATCGTCCATCTTTGGCCTTTCCCCTTCTCCGACGCCACCCCGCTCTCTCTCACCCACCCCCCCATCTCTCTCTCTCTCTCTCTCCCCCTTCACCCTCACCCGTCTTTTTTTATGCGCGCCCTTGCCTCGGGCTCTCGTCACCACCCCCCTTTTTTCCTTCCTCACCTTATTCTCTACTTCACTCCTTTCGCGCCCACGAGTCCCTCTCCTCACCCTAATCGAGACGCTCAATGCGTCTCCCTTGCGGCGACACCTCGTTGATCGTCTGTTCCTCACCCCAACGAAACACCTTGGTGCCACAACAACTGATCGGGCTATAGATCCGAGCTTACGGCTTACTTTACCGGCTCATTAGATAATTTTTATTCTCTCAGCCGAGGATACGCGTATCACGGTGTATGAGTATATGGGTGTAAAAAGATGAGCGGGGGGCAGGCCGCGTCCGCCAAGCCCGTGTAGGGGACAGGAGAGAAGGAGAAGATCGTTGCTCGCTCCTGCTGTATCACTAAATGACGTCGCTCATTGCCACACTCTTCGTTGTGGGCACAGTCCCTCCACAACTACGTAGAGTGGCAATTTCCATATCCAGCTACTGCATCCGGTCACCATCGATCCAATGTACGCAACCCTGCCCATGCACCCAAGAAGGAAAGGGAATGGAGAGAAGGACATGGCGGGACCCGTTCTATTTTTTGCAGTTAGTAGCTCGAACAATTTTACAAACTACTTGTCCCTGCGGCATTGTATGGTATGGTCTAGGAACGTGGTAATGACGTCGCCTTGCCGTAGTCTCAAAGTGGTGACAAAATCCATCGTGCCCAAATCACATCTCGCGATCCCATGGCCACGCCGTATCATCGATGTGTATGCGCGCTTATGAGCAAACCACTCGGCCGATGTCCGAGTCTATTCCGACTCCTGCGTACATGACAAAACCAGTTCCACAGTCTCCGTTCTACACACGATGCAAAACATGTCGGAAAGAGACGGGAGGAGAGACGACAAGCGCGCACAACGAAAAAAAAAACTGTGACCATCGGAGCATTCGGATATCGTTCTCGTCATGTCATCGGAATGTCGGAACCTCGGATGAAACGGCAAAAAAAAACTAGAAACCCAACAGCAGCAGAAGAGTGAATGAGTCATTCAAGGGCGCGCCGATACAGACAGGCGGGAGCGAGGTACCTGTTCTTCCAAGTGTTCGCACGTCATTCGCCACAGAACTCACACGCCATCCCTGAACCCACTCTCCCTCCCCATGGGAAGAAAGGTGCAACATGCAGACACACACAACGCACGTTTGTCCTCGCCACGGTTTAGTACGTGGACCTGAGATGGCAGAGGGCAGAAAAGGAAAGACGGGTTCCCGGTCCGGCGGCCGGCCGAAAGCAGGCGATAAGATACCAGGTCCGCGTAGGTCTCTGAAGGGGAGAGGCAGCGAACCAAGGATGAGCCGAGAAGCGAGGCTCATTCTTGGGCTATGGGCGGTGTTCAGAATAAAGAGTAATTCCTTTCCCAAGCACAACGGGTGCAGTGGGAGGGCAGCACCGCCCCAGATCCTTCAAGATGATCAAAAATTTTCAGAAAGGAGTGTGTGCTTACGATTCACTGTGCCCCTACACCGGTCAAAATGGTTCTTCCCAGTATACAAGATGGTGTGGATCTCATCTCGTGGAGGCACCGAGTTGTCGTGTTATGTGGTTCTAGTCGAATCAGCCCAGAGCGCATATTGCTGTGCGCTTGCCCTCGTTTGTCGTTATGATCTTTCATTCCGCTGCGCCGCATCGGGAAACATCGTGCAAAAGTTTGTTTTGCTCTTTCTCGCGTTCCACTCGTTCGTTCGTGGACCTGGTACGAGTCATACTCACTCACCATTCCATCGCTGATGGGCCGTACTCAAGGTGCCTAGCCTATTGCGTGTCTACAGAAGCTTTCAAGATATCTAAACGCCTTAGTCCCCGAAAGGCTACAGTTGCAGCTCGGAGCTAAACGCATGCGCCTCCATCTGATCACATCAAGATGCCCAGCAGAAGCTAGCCAAGACGCTGAGCGGAGAAGTACTGAGAGAGCGCCCGTGATAACGCACGTACAGCCTATTTTTGGCCAGAAGATGACACGAGTAAGTATCATTGGACGAGCTAGCGTCGTATCCAGCGCCAAGTGGGGTTGTATTAGACAAGCTGGTGTTCTCACGGTGGAACGACCCTTTATCAGAAGGCCGGGGTGTACGCCTTCGTGCCTTCGTTGTGGATACCAGATAATGATGAATCGCCGTGAGCGCTTTGCACGTGTGAGGAACAGGCATGGAAAGGGGATGATCGGGTGAATCGAGAGGTGGTGAAGATCGAGCCTCCGAAGGGTAAGGTCAACAACGCCTGTTATCTCCATATCGCTATCAGAGCGAGACAGTAGCCGAGCGCTTATTCTGTTATGTGTAAACAGACATATACCTCCGAGAGAAAAAAGTCTTCAAGGCAAGATTGGGCTGCGCGAAAAAGTAGTCGTGTTTACCACGTTAAGCGTTTACGGAAGCCCGCAGAACTGGGATCGGATATGCCAAGTACGTGCGAACATCGCGACCTCGGAAAGATTCGGCCACACTAGTGGCGAATGTGGCGCCAGTTCCGGGTCAAACGGAAAGGTTGAGCATGTTATCTAGCGCCGGAAAATCCAGAACTATGAGCGGAGTTGGTTACCGGGGAGAGATGACATGCCCGCGCGCATTCATGGGAGAGAGCAAACTCTAGGCGGGTGACTGTAGAAGCATCACCAAAGCTTCTGCATGACCATAACGGGTCATGGCCTAGTCAAACAGCAAGCCCATCACACGCCTCGGCCCTACGCAGTGGCGTCGGCGTTGGCATCGGCATTGGCACGGCCTCGCACGTCAAACAATAGCCTGACTGATACCCCCTTGGCCTGGCTTTGAGCATTATCCAATCAGACGACGGGAGTTGGCAGTTGCCCGAAAAATAGCTTCCTGCAAACTCATACCTGCGCACCGGCGAGACCCCAGCGGATGCTTATATGTCCTCGGATCTGCTTTATGACAACGCGATCTCGGCCCTAAGGGCCGGGGGTGAGAAGGGTTGTACACGCCCTTGCCCTAGGGCGAAACTTATTTCCTTTTTCGAGGGTGGAGATTTCGTAGAGGAGCACATGTAGCCAACGGGGAAGCGCCAACGCAGGCAGTGGCGCAATGGCCTGGGTGCCGACAAGCCACCGACCGGGGTAGGCGGGATCACTACCAATGCGGGTGAACATCCCAATTTACTGCGGATTGATAGTGCCAACGGCGGCAGTTCGTGAAAAATGAGATTGAAGATTTTGATCGAATCGGTTGCTTGGGGCCCCACACTGACAGGGCGCGCACGGCCATCCGACCGGCCGGCAGCAGATACCAACCGAAGGGACAAGGGGTTGTATAGGACAGGGCCCCAGACACTCGTCTAGAGAGTTGCGCGGATAAACCCTCATTTTGATGATCCTCGGTCGATCTATCCAAATCCCAACGGGACAGTGAAGGATGGGCACATACCTCATCCCCTCGCCTACGAATCGGGCCCCTCTTCCCAAAGCAAGTTTTAAATCTGGCGACACCCACCTAGGACAGACCCGTCTGGAACTGCAGGGTTGGAATGCGAATGAATGCGGTACTATACAGTTGCGTGTCTTACGAAGATCCAGAATGAGATTGGGGAGCAAAGTACTGCCACTTGGGGCGGGATATATGCGTCACGGACCGTCGAGGCCTATCTGATCGGTTTATGCTGGAGGCAGCAACCATCCTTTTTGTGCGTGTGTTGTAGGGGAAGTGATGTGATGGCCGCGAATTGGGGTACTGTACTTTGCGCTGATAAGTTTGGAAAATCGGACCCGGAGCCCTATAGAAGTTGGATGCAATTTCTGGATAGAGATACGACAGGGTATGACTGGAATGGGTCTATGAGAAGACTTCTAAGGGGTAGAGGAATGTAGACAGCTTGCGCGACAGGGTTGCTGGATGTGGCAGTGGCGGGAGTCGTGGTGGGAAGAGAGGGAGAGCGAATTGCAGACGTTCGGGGCATCCTCCCTCTCCACAACATGAAGGCTGAGTTCATAAATAATGGAAAGGGTCCCACCTCCACCCGCCGCTGCCCACCTGATATGATAGGGTCATCTGCCCACAACACGCGCCAGCGTGATTTTTGACTAAATTCTACTTCCGCCCCGCGAAACCGCACAAGAACAATGGCTGACAGCTGCATCGCTTGCTTCAGCAAAGTCCTATTGTATCGTTCAGTTCGCTTGTTCGAGGCTTTTCGCCCCAAAACGACCACCGACCCCGACAATGGCAAGCGACGGGTTGAATGGTTGCGTGGATACTTGAGCACCAACAGGAGCTGGCGGTGATTCACGGCTAGGTCACCTGCGTGGGTCATCCGTCACTTTTATCACATGTTGGTTCGGATCTCTCTCTCTTGGGCATTTGCTTTGCTTCGAACTGTTATTGCCGTCGGGCTGGACGCTGCTAATGGTGTCCAATCCCACCCAGCGGGGCGTACTAGCACGATGCTCAAGTTCTCCCCAAGTGAGGCCAACTGGTGAGCATTTATTTTGATTACCTTGGACACGCTGGCAGTGTGGGGATTTACAGTATCTTCGGCGAATAATTACAGTTATGAGTCTCCACTATTGTAGGGGTTTCTCTCAAACTGAATCATTGGACTGCTCTAGTTCTAGGTAAGGGAGGGAGGATCCGGTCTGACAAACTCGTGATAATCATGCGCGTTAACTTCCTTCAAGATGAAGGCTGTGGTCTCCAGCGCCACTTGTCAGCTCCTCGCACCGTTTCTGACGTCTTGTTGATGGTTGGCCAGGATGTCAGGGCAGACTTGACCATTAGCACTGTATGGTTTGAGCGCATCCATGGACTCCTGTGGCGGTGGCGTTTTGGCCATCCTGAGTGGTGGCTTTCATCGATTTCCTCCCATCGACTAACCTTGTGCTCACAGTCGCACGATAATATCCAGCTAGATTTTGAACCTCTTACGTTCCAGTGGCTGGATCACGCCTAGCATCTGGGCGGCGTGCGTGCCGTTGATGGATGGCTACTTACTTCCCCACATCCAGGTCCCGGTTTCGAGTCCTTCCACGCCCCACAACCTTGAACGTCACCGATTACAAGTAGACACTGACGGGTGCTGTCTTCGATGGCGTCTTGATCTCCCTTGTTCTCCAAGTGGCTGAAAGGTATTCTGCGCTTGCATACAGGTACCAAACGCCCCGGCGCCACTCTCACCCGTGGTAATTTCGATATTTGCATAGCTGCGAAACACAAATAACTGTGCCGTGCCTTCATAAACCTATTTTTTGACAAGTCCACCCAGTACTCCTTTACGAATGCCTCGGAATCCCCATGGCGTAATCAATCGATTGGTTTCCATGGTATAGTTTTATCTCACTCCACCCTTGCAGTTCGGCTTCAAGGTACCGCGCAAGGGGCTAAGGTACGGGGGAGTTAGGGACGAATGCTACTGTAGCCTGGGGCGCCACTGCTCCACACCTTCGTCCCTCTCCTCGCTGGTGGGTACATCGCCATATGGGCATTGTCCGAGAATCTCGCAAAGCGAGTTTTGTCAGGGGATCGTAGATGCGGCCTAATCCCTCGCGATCACCTACTGTACATGTACAGGTCTTGATCTTACTCCGCGGGTCTGGAACAAAACTCGCAATGCCGACCTCGATTGCAAAACTGGACCCTGCAGGCACGTACCGCCCGTTCCATATTCTCTCTGCCTCTTTCCTGGATGTACTGTAGGAACGCCACGGAATGCCCGTCATCGTCCTAACGTAATTTCGGGCGCGCATGGCACTGCACAGCGCTTCGCCTTTGCATGGGTCCCACAGCTCACCTCCTTGTATGTTGACGGGACGAGGAAATCTCCTGCGGTTTCTCCGGGATATCGAATTTTGACCTATCCCCGCTCAGAGGTGCGAATTGAACATTTAGAGATAGGCATTTATCTACGTCGTTGTCGTAGCCCTGCATCTTCTCTGTGATCACGTATGTGGTCAACAGCTCTTTCAATTTTTTTTTGGGTTTAGACTCTGGCGGTTTTATGCTGCCCGTTGAGTTCGTTATATGGCGATGCGAAAACCTACGACGATAACTTGAAGATTTCGTTCACGTTGCACTCAACGACATGTGGACATGATTGCGAGCGCTGGAGGAATGAGAACTTGTTGAAGAAACTATGTGCGCTCTCGGTATTCCTATAGAAAAATCCACCAGTGTACGGCGAGAGAAGGATGAGAAGCACTTACTGCAGACCACACAGAAATTTTGCAACGGGACGCGGCGACGGCTCAGTCACTCGAAACCACAGCGTTTCAAATTTCAAATTTGATCGCTACCAGTCTCAGAGGCTACCAAGTGCCACAACCACGGAGGGAGTCCATCCGATGATCATATTACCGACGTTTAATTGAACGTTTTCAACGTAGTCGTCCGACTGCCGCGTATCTGCACAGTCACCACCCATGGCGACCAGCGGCGGCGGTGGCGGGCGCTTGAAGTTTTACGGGCTTCGACATCGATCCGCTATGATATATTTCAACCATCAAGACTCCCACGTGTTGCGCGTGGCTTGCCACATCCCTGTACCTAACATACGATGATCCCGACGCTCCTTGCCAGATGTAGGATGACCATGATGGGGACGCTTTTCCAGAATCATCCGCATAGTTCATCTGAGGCGACGGAGGCGACTCGGACGCCAGTCACTGGCACGCCACCGACTCCGAGTCGGACTTCGCGCCTCGAAGAGTCGTCCTTGCTCGCGCTGGCCGAGGCCATCGCTCGGAAGATCTCACACGATCGAGCGACCATCGGTCAGGACAGGCTTCTGGATGCCGTCGTCTCACAAGAAGTGTGTGTCGTTTCATAATCTTACAACATCTGAATTCCGCGACTCAAGTGTGACTGATCCATTCTGTGCAAAAGCTGCTGGTCACAGAGGCGGCACTTTTACCAGCGTTTCGCGCCTTCTCGGAGATCTTGTCGCCCCTACGGCCTGTGAATATTGTTCCCGGAGAAGTCCTGTCTAGAATCTTTGCCCTTGTCGGGTCAGGGCAGGAGGTTGTCCCTTTGACGCATGTGTGTCGTAGATGGAGACATATCGCACTGCGTTCCCCGAAGCTCTGGATGTCCTTCGAAAATCGCGATCTTACGCCTATGCTCCCCGCTTTCATCGAGAGATCCCAGGGGACACCCCTTGATATCTCCGTGTGTATCGACTCTGGCGATATCCATCGTCTAGAGCGCCTCGCCGATCTTCAATCTGTCTCTTCGCACCTGCGGTCACTTGAGGTGACGATATCGGGTTCTTTCACGGATAAAGTCAAGGATGTGTTATCTCGCTTTCAAAGCCCCGCACCGCTGTTGACCGCCCTTTCAATTCGATTCGATCACGATGCTAAGGTTCCTGGTCCCGAATCTTTAGACAGGGATGACGTGTTCGGCCTTTTCTTTGGCAGACAACATCCTGCTCTATCTACTCTATCTCTCAAGTCCCTGCGTCCGTGGGCAGCTCTCCTATCTGAAACGTTGACCACCCTCACATTGGCGTCACTCTACCAGACAGCGAATGACCTGTATCCCTGCCTCAAAGCCGTACCTAATCTCACATTCCTCGCTCTTCTCAACGTCATTTCCGCCCTCTCAGATGACTATACGGGGTCCGACGACCCCATACCATTAGATCGTCTGAGAACTCTATACGTCCATCAGCCCGGGGGCCCCTACAAACATTTCCGACACCTGATGTCCCACCTCGCGATTCCGCGACCCAGCCTCGCGTGCATTTTGATGGGCGAGTGCGACACCCTGGACGACGACTTCACGTCAAACCCGACGCAGCCAACCGGGCTCTCTTGCGCCTTCACGAGGTTAGTCCTACAGCTGGACGGCGAACCCGCCTCCAAGTTCTACCTGCACGGCGCGCACGACGACGAGACCTTCATACTCTCCCTCTGTCTCCCGACCGCAGAAGTGCCGCAGATCTTCGGCGGCGGCGGCGGCGGCGCCGCGGCGGAAGGTACCCCTACTAGCAACATAATGATATCCTTCGGGCCCGTGTCAGCCGATACCTCCCGCACGACCGAGTTCGTCCTCCGCGCGGACGGGGAGAACCAAACGATCTCTGCAGAAAACCTGACGCACGTCTTCCGGCGTCTTCCCGCGCTAGAGACGCTCGTCGTGACCGGCATGCCGCTGGACAACGTCGTGGGCGCGTTGGCGGCGCTGCGCGACGAGCTTCAGACGCCCGTTCTCCCCCGGCTGCGGAGTCTGTACGTTCGCGAGATCGGCGACGACGCGCTCGCGCTCATGCGTTACATCGGCCAGAGGTTGGAACCGGGTCTGCCGGACCCTCGCGTCGTCTGCCCCGCATCTTTGAAGAGCTCGCTCGGATCTCGCTTTGGCGAGGTCGAGGCCATCGAAGACGTGGGTCCCTCGGATTTCCCTAGGCCGTTAACGGTGCCCGGAATAATGCAGGGATTCTTGAAGGCAAACTTGGAAAGAGTGAGTGCGGCAAGCCTGCCGTTAAGCGGAAATTATGGCTGACGATTACGTTCGCACTCAGAATGAGTGGGATTGGCTCATGGAGAGGAACCGTTGGAACTGGAACTGATGGTTTGGGCATCGTTCATTCTTATGCCCCTGTGTTGGGCAAGGGGATACGGTGAATATTTACTCGAGAGGGTATATTCCTCTCAGATCCATGTTCGTGATTATGTACGAATACAAGCCCTATATAGTGAAGACACGACGTCCAATATTAATATAGTATAGTGTTGCAAGACTGTTAGCCAAATTGGATCTAATGTGCGCTTTCTCTGTACTGTCGTTCGAATACGATTAACCCCCCGCTCCTTCATTGACGTGAAGGACTGCGAACAATAGCAAGATCAGCTTATTGTAATATCACATGATTGCGAGAAGCGTGTGATATTGTATCAGCTACATTTGGAGGGCTTGTCAAGTCCAATTACGTCGCTTGAGTATCCAGTCCATCTGGCTCTTACATCGTATTCGTAAACGTAGCCGGCTACTGATAGAGGGAAGAACGCACTGTTTCTAAATTCATTTTGAGAAACTTCTGCATGGGCTCTGGCACTGAGAATGGTTTCGGAAATTCTCCAGGTTTGAGATCTTCAATAGCCCTGACATCGCCGTAACGGGTGCCAACGGAATCCTTCAGCGATGCAGGACAGACTATCTGCGGGACTGGAAGTTCTGGTTCTAGCCTTTGTCCCAGGAAGCGCATCAATGATAGAGCGTTTTCTCCGATGCCGCGGGTGTACAAGTAGCGCAGCTGTCGGAGGATGGGACCTGGTGATTCGTCCCGTAGCCGGTTCAGAGCAGTGACAATATTGTCCAAAGGCATGCCTGTCACGACGAGGGTCTCCAGCTCTGGTAAACACCGAAAAACGTGGAAAAGATTGTCCGCAGAAACGCTGGGATTGCCGTCGTCCCCGCGCAAGATGAACCGGGATACTTGAGATATATTGGCCGAGATCGACCCCAAGGAGAGGCCTGCGACGTTGAAGATGCGCGGCATCGTGGCCGTCGGAAGACAAAAGGAGAATGCGAGGCTGTCTTCGTGAACTCCGTACAAGTAGAATTGGGACTCTGGCAGACTATCCAGATGCATGACCAACTCCGTAACCGTTCTGAATATTCTGTACGAGTTCTCGGGGCTTTCGAGGATATCATCGTCCACCACGGCGCTGTCTGACATGAAGACGCAGGCCAGATCAAGGCGCGGGATAGTAATGTGGGAGAAGAGATGGTTTAAATGCTTGAGGGCCCCACGTGGCTGATGGACGTAAAATACGCGAAGGCGATCAAGTGCAATGGGCACATCCGATCCGGAGAAATTCTCCGAAAGGGCGGATATGGTATTCAGGAGGGCGAGGGTCTCGAGGTTGGGGACGGATCGAAGGGCGGGGTAAAGTTCGTCCGCTGAGATGAAGATGGAGGTCAGCGTCAGCGACTTGAGCCGTTCGGAGAGCAAGGGCGGCCATGGATGTAGATTCCTGAGGAACAGGGCGGAAACTGCCGGCACTTCCCCGTCGAAAAGCATAGAAAAGCAATTATTCTCTTCGAGAGGAGTCGGCTGGGGGATTGAGGCGTCAAAATCGAACCGAAGCGAGAATTCATTCAGTACAGATGCGTGGCTGCGGCAACGGGAGAATATACCCTTGACCTCGTCTGTGAATGGGCCCGATACGGCGACGTCTAACGTGCGTAGACGCGAGAAGGGAAACTCCAAAAGACGTTCCAGTCGCCAGATCTCGTCGCAGCTGGCGCGCAAGGAAATATCCAAGAGCTGATCTCCGGAACGCTGCAAAGCCACCGGCATCATGGAGGTGAAATCGTCCGGTTCGAAAGTAGACCAAAGCTCGGGCGTCTTGAGTGCGACGTCTCTCCACCGGCGGCAGACGTGCGACACCGCCAGGATTCTCTTTCCTGACCCGACGAGGGCGAAGATTTGCATCAATATTTCGCGCGGAAGACGATGCGCGGGCCGGATGGGATTGAGCATCTCCAAAAAGGCGTGGTGGGCGGGTGAAAGGATACTTTCGATTTCCAGCAGCTGAATTTTGTGGATTAAGATCAGCCCAGAAGCAAGTCAATAACCGACTCACCTCACTAATCGTCTCCGGGTCATTGATCTTCTCGGCGATCTGGGCTCTCTCCCTTTCTATTCTCCTGGCAAAGGCCTCTGCCAGCTGAAGCAAGGACGCATCCTCGTCTAACCTCCGATGATTAATCAACCTCAGAAACCAAGAAGAGTCGAAAGTAAAGGGGATAGGCCAAATGAGTACCAGGATGGCGACAAGAAAGCCCAACACCACGCTGGCAGTCATCATAAGAACAAAAAATGGGGAATGGGGGTGTTTATGCGAACTCCCCGCGCGAGCTGGGGCAGCGCCAGCGCAAGTTCGAAGTTCGATATTCAGTCGTTTTCGAACGGAACAAAAGGCGACCCGACTGACTCGGGCAGCACGTGACACGTGACAGTCGTGCGTAATACCTCTTCCGTAACTTTCATGTCCACGGACTTTTGATAGGGCAGGGCATCAAACCTACGCAAAGAGCTCGCTCGAAGCCATTCTTCACTCGGATCACTTTCTAGCTCAGCCTTTCCTTCGCGACAGCGGTCTCTTTCATTCATCCATGTCGGCCTGGCGAGTTTAAGTGATAACACAACCTATTTCTTCCTCGAAAACTCCCAGCAATCACTTTGCACTCTCAAATGGATCACCCACACCAGAGCTCTGGACTCTCACTGGCCACAGCAGTTTACTTTCAAACCCAAGGCTCCTCCTGTGCGGCGTGCGTGTGACCCACCCTGTGGTTCAGCGGTCTCGCGCCTCCCATTTGTTACTGAGAAATTTCCAAATGGGAACTTGAAGAAGTCGGGGTCTCTTTCTTGAGCTATTATTCAAGACCACCGCAGTGAGAAACCCCCGTCAAGTACAGGTACAGATCATGCGCGCTGTGGCGATGGTCCATATGATTCAGACACGGAGGTGGTTGCCCAGACCTCAGTGTTTGTCCAGGACGGAGCGAGTGAAGTTGCGAATCGCATCTTTGGAAAATACGCGGTGCGGATGCCCCCCTCCCAAGTTCGACCAGTGTTCGACCGGACCTGTCGACATGCTAATGGTGGTTCTCTGGCCACTTGCTTTTCAGCTCTCGCTTTGAATCATTCTTGATACCAAGGCCCGGCTTATCAGTTTGTGCGGCGCGCAGACTCCGCAGTCGCGTGAGCCCTACTAAGTCAAATGCACACACGCGCACACACAATCCCCAAAAGCCCAACCCTCAACCGGAGGAGCTGGGAATATGTTGGGCCGCACACACTCTAGTATTATGATACCATTTATAGCACTTTACTTGCGATTGATCGTCCACAACTAAAGTAGATCGAAAGATCGGGGCGCAACGGGGGTGCGCCGGTCGAAGCGCCAACTGAACACGCCCATCCACCTACCACTCTACCATTTCTCACTGTCCGTAAAGAATTCAAGGATCGGAAATCTGGGCGTTACATTGGCAGTCGCCGGGGCGCTGTTGATTGCGGTGCGGCTACTAAAATTATGATCATCTCCTCACATAAACCGCATGTACGGCTACACCATCACAGTACTAGTACTGCAAGTGGCAGTAAGTCACACCTTGCTTGGTCTTAGGGCATAGGGTATACAGTATGGGAAATGACCACTGTACGACTTCGATATGAATGAGGAACTAACAAAGGTAGTGAGTGTGCTGCTCCGCTCTCTATTTTTCCGCGCGATCCGAAACAAGCGATGTTTTGATGATCGGCATGGAGTGGCCTATGATAGCCCCAGCCCCAAACATGATCAATGGGATGGATGGATGAGACACGCCCGCAAAACGTTGAGTGAACCACCCGTTAGTGGGATGCATTTACTACTACACTTAGTCCCCGCCACACCCGGCCAACCCCTGCAGCACGGATCTAAGCCGAGCTCGGCGAAATGTTAGTATACTACAGTAGTCACACTATCCACCATCACCTCTGCTTTAAAATCGCCCCATTTTCTAAATTATGTTCCAGATCGCCGGCAACTTATCTGATCCTGGTCGGAGACAAAACAGACAACCAGGTACCTACAACAAGTCGCGCGCATTCTTGAATGATGGATGAATGAAAAGCGGGCTGCGGGCAAGAAAGCCCGCACGACGCCTCATATCACTCATCCATCCAATCCAATCCAATCCACCCATCAATCAATTGTGATCATGATCACGCAAAAAAAAAAAAAGCTCTTCGTATGGCGTTGTGCGTGGCGTATTTGCTTCCATGGTTTTTTACCCTTTCTGCCGAGTCGGTGCTCGGCATGTACAGGGACGCCGCACGGTTTGTGCATGTACACTGGCCGACGGATGACCGATTATTAGTATTGATCTTGATCAGGGCTCAGGCTGCCGCTTAAACGCTTTTTTTTTTCAGATTGCGCAGTGGTGTTTGTCCTACGCATCTCGAGATCATGGGAATTCTAACAAAAGAGCGGTTTCACATTCACGTCAGTTTAGCATAACTGGCCACATGACCGATTGGTTTTGTCAGACGAAATGACACGACCGCGTAAAGTCACGTTCCAGGGCTTTTTTGATCCGCACCAGGTTCATCAAATGCATCGCTTGTGCGCAAGTCGACAGCATTTGCACTCACAAATCAAAATGCCAAGACGGACCGTTCTGATTGCGGGATCCACCCTGCAACTGTCAAGGTGAGTGATCATGTATCACGTATCAAAACGACACCCAAGGTGTAGGCCTGCCTGATAACAACAGTTGGCGGACTCGGATACGTGA
>Ga0137394_10001272_pt1 | contig 18226 bp, 24 predicted proteins | sample czobulk116metaG_FD_108278 | JGI IMG/M metagenome (GOLD analysis project Ga0137394, IMG submission 108278) | Vadose zone soil microbial communities from Angelo Coast Range Reserve, California, USA - czobulk1.16 metaG | ecosystem: Environmental > Terrestrial > Soil > Vadose zone | place: USA...
AGGTTCCTAAGCTTTGCTCTGTAACATGAGGCGGGAGGTTTGCAACAAAGACATTGGAGGTCTGTATACCGTCAGCTAAGATAGAAGTAAGTACGAAGATATTCCGGTACCTCTGGGTCGCCTCGGTCTTTACTTCCACTCTGTCCTTCGTAGGCTGGAAAACGTTATAAGCCATTTGCGATGTGGTGATTGAAAAACCGTGACTAACCTGCCATCGCAGTTGCCGACCGTCCGTGAGCTTGAGGGAGTAAATTCAGCGTTGACCGAGTAAGGCCGCGTTGCAAACTTACAACTCCTAGCAAATCGAGCCTCTCGGTCTGCCTGGTCCCTTTGCAACACCGTAATGAGCGTGGCGAACATAAGCATCGTGCAGGTTGGTCTGACCTCTTAATCTCTTCTAAAAAGGCATCCATAGCACGTTTGCCTTTCGGCTTTGGCACAGCTGGAGGAGACGGAGACTGCAGTCATGTAGAAAATGTCACGCTCGTAAACAGACTGGCACACCTTGGACAGTTCAAATGCGCGCATGGGACGGGAGTGCGCATCCGATCGAGAAAATCCTGATGGCGTATAGGCAGTACCAGAATCCTTCGAAGAGCGGATGAAGCTGCTAGACTTTGAGCTGCGCCGTGGAGGTGCACTGTCATCGGCGTCGAATGCATCTAGAAACTCTGCGTATGCCTTTGCAGCATGTTCCTCCTCTTCTTTCCGTTTAGCCTCGGCGGCCTCTTTCTCCTTTTCCCGTTTTGACTTTTTCACGGTGCCTTGGGTATACTGAGAGAGCTTCTGGTCGTCCACGGTCTTTTGCTATCGCAGGAGTCATTGTGAGTGCAGAGGAACGGGAAGAGAAGTTCTATCCGTCGCACTGGAAACGAAGAGTCGTCTTCGTCATTGTCAAAAAAGGTGGCCAACCTAGACTTGGTTTTGTCCATGAGTGAAAAGATACGAAGACGCGAGCCGAGCCTGGGCGCGGTGTGACGGTTTAACGTTTAACCTCCGTCACATCCTGTCACGCAACTGCTGAGACCTTTTTCTCACCCACCCACTCATCTTGACAATCATGGTTCTAATCTCAAGACAATGCTCGCTTTGCAGTCATTCATCGATCGACGTTCTTCGGGTCTATGGCCACATATGTCGAAGACCATTCATCTTGTCGAGCGTAAGCCGTCGAGCTGGAGCCTGGAAAGACTCTACCAGACCACTTCGTGAAGCGTGAAGGCATTCATATGTAGGCTTTTCCACGCGTAAAACGACCCTATCACATGCCGCAACGAGACCACGTCTCGTAGGATGACGGTTTGGAAATGTACTTGTTACGATCGTCTGTGCTACATCATGATACCCTGCAAGCCAGCGAGGTATGGGAGGTGTCATCAGCGCCATACCAATTGTGGAGGGTGATGCAACGAATGGTGGTTATCAGGCGGTCATGGCTTGCGCGCTGAAGATTTCAGAACCAACAAGATGGGATACGACGCGAGAAACCTGGGAAACGTGATCCTGGATCCGAACTCTGGTGCGCCAGTAGTATCGATTGATATCGCCAGTAAAAGTGTCCGGAGGTGGTACGGTCGCGGTACGCATTTCCGAGGCGTACCATAAATGGCCTGGATGGCGTGTGGGAACTAGCGCTGTTGGAGATCACTCACGCGATCACGGATCGCGGTCTGTTCACGGACTGAATTGTGTTCAAGATCATGATGGCTGCGCCGTGCAGTTGGCTTCGTTACCGTCACCATTACCCTCGGGACGCTCTTTCCAGGATGTGGCATATATTAAGGTCACACAAGTCGTGTCTTTCGGGCTAGGATCGTGCTGGTATCACCTCAAAAGCGGCTGTCCGTCACGACAGTCTCTCGCATCGTGGCCTCTGGTCTACGCTAGTCGTAAAAAATGGCCTCCAAGTTACATAACCCACTAGCCACACACTATGCAGGCGTCCGTGACAGGATCATAAGCATAATATGCCAAACATTGCTCTACGGTCCGAGTCATCTCTACCACTTCTCCTATAGTCCCTGCGGATTACTGACCCTCCATGTATCCTAGGTATATATTTGTGTCTCATTCCCATTGCGGTTCACGTCATGGTGTAAGGGATCCGTCGCCCAATCTGCCTGTAGATCTTTTTTTCTCAAAGGATTATCATGATGGTACAGCACAAAGGGACTCCAGAGTCGAGCACGGAAATGGCTCCTCGCCATCATCACTTCCATGTTTGCTTTGTCGACTTTGTATTGGATCGTGTCGGTCGTCCTCACCTTTGTACTCGTCGACTCGTGGAACAACAGTGTCAGGGCATGCTATGGCCAGGTCAACGCTTCCGTTTGCATTGTCCGTATGATGGCGGCACCTCGGCGGCCGCGGCTGCCGATGTTTGACGACATTCTTCTCGTCAACGTGAGTACAGTACAGTGCAGTACCGGCCTCGTACCCCCCGTGAACTGATCCGTCTCCCGGACTTTTGATTTAGTATATTGTCGCCGATGGGATCATCGTCTGGCGGGCTTGGGTCCTGTGTTCTGACCAGAGAAGGGTTGTCTTGATGACTCCGGTAGTCATGCTCGCATTCAACACCGGTGCGTCCTCTTCTTGACCTTGTATTGCCTCACCACGACCTGTCCCTCCTTTGGACATACTCCAGTCGTTTACTTGATGACGGTCGCGGTGAGAGCCGCCTCGCTCGTGACGGAAGAGGGAGTTCCGATGCATAAGCTCCTCAACCGCATGGTCAAAGGCACCCAATTGGCCCATCAGACGCTCTCCTTGTTAATCAACATTTATGCAACATCTATCATAGCTCTCAAGGCCTGGTGCGTCTGCGTCGATAGTGTCTTCGGAACACATTTGTTAACTGCGCCTCGATTGACGACACGACGTGTGCGTACAAAAAAAAAAGGAAATACCGCAAGTTACTGATGAAAAGCGGAATGGGTGTCCGAACCCCTACACAGACAGTCAGGATCTTGGGTCTCCTGGTCGAGTCGGGTATGATTTATATTCTGATTGGTGTAAGTTCCGCCTCGGCATACAAGCACGGATCGTAACAGCTCTTCTTTCTCTTCAGGCCACGATCTTGGCCTCTCATGCCATTCTTCTGCACTTCAGACTCGGAGCGCTTAATGACGTATTCATGCCCGTGGGCATACAGCTTGTAGTGCGTAACAACTCAAAAGAGTCACCCTCAAGTTGTATTGATTCCGTGATTTGACGGCTAGGGAATATACCCTATCGTCGTAGTCCTACTCGTGGAGAAGAACCGCTCGCTTAACTCCGGATTCTGTTCGTTTGGTACTATGGGTGACGTCCGTGGGGGTCGATCTTCACCCATGTGCTTCGCCTCCGAACCGACCTCAAGCGGCCAGATAGATCCGGCGACGAAATCACGAAATATTGACATTCGTGTTACATTCGACTCCGTATCGGAACCAGGAGACGCGGGAACTGCGAATAAAGAATGAAAAGCGCAGCTGCGCGCGCAACTCGAGGCGATGCACGCGGATGTGGCCATTCAATTTCATTGCCTGTGCCTGCGGTAACATCCTGCGGGTAATAGGCCCATACTCAAGTTTCGAAGTTCATGTAGTACATCATCCTCTCGCCATAGTACATTCGTATAGGACTACCTTATTATTAACCCGCTGTCCGCTCAATGATACGACATTCGGTTCAGTTGCATTGACAATTTGGCCCGTGGGCACCCCTCGGCGGTTTTTACTTCCGCAGGGTTTCCCGACTCGGATTCGCGATGACGCGTCGAGGCGCAACGCGACGTATCATAGCCCGAGCCTTCCGCTGAAGATCACTTTCTAGGGAGGCTCGCGGGACAACCGGGACTGAAGTTGTTATTGTTCCTCATGGAGTTTCATCAAACTTGTCGTGCCATTTTCCCAACCAAGTCAAAGGTTGCGCGCTCTGCGGAATGTTCTGGTGGTCACAGCTGCAACTGAACACAGCATGAGTCATCCCAATCGAACATCACAAAGCATACACTGATTCAAAGTTCCACATTTGCGATTCATCTACTCAAATATATGCCGGCGATTCAGACTACTATTCCGGATGTTGATCCCCGGCCCCCGCACTGGCCCGCCTGACTAATGTTAATTGTTAACTTTAGTGCTCAGTGCTTACTTTCAGGCGACGCTCGACGACGAAACGAAAACACACGAAGATTGGTTACCTTGGAACGCCTCTCGTCGGAGGTTCTTCATTCCCGATCGACCCACACCTCGCAGCAACTGTGTACGTCCAAAGCAGGCACCCGTGGGTGGGTTGGACCGAGCGCCTACCGCCACCGGACATGTGGCCCGTGGCTCCAAGGCCCGTGAAAGGTCCAACCGATGACTGTCAGCGCTTGTTCTCTGCGAACATTCGCGCGACGCGCGCCTTCGGCTCCGTCAGCAACCTTCGTAATGCGCGGCATTATACGCCACTGGAACCCGCCCGCCAATAGGTCCAGATCGTAGTCAAATTCTCGACACCACGGTCACCACCGATGACCACCGTAGCCCACAGCACCAGTAATGCCAAAGGCACAATATCCCTGCGTAGCGAACGCTATGGCATTTTAAATGTATTCGTTTTTGTTTTTTCGATCCGTCTAGCATTAATTCGTGGGTAAAAAGTGACTTATTCGCACTTTTGAAACGTCCTGCGGTCGAGTCGCAGCATCAGGGGGCACTGCACTGTCACCGGCTGCTGAACTCATGTCGATCCCTCGAACGACACGCGTCGCCTTCCATAAGCTTTCCGTGATTCACCTTATTGAGCGATGGTTGCACAGGTACAAGGAGTAAGGAGAAGGAAGTCGCATGTTCCCCACTGGTTTCAACTTTACCCAGGTACAAACTATGTGCGGCCCGGTCAGAAGGAACGAAACTTTCCAGTCATATCGCGGAAAACTCTGTCACCGGAGCGTTACAAAAGTCGCACTGCGATAGGAAGGGGTAGTGGTGCCCCTGCGCAGATACAAGCTCGTGTTGGTAACGATATCCTCTTGACTCGACAACTGATGGAAAGCTAGAAAAGCGGTGGACGCGAGAGGGCCAACCCTTATGGAGCCCCCATTTCTCACCTTCTCGGCCGAAATCTTGATCGAAATTTTGGCCCATCTACCTCTGCGCGACATCGTGGCCTGCAAGTTAGCATGCAGGAAACTGCACGATATCATAGCCCATTCGTCGTTCCTCCAGTACATCGTCCAGACCTTCCTTGCAGGAGTCCACGATCCCCTCCTTCCAGGCGCGTCGATTGTAGAGCGTTCGAATGCATTGCAAGGCCTCGAAGATGCATGGCGCGACCTTGCCCTCCGCCAACGAACTGCTCAAATTACCCGGGGTACCGCCTGGCCTTGGCTAAACTATATGGTCCACGACGACTACCTTTTGGCAGTGCGTGGCGATAGTGGCGATCCTGGTCAACCTCCCGGCTACTCCTATATTGATTTGCGCCAGCCGTCTGCTCTCACCAACCCTCCCTGGACAAGGGTGGATGTTCTCTGGCAAGGACAACATTGCAAATTTGCGTTTGCAGCAAATGAGAGTGATCTCGCCGTTGTCATAACGTGCGTTATCCCTTGGTTGTAGATAGCTCGAAGTTGACCTACTGGCAGGTGTGCACGCGATGAGGATATTTCGAGGGTAGAGGTTCACTGCTTGAGCTTCGTTAGTGGAGAACCTCATCCGCTGGCGGAAAAACCCAGCCTCATCATCGATTTCCCTGGGCCATCTTCTCCCCATCACATGCGGCTTCAAATCACGGGTGACCACGTTCTCCTTTCCTGTAACGGATCGCCCAATGACGAACATCAAGTCGACGTCTTATTCCTCGTGAGCTGGAAGCGGGGTAAGGTGATATCGGTAGGTGTTCCCCTCGAGCATGCTCCTTATGTAGTCCAAAACCTGGGACATCACAGTTACGCGAGACGACACCGCCGGCAATGACCTTCGCCGTCGGATTCACATGGATATCTGCAACGCTCCTAGCGTTCGTTCACATGGCCAAAAACGCGATCTTCCTCTACGAGTTCTTCGAAGAACCGTGTCGGATCAAGCTCATCAAGGCGCTGGAACTCCCCCCGCTCTGCGACGGCGGACGGCTCAACTTTGCGCACTGCCTCTCCGAGCAGAATCTCACCGTCTATCGCACGTCCCACCCGGCGCCGTCGACCACCGGTCGCCTTCCGCCGCGGTTTCCGTTCAGGCATAACGCCGCCGACGGAATCGCGTGCTTTGTTCTGGGCGTCAGCCTCGAAGAGATCCCAGGCGCGAGCGTGACCATCGCGATCGTCGTGCATCGCCGCGCTCTCGTCGCGTTGGCCTCCGCAGCCTCCGAGTCCGCAGCCACAACCGCCACCACAGCCACAACCGCCACAGCCTCATCCTCAACCGCAGTCGCGAGCGCTGACGCTGACGCGGACGCGGATGAGCAGCAGGAGCCCGAGCGGCAACCAGTTCCGTGGGATAGCTGGGGACCTTCAGTGACGCGATGCCTCGAAGTCCCATACTGGCGCCGATGCCGCGGACCCACCGGACAGCGCTGGGGAATGCTCGCGCACGACGAACTCGTCCTGCACGACTTCAACCCGCACAACGTCCGTCGCGCTGCGGCGCAGCTGCTCTCCGATGAGGTTCCTGCCAGTGCCCCGCCGCCGCCGCCGACGACGACGACGACGACGACGACCGGGGGGGTGCTGCGCCGCCACGAAAACGGGAATCGAACGCGAGTCGTCAGCTCGCCGACGCTGCTCACCGCGGGCCTGTGCTTCCGTGATGACGTCACGTCCAATCTGCCCTATGTCGAGACGAGGGCAGTCTACACGTCGCCCTCGCGGTGGGAGAACGTGCTTACCGATGACGAGCGCTTATTGGGTCTCTATTTCAAGGTGTGTGTGTTTCCTTCCCCTCCGACCCGGGTGCATAAATAGCAACCATTAATTAACCCCTTTCCACCTCCCCCCCTCCTCATCCCGGTTTATCCCGGTTCACCGCAGGAGGACGACGCAGACGAGCACAAGGTCAATGTCGACGTCTATCTCATGGGTAACCCAACCTAGTAGTAGTAGGTTTTGTTGTGGGAAGTCGTTCTGGCAGGCTCGGAGTGTACGTCTCGCCGTGGGCTCTGCCTCCGCAGCGCTTAGATAGAATGCCAGCGTTAGAGCATATGGGCAAGAGCAAATAGGGTACATAGATAGGGTATCACATACACCATCTGTTGATCAGTATTCGGACGTTCAACGCTCAACGATGAGAAGTTGGGCTAAGAACTTTGATGGGATCCGCTTAGATGTATACCCGAGCAGTACGAGTGACTTTCTGTCCTTGGCAATGTACGGACAACACTGATACTCTTAACGCCCGAAAATATACTAGTACGATGGAAGAAAGAAACTGTGCGATCTGGCGCACTAATCCATAGATAGGTACTGTGCGTGCTACATTTGGAAGGTGGCGTGAAAGGGCAAGCAAGACGTAACCCCGGATCGTGGACTATGAGAGATAAGAACGCATATGTCCATTATTGTCGGGTGTACTTGTGGCATCTGCCGTGGGCCTTCTGTAAAAATATCCTCGAGTGGAGCTACAAATTCCCACGCGATTCAAGCTGCGGATGACGCCAACATTAACATTACACAAGAGCACTCGTTAAGTAGAGAACTACGATAGATATCTAACGCGAGTAGCCATGAATGCAGTACCAAATCCAAGCATGATGCCTGCCTGGTAACAAACTACGTTGTATGTACAAGGTGTATGACAGCGAGTAAGGCCGGTGGAGAGAGAGGAGGTGATTAGACGAATGTGGTAAGAAAAGATAAAGAAGGCGGGCAGCCAATGACACAGATGGGGATGGATGGAGTGAGTATGGAGATGATGCTGGATGGGTCATGCGCTTTGTTATGTGCTAAGAAAGTCATGGATTCGTGAAAAAAAAAATGCAGTTCTAAAACGTCCGTCACATTCGTCCGGCGGACAGACAGGTGGCCAACAGACCAAGATATTTCCGCACGGGGAGACCTTCCACGATGTGGCGGATGGTGGGCTGGAGTTTCCATTCCTGGAATGAAATATGACAGTTGTAAGGGTGCGCGTGATGTAAAGTGGTGCGAGACAGCTAATGATGGAAATTGATAATATGGGGTGGGCACCTGAGTGGAGCGAAGAAAAATGGGGCCGCTTCAGGAGCTATCCACATGCTTCTCCATACCAGGTGAGTAATGGAGTGCGGCGTGGGACGATCACACGAAGTATCTCGCCGTCAAACTCTGCGCGAACCTGGGTCAGGTCGGCGTCATACCCAAACGAGATACGTCTCTCAAAGTGACCTATTCCAAGGTAAAGTTTCAATATGAATTCGATTGGAACACGTTACGTACCACCGCCTGGTTCCCATGAGTCAGCCACAACGTGCAACACGCGCCGGCGCCTTGCAGCAAGGGTTCTTTTTGCATGGTAAAGGTCTGTGAGCGAACAAGCTGACGTCACAGAACAAAGAGCGCACATAGCATCACGTCTGAAGCCTGGTAACCGAGCAACTAATCGATATTCTACCGGAGTAGTTTCTACAGCAATCCAACTATCCGGGGGTGGTGGCGCGTCATTCAAGAAGGGTTCATGAGGGGCACGGGAGCTGCGGGCCAAACTGTGACGCATCGGTGGCGGATCCAAAATTGTCGGTGGCGCTGGGGGAGGCAGTCCATGACTTGAAGAAATAAGCGCAGCTTCAGGGGGAGGCCGATGCGTGGACCTCATTTCATTGATGTGTTCTGATGAAGGATGGCTGGCACTTCGGCTGGATGACGCTTCGCAAGAAGAATAGGGCGGAGGTGGAGACAGCGTTTGAATTGATCCGGGCATTGAAACAGGGAGCGAAGAAACCGGAACAGCGGACGTTCCTCGTTGCGTGCCCGGAAAAGATTGATTTGCCGTCCGTGACGAATCATGGTCAAAAGAGCCCGGTGATATCAAGTGTTGACTGTGCTCGGGCGCCACCCGCGGGGAGAGCAAATTAAATGCACTTTGGGAGGATAGAGGAGAAATACCGGCCGAATGCTTGTCAAGCCAGTCCTGAGAGGAGGAATGATCGAGAGGATGCAAGAGTCCGACGGGCGCAACAGGCAACTGTGAAGGGCCGACCGAAGAGGGAAATACCCGACCTGTAGAAAACACGGGACTGAGACGATCGGATGACGAAGAATGAGACTGTGGTGCAGGATTGGCATTCTCATACGGCTCGGCAGGAGCTGCGTCCATCGGTAAGCCAAGTGACTGAATACCGGAGCTACTGCTGACGCTGTTGATGGGTGGCATGGGTAGTGGGCGGGGAGGACGAGTTGTTAAAGGCGAGGAACGAGGCACATTGCTTGCGGGACGTTCATCTACGTTTTCGTAGGCTGGCGGAGGCTGATTCTGTCGCGCCAGTTTTGTAACATCGATCACGTCTAACGACGGTAAAGAATTAAATCCTTGAGATGATTGACCCCGTTGTTGTGATTCAGAGGGAAGCTGGGAGTATGATGTACTTTCAGCCGAGCGAGAGGATGAGGACTCCAGTTGAAACGACGACGAGACGAGTTCTGCACGAGTTTCGAGAGAAATGCCTGCGGGGCGATGAATATGTCAATAAAGAAGACGGGGAACAAGAAGAAGCAAGAAAAGTGAAGGGGAGGAAAGCCTGAAATAAAAAGGATCATCGGTCATGCCATCATTACGTGGGAAACAAAATCATAGCGATTCGGAGATCCCCATGTTCTTCGAATTCCCAGGTTACATACTTACTGTATGTAACCCGCGGTCGTACCTTGCGCCGTGCTCGCGCTTCCCCCATCAACCAACCCATTATTACATACACCTTCCCATTCTCGCATCAAGCCACGAATATTAATGGAATAGAAATTTGAAACCGGACTAATCTTCAGAATGTGCTTACCTTGGCCCCTTTCTGGTCGCTCACGCTGTTCCTCTTCCCAATCATCCAGTATCATGGGGTCATGATCATGGTCGTCATGCATAAGACCGAGTTTGGTAGTCGGGTCACAATGCCTCAAAGGCTGCGGGTCAGGACAAGTTGGATGTGGACGGTCGATGTCTCCTGAGAGAAGCGAGGAGAGGTGGGAGGGAGAGAGGGATGGCGCAGAGCTGCCGCGAGAAGAACCCGAGGACATTGAGGGAGAGAGTGGCGGAGTGGGATGCCTGTCACCGGCTGGTCGAACGGACGAGCCATGGGACATTTGAAGGGAAAAGGGCGGGTGCCGGGGAAGTAAAGTGGGGTGTTTGGGATAAATGAGGATCAAGGGGTGGAGAATTGAGTGCGCCGGTGCCGCGGATGACACGCCTGTGGTTATCCACCCAATGACGTCACCTCTACTCCTTCTCCACTCCACGCATCACCTAATCCGGTCTTCCGGTCACAGCACACAGTGGAGCACACCAACACCTGTGGCACCTGCCCTGCCCCGCTGTGTTTCGTGACCTAGCCGCTAGACTTTGCCTGCACTGTAACCTCCTTCAATGGGCTCTCTTCTTGGGAGTGCGAACAGAAGGGTTGACATTGACACGTTGACGCCTTCCTGAACAGGGATGCTCGTCAAGATTTGTATTCACCGGGCGCGTCCATTGCTCCACTCCTTCCAGTGGGGTGGGCTTCTGGCTTACGAAACGACAATTACCGTTCATCCTCATTTTTCGGCAGCTTCCAGTGTTGATCTCAGCCGTGTGCTATGGATCTCGGTCTTGGCCGTCGCTACTCAACCGTGGTCGTGGTTACGGTAGGCTTTGCGCCAGCCCCCTGCAAATATCAAGCTGCACCATCCTCCCACTGATTTGGTCGGGTCATGCGTGGCATGCGCCATTGAAGCAACGCCAGCGCATGGCGCGCGCGAGAATCATGACCCCATCAGATAGCTATCTCATCTCGAGAGCGCGGCGCTTATCGACGACCCAATGTCTCCGATGTTCATCGCACCTCTCGCCATATGGGAATCTCCGGAGCAATCCATGTACCATCCTGCTAGAGTTGTTGCACTTCAATAAGATAGCGCACGACGGACTTCCCGTTCTCTTCCCCCACGACTAAATTCTCCAAGTTATCGATCCGTTTCCTAGGCGATGGTTTTACTGCGATGAACTAGCAGTCATCGCCCGACAGGAGGTGCCACAGCGAGCGTCCCCATTGCGCTCGGAACAACCCGCACGAGACATGTCGTGATATTATCGATTCCTCATCACTCTTGTTGTTTAACCTTTCGCTTCCCCCTTTAATCACTTGGACTCCTCCTTACTTCCCTTTAGCTTTCGTCCACTCTCAGACAAACACTTGTAAGTACTACTCGTAAACGTGTAGAAAATTTCCTGTACTCATCATAAATAGAAAGAACAACTTCCTCTGCATAGTTCTAGAAAGCCCGTCTCACCTCAGACCTCGCCTCGGTCCGTATGAGCTGCCGAGTCGCTAGCGTTCGGTTCTCGTTCCCTGTCTCGGAACGTTTGTGTCACCATCTTCGCCTGTCGTTCTGCCTAGAAGCTATCGCGCATCGGTCGCACTCGCCTGAATGCTCTCGGAAAGACCACCTTAGCATACTGTCGACCCTCTTCTCTCCCGCTAACGATTCAAATGTCACTCGTCAGTTCCATGGAAGACATGCCGTTGCCAGTGGTATATTCAGTCCTCTTTACAGTAGTACGCTGTCTTCGTGTCTTGAGATCATATTAGACGGGCACTGTTACGATAGAGAGGAATGGTGATTTCATGAGACGATGGCAAGCCGGGTTATCGTCCTGAGAGAACTTCCGTCGCACTTCGTTGTAATATTGAGTCGGACGGACTCACGAATAACCAATCAACTGTACGCTCATCTCTTCCTGCTTGGCGGATCGTACGCATGCATGATGACCTCTCCTCTCGTGTTTCTTGTTTTGATGCCCGTCACGGTGTTCCTCTACGAAAACTGCGACGACTTTCGGGACCTCGAATTCATGGAATTCAAGGTTGTCAAAGTTGTAGTGCTTCAAATGCACGTGACGCAACTGCAGCGCAATTTTGTTTTTCCCTTTTGCTTTTCTCGCACTCACTGGCAGCTGAGCTGGCACCGGTGGCACTGGCAAGAGAACCACTCCACATTTACATCACTCCATCCACATCAAAGTCACTTGTTATTTGGTCTAAGAACACCTGATGTCACAGTACGGCGGGCACCGTGATCTCATCACCGAAGCGGGGCTTCGTCGACGCCGGTGCCATCGAAGCTGTCGTAACGAGGCTTGCAGTTAGGATCTTGTGATCTTTCGCATTTCCGCATGAGAGTGCGATTTGTGGCGTGGTCATCAGTGGCCATGACACCAAAACGGGAGTCTTTGGACCCCGGATCATGATGCTCTTGTTTCCGTGCACGGCACAGCAGCGGGCGGGTGACAGACAAGACATGTCCGACCGAGTTTCTTGTGTTTCAGGCACGGAAGCGCCGATTATGGGTGGGGTGCGATTCCCTAGTCGAGTAATCCATTAATGCATCCATTGTGGTAAGGTACGCAGGGGCGCTATCATAGGCTTGGAATGGGCACAAGCGGGCCCTCTTTTCCTCATTGTCCGACGTCCCTCCGCGTCCTCGCTCAAAAAGTCCGACACCACAGGACCGCGAGCCCGCGCCCTTACCTTACCGTACAGTCTAAAATCGCTGCTGGACAAGGCTTGACAAAGCCCGGGCGAGGGTTGGAACAACTCCTTCTCAACTTGACTTGGCGGCATTCGGCTCCATCAAAGCCCCGGTGTTGTTAGTCGTCTTTTGACTTCAAGTTTGGGAACTGATGGCGTCGATATCGCACTTTGGGTGGACTACATCACACGTCCCGTCCCATGCATATGGACGCTCGAGTCAATCTGAGTCTTGATGATCCACCAAGCTGCCGGCACAAGAGCACGATCCGCGTACACAAGGCAAGGCACTGACAAGGGCCCCACAAGTAGATGATCCAGTGATGCATCCACTACTACAGTAGTAGTGGCCGTACCTGTGTTGGCCACGGCGGGATACTGTAACTGAAACACGCTTGACGAGTTGTAGAAACCAAATCGGGTACATGCTCTGCGTCATCTCGGCCATCTCGGCCACCTTCCTGGCTCCACTTATTGTTCGCGGTGGATTCATTCCGCCTGTAGCGAAAGATGTGGCGGAGTTAAGCCGCGCCCATCAAGCAATTAATCATTCACTGATGAGTGCCATTCGCGCGCACTGCGTGAGACACGCAAAGTTCCGTGGCTGTTTGATGGTCACACCACTACGTGACACCGTGACAGGCCTGATATATTGGTGTCAAGAGGAAAAAGTACACTTCGTATATAGCGTACTGTAGTAATGCCAGATAGATAGAGCTCAATAAATCAATTAGGTATATGAGTGACAACGTTACAATATGTGGAAATACAATCGCTTGACAATGATCGTTCCCCCGCAGTTAACTGAGTTAAATGCTTGGTCTGGAGCTGACGCGTGTTAGCACTACGCTATGTGGAGAGGCGTTGGGTACAAGTGCCGCTGCCGTCGGCTCCGGACTGCGTTGGTAGGCATCGGATAAAACTGCATCGCCGGTACGTCGAGGAGCAAGTTCTATTTCGGGCAGGCCAAGCTCCTCGAGAGGGGGGCGGGTCAGGAGGAGAAGTTGGGGCCTGACGATCAGGAGCAAGAGGACATTGATGGCACCGGAGAGATTGAACATCGAGACACCGAAAAATGTAGCTGCAGACGGGACCTTGTTGTGGTTGAACAGTGACCACCGTGCGGCCGAGAGAGGAAGGACAACGAGGGAATACGCAAGGGGGTAGCTGAATGGATCGTCAGCAGTGTTCGCGACTCAAAGGCTATGGCTTACAGAAGCATCCCCAGCGCTGCACGCCTCTGTGCGTATTCAACCCCTTGTTTGAAGTTACGCGTGTGAAACTTGTACCACCTCTCGTCATCGACTGACAAGCGACCCTCCGTCCAAAAGTACAAGGGGATGTACAGTATCACCGACGTAAATAGTGCCAGCCACAGCCAGACGTATTCACCAGCGAGTCGCTCACCCGGATATTGTGGGCTGATCCAACACCAGAAAGGAGTAGGCGTTTCATAATTCTTGTGATGGCTAGCGCCAATGCTAACCCAGAGCGCAATGAAAATGCATGCGATGCCAACCAGGATCAAGGCAAAGCCGCGTGCTTGCAATCCCACGCGCCACAGGGCAGCCACGAATGTGTGGACGGCGAGAGTCTGGTCAAGATGTTTGTCAGTTTCGTTCGGGCCCAAAGACAGGGAGGGGAAAAAAGACAAACGAGGGTGATCAGGGCAACTCCAAGTTCACCAATTTGCTGGACGACGCCCTGTGCCGTGCAATATGGTCCAGTCGTGACGATGCCGTTGTGAGCCCATCGGACATCGAAAATACCACCCATGGCTTGCAGAAGGTCGAATGCGAAAAGGGTGAACTGCCAGTAAATGTGATATATGAGTTGAGTGAAGAGCATGCAGAAAACCATTAAACAAACCATGTAGATGTCAGTAGGTCCCTGAAACAACCGCCACTCATCCCTTGGGACATTTCTCCTATACCATCGTATATTCCACTGTGCGAGCATCTCGTCAAACCAGACAGACGCGTGAAGGGAAGTCAAGCTTACGCCGATCACGACATAAATGGCGAGCACCGAAACAAAACTCAGGAACGACGCTTCGGCTGTCAGCTGTACGCGGAATGAGTTCACGAAAAGGACAGAAAAGGAAGGGATGCCCACAGCTAAGCCAATGGCTTGCCCATGTGTTAAACATGAGATGGAGGGATTGAGATTGTCGGGGGAGGGGATGGACAGCTGATACTGCTGCGCGTTGCAGACAGTCCCGTTGACGCCATCGAGTGCAGCCATCCTTGTTGCAGAGAGGAAAAAAGTGAATGGTCGCCGCTGATGGGATGGGTTCGTGAAAGGGCGAAGGAGGGAAAGTCAGGGGGGATTGTGGAAGGTTCGTACGTTATATGTGAGAACGCGTAAGACCCTCAAATTGCGGCAAGCCGGTTAACTTCACTGAACGGTTGGCAAGAGGAAATGCCCGGAATACGGACGCGGACAGCTACTGATAACCTGTGCCACGGGTGGACGTCGTTTTTGAAAAGTAGGCGCCTTCATGTAATTGGTGAAGGACGTCGCGCGATATATTGTGACTGCCAGTCGTTTATGGGAAGATTGGATCCCTGGCTCTCAGGAACGACGGCGCTGTATGGCGTGCCTGGAATTAGACCCCGTCCATCCAGGCCATCTCAACTGCATCGCTGCGGCCTGGTTACACGATTTTGCCGTCGAGTAAAACCACGAACCTGCGACTTGTCCAGCAAACCGCGGGGAACTCTACGCCGAAAAACACTACGTAAACAAACACCCCCGGCCATCAATCAAGTGAACCAGGTAAATGCTTTGTCATGATGACATGAGTAGAAGCTCATGAAAATTTCCACCAAATTGTGTGGCGATGCCAGTCTTCAATTCCGAGCCAGAATCCAGTGATTGCTCGTTTTCCACTGATGGCGTTGGAATTTCATCGTATCTGCGGGATCATCTGGCATCGTCAAAATTGGATGTTTTCCTGGGCTGTCTGTTTTAAATCAACGCCGAAGACTCGGAGAACAATTGCTTCGCTGCCAGCTTGTGCGTCTGGCACGTTCATGCAAGTCTGGGCTCATGTCAATAAAGAGTCAAGACACGAGATGCGCCAATTCAACACGATGCAGAGACTTGAAAATTCTGCACGGCGACCGATCAAGTTGCGTGCGAAGATAGAAGGGCCTTCGGATCATGAGATACGTTCTGATGTTTGTGTACTAGTACACATGCCATCAGCCTGAAAGAGCTCACATCTGTCAGGTTTTTCCAGACCGTCCCATCCTACCCTGCTGATACAACAATGTCGGCAAGTGTGTCCAATCCGGAGATGGCCACATACACCTACGTCCAGCAGTCGTGAACGGGGCTGAAAGAACGTTTACTTGAAAGTACTAAAACCAGCGAAGAGAGGTTTGATACAGCTGACCAAATACCACAGGCATACGGTTAGAAGACCTGCCATGGATGGACTCGGGACGTCATATAGAGCGGAAGTCGTGAAAATTGAAGACAAGGCCTGGATTGATCGACAGGCCCCTGAATGCCAACAGTGACAGTCGGCCTCCTATCTTGCTGTTACCGCGTGTTTGCTTCGATGAGGAAGGACACGAAGGAGTGTACTGCTGGGTGCCAACTGAATGTGTCGATTACCTCGCCAGGCAAAATGATAAACGACAGCCCAAGCGCCCCTACAACCGGATGTGGGTCGTACAAAGTCGGTTCCCGCTGTTGTGAGAACCAAGGGGTGAGCGCATATCGCCAGCGCTCAGTCTATCTACGGATCGCGGCTCAGGGGGCTCTCTCCACGGGCGCACCGCACTCAGTCACCTTGTGACTAGAGTTTATCTAATTGACAGGCATGGGAGCCAGGTGCCCGTCTGACGGTAAAGGACCTAAGTGTCTGATATGAAACAGGAAATAAAAAAGGAAGAGGATTCGAGGAACGATCAGCAACGGTACCACTATCAAAGGTGTTCGAAAGTCGTCGAGCACTGGCGATGCCCCACTCGCTGGGCTGTCGTCGCCTGTCGATCAAGCGCCCCTCAGACTCACAAAGATCGCCAACGATGCCGCGAGATATGCGATATAATCGGGGGGAGAGTGTTGGGGGTAAGAAGGGGGCCTCTTGATGTGGCGTCTCCTTTACGGCAATAACCCGGAATCAGGGCTGTACGCTCACCAATTATAATATCAAAATATGATGCATATAAATGAATACAAAGGAATTAGCATTCACTCTCACGCTGGCCTTGGAACCAATCCCCCCGCTTATTCATGTTTACATGACAATTTCCTGGCCTCCACAAAGTTAGCTGGCTGCAGTAGTTGAGATGAGTCAGGGCCACTGCCACATGTCGAATATCACAATAAAGGCTTAATAACGAACCCTGATACATATAGGCGCGTTACCAATGCGGTTCAATGTCATCTGATCCTTGCGTTGAGCAACGTGAGACGGTGCCACACCCTTCCTATAGTCGTCAAAGGTAAAGTTCCGGGACCGTTTTTCCGTGTCATCCACCACTGGCAGTGCCACCCTCGGACCGCGTGCGCATCGAACTGTGTCAGGGTGTGTCACAATTACGGATCCCGTGTTCACATAGATATTTGTGCTTCAAGTTCAGCAGGCTTTTCGGGTGGGGTGAAGAGTAGAAGTTGGGGTCGGATGATTAGGAACAAGAGCACGTTGATAGCACCGGGGAGGTTGAACATAGTGAGACCAAAAAGAACGCCGCTGAGCGTATGTCTTATATATGTGGCCATACACATACAGCGACCAACGTGCAACGGATAGAGGGAGAACGACGAGAGAGTATGCAGGTGCCAGTGGGTAACTGAGAGAAATTGTGAGACATTGTCATTGCACGAGAGACAAGCGTCATAGCTCACAAAAGCATTCCTAGGCTAGCCCGCCTCTGCGTATATTCTACCCCTGGTTGGGGTGAGACAAATGAAACTTGTACCACCTATCACCAATCGACAAGCGACCCTCCACCCATAAATATAGTGGACTTGAGGCCTTTGGCATTACGCGCAATGCAGTAATGGCGTTACTCATAACAGCACTGGCCATTCAGATCAAACTTGAGGAAGAGGTAACATATGTGCAGTCAAACTGCACCTATGTTACCTCCAGCAACTTCCTCCTCAGTGGTGATGTATATCCAGCACCAATACCGTGCAGACAGCGTCAGCGATGAGGAAACCATATGAAAGGATAAGTGGTTGAGATAACCCACAGCCTGGTGCCAGTGAAGGTGCGTTTATGATAGGCATGATGCTGCCAGTGACTCGGACGTGCTAAAATCAGAACAAACCAGAGTTACCAGACCCGGGCCATGATGGTCTCGTTAATTCTCTATTATTGCACAGGGTCCAGTATGAATGCAAATTGAATTGGCGGATTACATTTGCGGGTGCAATTCATGACAACGCGAGGTTCCAGAAAGTGAATGTTGGTGCTGCCAGTGTCAGCACCAGTCGAGGTCGTCACCAACGTCCCACCAGCATCTTACATGAATGCAGTGTTTGAATTTGACATGCACACCTCGTGCTGCGCTTTGTAAGCTGGTGCGCGGCTACCCGAGCCCGGAGCCGG
>Ga0137394_10001273_pt1 | contig 18222 bp, 14 predicted proteins | sample czobulk116metaG_FD_108278 | JGI IMG/M metagenome (GOLD analysis project Ga0137394, IMG submission 108278) | Vadose zone soil microbial communities from Angelo Coast Range Reserve, California, USA - czobulk1.16 metaG | ecosystem: Environmental > Terrestrial > Soil > Vadose zone | place: USA...
AAGAAGGACAAGGACTACCACCTCTCCGCCGACCTCACCGGCCAGGCCAACCATCTCGGCGTGACCATCGAAGCCGACATCATCAAGCAGAAGCTTCCGGAAAATAACGGCGGCTATCAGGCGCTCAACATGGGCGATTCCAGCTACGGCAAGTTTGACAAACGCATTTACACTGACCTCTCAAGCGATCACCCCATCGACTTGACCCGCTACCAGGTCGCCAACTGCTACATGGGCCGCGCGGGCTTGATCAACAGCGGCGGGGCCTCCGGCGCAAACGACTTCGAAGAAGCCATAGCCACGGCCGTCATCAACAAGCGCGCCGGCGGCACCGGCCTCATCTCCGGCCGCAAAGCCTTCCAGCGCCCCATGAAAGAAGGCGTCCAGCTTCTCAACGCCATCCAAGACGTCTACCTCAGTCGCGAAGTCACCATCGCCTAGCGCCTGGGCATTGCCAATGGTAGGGCACGACGTAGCGTGCAGATTGCAAGGAGTCGAACAGTCACGTAAGCATCTCTCGGACCGGAAAAGATCTATGAGAAGCTCTAGCGCTTCGCGATGTCTTCTGCCATTTCGTTCAGCAATTCGCTCATCATACGAATTTCGGGCGACGAGGTATCCCGTTTTTTTCCGCGCTTTCCGGACGTTTCCTTGCCGTTCTTCGTTATGGCCGTGGGCCAGTGCTGAGAAATCGAAATGCCTTGCTCAGAGTACGCAGTGGCATACAGAACATTTGAGTTCAGGTTGTGGGGCACTTTTTCCGTTAAGACGGTGGTGACTGTTGTCGTCGCTGTCCGGTCAAAGGTATAGTGCCACGTTGAGCCGTAGCTGGTCGTGAAAGTTCCAACTCCCGAAACTTGCGGCATGTCGGCCGAAGCAGATATCTTTATCAGCGGGTCAATTCCAGAAACGGCCGGCGCGGACGTGTAAAAAACAACCAAGTAATTTTGCGCTCCGGACATAGGCGAGTCGGAGAAGCACATTCCGGGAAACCTCTTCTGGTTCTTTTCGTACCAGTTCGCTGCCCACTCCGGAATGGCCAGAAATAGTCTCTCTTTATCCAGACTTCCTAACGACACGTTTTTCGTGCACCCCGCTCGTTGCCCATCATTGAAGCCATCTTCCTGAGCGCTACCATAAGCAACAACCTCTCGCGCGCGATTCATATCCGGCGATGACGTCTGGGGCTCGACAAACGCTCCTAGCGACACGGTTTTCTGTGGCTCGCTAGCTGCGACCTCTTCTGCCGCCGGAGCCACCACCGGACTCGCTTCGGGCTTCAGTTGAGACGGCGGAGTTCCCGCTGCCGATGCAAACACTTCCGTCTTCCCGTCTGATGGAGGCTCGGGACTTGTGACCGGCGCTGCCGCAACCGCCGGCAAATTTGTTTCGGCTTTCTCCGCAGCCGCTGGCGTTTGCGGCGCTGCAAAGACTTCAGTCCGCGCTGCTGGCTGAGACTCGGGGGGTGTTACCGAAGCTGGTGTAATTGATGCCGGGGTTTCTTCTGGCTGCACCTCGGGCGTCGGCGCTTGTGCCGTTGTCAAGGCGTTAGCCTTCTGGACCGGCTGAGGCGCTGCAGTCGGTGCCGTTTCTGGCAGAGTAGTCGTCGGTGCTGCCGTGAGTATCGCTTCAACGGGCGGCTTCTTTGGCTCCGCGATGTCTTCCGGCGCCGCGGCTGCTTGAGCCTGCGAAGTTTTTTGATAGGCACGCGCAATTTCTCCCAGGCTCGCTGCGGGTTTAGTTTCAAAGCGTGCGGACTGCGGCGGCGCTACATTCGTCCCTGGCTCCGATAGGCGCTCAGGCTCAGTGCCTGTTTGAGGTGTCTCCCCTTTTTCTGCCGCGTTTGGCTCGGCTTTCAATTTGGACCGCAGCGTCTCCGGCTCGATAATACCCAGGAGGGCCATGCTGTTCTCAGCCTTCGGAGTTTTTCCGGAAGCTGGCGTAGGTGTCCGTGCAACCCCTGGCGCCGTTACTTCCGCTTTCACCTTGGATCGCAGCGTCTCCGGCTCGATGATACCCAGGAGGGCCAAGCGGTTCTCAGCCTCTGCGGTTTTCCCGGAAGCTGACGAAGAAAGCGGCGAACTTGCTTTCGGTTTAACTGCCTTGCAAACCATTCCATCGACAAGAGCTTCGTCCGGCCCGACATTGTTACCTGCGGCCTCAAGAGTCCGGCAGTCCGAGAATTGCGTATTCTGCGCATAAACCAGCGAGGGAATCAGCGCCGAAAGAACAACTGCCAACGGTATGTATTTCATCGCGATTCTCCTCATCAGAGGATAGCTTGCTGCGGCGTCCCCGGGTCGGCCAATTCACCGTAGATGCCGAAGGATAACTGGCCATTCGGACAGTGTCGCTTACGCCCTGTGGGGCTGGCGGATGCTCGGTTGAACCGGTAGGCGAGGGGACTTGAACCAACAACCAAACGGGGCAGAGGTCAGAGATTACAAGCGACGCGCATTAGGAGATAACTGCGAGGAACCCGCCATTGTGGAAGAGAATTAGAGCGATTCATGGCCTTCGGCAGGACGCAGGAGCGCCGGCTTCATTCCTTCGCCGGCATGATGGGTGGAGCGGCGTTCATCCCGCGAGGCCAAGTTGCCGGTCTTTCCACAATAGTTCTCGGAGGCGCCGGCGAGCTCTGTGCAATTGCGATTTTGAAGTGCCCAGCGAGCAGCCTAGGATTTTCGCGATCTCGCGGTGCGCGTAGCCTTGGACGTCATAAAGCACAAACATCGCTTTGAACCTGGGAGGCAACTGATCGACAGCCTTTTGGAGAGTTGTGCGATCGATATAGCCTTCCAGGTGCAGGTCTGGCCCGCCCAACTCGCGGCGCGAGGGGCCGGTATTCTCCTCGGCTTCGCCGATTTCGTCCAGGGACGTCTTCGCGAACGTCTTCCGGCGAAGCCGCATGAGCACCGTGTTCAGGCTCACGCGGTACAGCCAGGTGGAAAACGCAGAGCCACCCCGAAACGATTGAATCTTCCGGAAGACATGCAAAAAAATCTCCTGGGTCAAATCCTCGGCTTCGGCTGTGTTCTTCAACATGCGCGCACACAGGGCAAAGACTCGCGCACAGTGCGTTCGGTAGAGGCATTCAAATGCGGCGGTGTCGCCCTGCTGGGCTAACCGAATGGTTTCGGCCTCGGGCAATTCGCGAGTCTCAGGCGGTCTCGGTTCTCTCACAAAGTCCTTCCTGGGCACACACCTGCGCCCTTATTGAACAATCCCTGATGGAAGGCGGATAGCCCCGTCGGCTAACAGCCAGGAGCCCAAAATAGACTAACCGCTAGATTGAGTGGCAACTACGTTGCCATGGTGGAACTTTTCTTGTAAGACCGTGGCTTATCGCAACTTATTCCGCTCTCGCCGGATCTTCTGCCAAGTCTCCGGCGGTACTAGTTCATGAAAACGTTTCTCAAAGCGTTTCTTTTCTTCACTGCGCGGAGCAGGCCGTCCCGCCTTTCCCTCGCCGTTCGCGTGACTGGAATAGCGCATCCCACGACGAGGTCTTGAAGCCGCGCTAAGAGGCGCTCATTTAGACCTTGCATGGTGCCCCTACCCCGGTCTTACGCAGCCGACGTGTTGGGCCAACAAACCTCGTCTGCTAGCATTCCTACCGGTATCCTTTCGTGCCAGCGAGGTTTCCCGCATGATATGTTGCTCAAGTTCTTGCGCTGCTGCCGCCCAGTTCGATCCTAAGGTGGCGGAGCGTGATTTGCAGCGCTATCAGCGCCAAGGTCCCGATCTCAGCACACGAATTCTCCTGTCAGAACTCCGCCGTTGGCCGCTCGAGGGGCTTCACCTTCTCGACGTCGGCGCTGGTATCGGAGTCATCGCCGTGGAACTCGCCGGCCTGGCGGGCGTCACGCTCGCGGACGCGTCGCCCGCTTATCTCGAAGCTGCGCGCCACCTCGCCTCTCGCGCCGCCCCCCGTCCTGCTCAATTCCTCCTCGGCGACTTCGCCGCGACCGCAGCCTCCCTGCCAAACGCCGCTATCGTCACTCTCGACCGGTTCGTCTGTTGTTATCCTAATGTGGAAGCACTGCTCCGGGGAGCCGCTGCGCGTGCCCGCGGCATGGTCGCGTTCACCTACCACCCCGATCGGTGGTACTTGCACGCCGCCGTCGCGCTGGAAAACTCCTGGTATCGGCTAAACCAAAACCCTTTCCGCGCTTTCGTTCACTCCCCGGAGGGCATGGCTGCGGTCCTGGAGTCCGCCGGATTCGTCCGCGCCGCCCGCCAGGCAACCCTCCAGCGGGCGCTCGACGTCTACCGCCGCGCCGACGCATCTGTAGCTCAGCTCTCGAATGGTGAGGTTTCTTCCTGCCAAGCCGGCCCCGACGCTACCGGGGAGCGAGCGCGCGGAGGCGGAACCTCTCTTCAAATCCGGCAAGGAAAACTCCTCCAGAGCGGGAGCAACAAACCGATGGGATGTCTCCGAGGATTGCGTGTCGATCTTCAGCCGCGCATCCACAATGCTTTCTGCCCGAGGCCAGAAGCGCGGCAGTGTGAGCCCGTCATTGAAACAAATACCAGCCTCATGCATCACACTCACTAACCAATCGTAAGGAGAACATCGTGGCAAACCGGCTAGATGGAAAGGTGGCGGCAATCACGGGCGGAAGCCAGGGCATCGGGCTGGCGATCGCCCAGCGCTTCGCGCAGGAAGGCGCGGACGTGGCGTTTTGCTACCGCTCAAACAAGGCGGGGGCCGAGGAAGTAGCGGCGGGAATTCGGAAATTGGGGCGAAAGGCGGCGGGATTCCAATGCGACGTGGGCCGCGTTGCGGACGGGCAGAAATTCATCGCGGATACGGTGGCGCAATTTGGAAACATCGACATTCTCGTCAACAACGCGGGACTCGAACGCCGCGCCGATTTCTGGGATGCCTCCGAAGAAGATTACGACGCGGTCCTGAACGTCAATCTGAAGGGTCTCTTCTTCATCACTCAGGCATTCGTGAAGCATCGCATGCAGGCCAAAGCCGGCGGCAAGGTCATTAACATTAGCTCCGTGCATGAAGAGCTTCCCTTCCCGCATTTCACTTCGTATTGCGCGAGCAAGGGCGGCGTGAAAATGTTGACGCGCAATCTGTCGATCGAGTTGGCTCCGCTCGGCATCACCATCAACAACATTGCGCCGGGAGCGATCGAAACGCCCATCAACACGAAGCTGTTGAACGACCCCGTCAAGCTGAACGCATTACTGGGAAACATTCCCTTGAAGCGCTTGGGCAAACCGGAAGACGTGGCGTCAATAGCGGCATTCCTGGCGAGTTCTGAATCCGACTACGCAACCGGAGCAACATTTTTCGTCGACGGCGGGCTGACCTGGAATTATCACGAACAATAGAAAAAACAAACACGGCTCCGAGTGGCGGTTGTGATTTTCAAGGTCGCTGTCTCGCTTACGCACGAGTGAGCGTTGCGGAGCGCGCCGCTTCCAGAAGCTTTTTCGCGTTTTCGCGAACGTTGCCTTTCCCGAAAACCGCGTTACCGGCGACCAGCAGATCCGCCCCCGCGCGCACTACATCACCGACCGTATCAAGCGCCACCCCGCCATCTACTTCGATGCGGAACGAAAGGCCGAGCTCTTCGCGGACTTCGGCAAGAGTTTTGATCTTCTGGAGAGCGCCAGGAATGAATTCTTGCGCCCCGAATCCCGGATTCACGGACATGATCAGAACGTGGTGAACCATATCCAGGACTTCATCCACCATGTGCACCGGCGTCGCGGGATTCAGGACGACGCCGGACCTGCACCCGTGTGACGCGATCAGCTGCAGCGTGCGATGCAGATGCCGGCAGGCTTCCTGATGGACGCCAATCCAGTTCGCCCCGGCTTCAGCAAAAGCAGGAATGAATTCGTCGGGGTTTTCGATCATCAAGTGGCAATCGAGGATGGCGTTGGGAAGTGCCTTCCTCAGCGACGCCACGACCAATGGCCCAATCGTGATATTCGGGACAAAATGGCCGTCCATCACATCGCAATGGAGCACGGCGCCGCCGCCGTCCAGCGCTGCTTTTGCCTCTTCGCCCAGCCGCGCGAAGTTTGCGGAAAGAATCGAAGGTGCCAGTTCGATGGTCATGGGCAGGGGCTGCTTCCCTTTCCAGAGAAAACAGATTATACGCGGAAGTTCTTCGATACTTGCTGAAAAGTGTGACTCGAAAGAGAATCCGCGCATCACCACGGAATTGTACGGCGTTTCTGGCTGCTCTCACGTGCCAACTCGAGCATGCGCATGACCTCCAGCGCATATTCGGGAGTTACGGCTAGCGCAGCGCGTCCTAAAAGTGCGTCGCGCACGTTTGAATAGTAATCGCGGTAGTCGCAAGCGGCCGAAGGAATGCGCCACTGCTCGAACGAGTCTCCTTTGGGAACGGTGAGCACGCCCCAATTTTCTTCCGGCTCGGCACCCCAAGCGCCGCCGCTTGGAATGTAGCCACGCCGAAGATTCATTTCTTGTGGATCGAAAGTCTGCTTCACGAAACTGCCTTGCGTGCCGAATAGAACAAAGCGTGGGCGCGGCACGGCAGCGAGAATGCTGGATCGAAGAACCGCGCGCATGCCGTTCGAATAGTGCAGAGTGATATCAAAGGCATCGTCGGCCGCGGCCTTTTCACGTTCTGTTCGAACGTCGGCGGTTACGCCTTCCGGCAGGCCAAAAAGAACCAAAGCGTGATCGATCAGGTGTGGCGCAATGTCGAATAGGATTCCGCTGCCGGGGCGCGCGGACTCGCGCCAGGCGCCGGGCTTGAGGTGCGGGCGGAAGCGGTCGTAACTCGTCTCGAACCGCACGATGCGGCCCAGGGCTCCGTCTGCGACAAGTTTTCGCGTGGCCTGAAAATCGCCGTCATAACGGCGGTTTTGATAGACGGTGAGCAAGCGATTGGCGTCCTTTGCAAATTGCACCAACGAAACAGCTTCCTTGAGAGTTGTCGTGAACGGTTTATCGACAACCACGTCGCGGCCCGCTTCAAGACATTGCCGCGCGAAGAGGTAGTGCGTCTCGTTAGGAGTGGCAATCACGATCAGGCGAATCTCCGACATCGAGAGCAATTCATCCAGACTCCGCACGATTCGAACGTCGGGATATTTCTCCGCTGCTTCGGTGCCGCTGCGTTGCAGAATGGCCGCGAGACGCAAACCAGGCACAGCGCGAATCACCGGCGCGTGAAACGCGCGGCCAGCGAGACCGAATCCTACGAGGCCGACCTCAATCATGGAGAACTATTATTACGGAGAATTGAATGCTAGAGAGTATCGAACTTTCGAATTCCAGGCAGAAGGATTTTCCAGAAACGCGAAGTTGCTTGAAAGGGCGGCGTCCTTCAGAATGACGGATCACCCATGAGCGAACAAAATTCAGCCGTCACAAAAACGCAAGGGCACGGCAACCTGCTCTTCCTGCTCTTCGCAGGCTTTGTGCTGAGCGGAATAGCAACCACGATCATCGGTCCAATGTTGCCCATTTTTATCCGCAGGTGGTCTCTCGATGACAGTCAGGCTGGCCTTTTCTCCACAATTCAATTCCTGGCTGCATTGGGAGGCACTCTAGCATCAAGCGCGATTGCTGCCTGGAGGGGATACCGCCCGGCTTTGGTTTTGGGCTATGCCCTGATGGGAGGGGGTCTTGCGTCCCTTAACGCGGACACCCGCGGAGTGGCGCTAACGGCTACTGCGGCTTTCGGCTTGGGCTACGGGTTAATCACTCCAGGAACAAATTTGTTCGTTGCGGAATTGGGAGGAGCAAAGAGTGCGTCGCTATTGAACCAACTCAATTTCGCGTGGGGCGCAGGGGCGATGGTCTGCTCCCCATTGATCGCTCTGGCGCTGAAACGCAATGGGCTGGGCATGCTGCTGACGGGCACGGCAATCTTTGGTGGAATTCTGGTGCTGGGCCTGCTATTTGTCTCCTTCGGTGTGCAGAAGCACGAACGGGATGCGAGTACGGCCGGAACAGCATCCCCCGCAATCGGATTGGCAGTCACGATCGCGATGGCCGCTATGTTTTTCATTTACGTAACGATGGAAAACGGCATCGGCATCTGGTCCGCAGAGTACGCCAAGCGGCTGGCCAATGGCATTACTGGCATGACCACGCTGGCCCCGATGTTTTTCTACGCCGGCCTCACATCCGGCCGCGGCGCCGCGCCGCTGGTTCTACAGCGCCTGCAGGAGAGAACAATGGTGCTGGGCGCTCTGGGCCTGGCGGCGGCAGCAACAGCATTGCTGATCGCATCCAGATCGCTTGCGGTTGCCACCGTGGCGGTCTTTCTTGCCGGCCTAGGATGCGCGAGTGTCTACCCCATTTACATTGCCTGGCTCTCGCGATGGTATGGAATCCGCGCGAAAAAAATTGGGGGCATCCTTTTTGCGCTTGCTTCTCTCGGAGGATCTGCAGGCCCGGGGTTGATCGGGGCGGTCTCCCAATACTCCGGCAGCTTGCGCGTGGGATTGCTCGTGCCGCTGATCTGCGCGACTACGCTGATTTGCCTGGTGCTTCTGCTGCGCCGCCAAACGGCGGCGTGAGGTATTCTTAGCCCGTGCAGAACGCCGCATCCTCGCAACGCTCACCCACGAACGGGCTGCTTCTTGGACTGGTGATCACGCTGGCCGCTGTGCTCGCTTACGCTTCCTACATCACCGTTCAGCTCGCCGGTCTGCGAAGACTTCAGAGCGAAATGGTGGATCGAAACCGGAAGGACTCGCTGCAACTATTGCGCGTCCAGAACGATCTCAATTCCATCGCGCTGGCCATGCGAGACATGCTGGACACCACGGAACCTTATCCGCTGACGGCCTGGACCGCGCAGTTCGAACGCATCCATCAGGACCTGGACACCGGCTTGAAATTGGAAGAAAGCCTGGCCGGAGCGAACCGTACTCCGGAGCAGCGGCGGTATCTTTCACAATCGGTGGCGCAATTCTGGGACGCCGTGAACCGGATGTTCGGGCTGGCGCAGAATGGCAAGGATGCGGAGGCGCGAGAACAGATTCGATTGTCGCTTCAAGCGAGGCAGCAAGCCCTGAGCACGGCAGTTTCACGGCTGCTGGTGGGAAACAACGAAGGTGAGGAGCAGGCCGCCGCACGCATCGCTCAGATTTACGATGGTGTGCAGCGGCAGCTCTATATTTTCCTGGCCGCAACGCTCATCGCCATTGTTCTGACGAGTTTGTACCTGATTCGCAGTAACCGCCAGATTTTTGCGCGCCTTGCAGAGCTTTCCGAGCAGCGGAGCGACCTGGCGCAGAAACTGATCTCCACACAGGAATCGACTCTGCGACATATTTCCCGCGAACTTCACGATGAGTTCGGGCAGGTCTTGACGGCGATCGGATCGATGCTGGGCCGCGCGGGCAAGCACGCTCCGGAAGGATCGCCCCTTCGCGAGGATTTGAAGGAAGTATGGGAGATCGCTCAATCTACGTTGAACAATATCAGGATGCTCTCTCAGGCGCTTCATCCCGTGCTGCTTGAAGAGGCAGGGTTAGAAAGCACCCTCGACTGGTATATTCCCACCGCAGGGCGTCAAACGGGCCTGGCACTGCATTACGAGAAGACGGGACAGCCATTTCCCGTAGAGGCGAGCGCCGGCGTGCACATCTATCGCGTGCTGCAGGAAGCGCTAAATAACGTGAGTCGGCATTCCGGGGCCAGTGATGCCTGGATTTGGCTGAGGTTCTCGCCGGATTCGCTGGAGCTCGAAGTGGAAGATCACGGCGCCGGTTTCGTGCCAGAGAAGATGCAGCGTGGAATCGGGTTGGTCGCCATGCGGGAACGCGCCGAGTTGATCGGCGGTACGCTGGCAATCTCACCGAGACCGCAAGGCGGGACCAAAGTCCGTCTCCAGATCCCCCGGGTCAAAGTGGATGCCAATGGCGCATAAAATAACGGTTCTGCTGGCCGACGATCACGCGCTAGTACGCCGTGGATTTCGCCGCATGTTGGAAGACGACCCGGAAATCTCCGTCGTTGGAGAAGCCAGCGACGGTAAAGAAGCCGTGCGCCTGGCCTGCGAATTGCGGCCCAGAGTTATCGTGATGGACTGCGCGATGCCGGAACTGAGCGGCATCGAAGCCATGCGAAAAATCCTGGAGAAATTTCCGGAAGCAGGAATCCTGATGTTGAGCATGCATTCCGAGGAAACGCTCGTAAGCCAGGCGCTCGAAGCGGGCGCGCGCGGCTATGTGCTGAAAAACGCTATGGACCTGGACCTGGTCAGCGCCGTGAAAAGCATCGCGGCTGGCATGACGGTGCTCGATCCGCAGGTGTCACGCCCGGACACGCTCAAAGGGGAGCGCGGAGGAGGATTGACGCCGCGCGAGCTGGAAATCCTGCAGCACATCGTGGCCGGCAAGTCGAACAAGGAAATCGCGGCGGATCTAAATCTCAGTGTAAATACCGTTGCGGTACACCGCGCCAATATCATGGACACCCTCGGCATTCACAAAACGGCAGAACTCGTGGTCTACGCGATCCGAAATGGCCTGGTGAGTCTGCCGTGAACCGGCGAGATTTCCTTTTCAAAGCTTTCGGCGCAGGACTAGCTACGGCGGCGGCGCCTTGGACGTTCACGAATCCCGCCTCTTCCCTGGGATTTCGCTTGACCGATGTTACGAACGCGGCCGGTATCCAGTTCCGGCACAACAGCGGCGCGTATGGCGGCAAGATGCTTCCAGAGACGTTGGGCGCAGGCTGCGCGTTCCTCGATTACGACAGCGATGGCTGGCAAGACATCCTCCTCGTGAACGGCATGGACTGGCCCGGACACAAGCGCCAGCGATCCACGCTGCGGCTGTACCGCAACAACCGCAACGGCACCTTTACGGACGTGACGCGAAATGCGGGCCTCGATGTCGAAATGTATGGAATGGGAGTGGCCGTCGGGGATTACAACAACGATGGTTTTCCCGACATTTTCATCACCTGCGTGGGGCAGAGCCGGCTTTTTCACAATACAGGCAAAGGCACTTTCCTGGACGCCACTCGTTCCAGCGGCCTCTTCGGCCGCCAGGGCTTCAGCACCTCTGCACTGTGGTTTGATTATGACCGGGATGGCTTGCTGGATCTTTTCGTTTGCAATTATGTGCGCTGGTCTCCCGAGCACGATGTCTTCTGCAGCCTCGATGGCTCGCACAAATCGTATTGCACGCCGGAAGCGTATCGCGGAGATACCTGCTGGCTCTTCCACAATCGCGGCAATGGAACATTCGAAGACGTAACCGCCACCAGCGGCATTTTTGACAGCAGCTCAAAATCCCTCGGAGTGGCGATGTTCGACTGCGATCAGGGCGGCTGGCCGGACCTGCTGGTAGCCAACGACACCCAGCCCAATAAGTTGTACCGCAATTTGAGAAACGGCAAATTCAAGGATGTCGCGGTGGAGGCCGGCCTGGCCTTCAGCACGGAAGGAAAAGCCCGCGCAGGCATGGGCGTCGACACCGGCGACTTCGACGGTTCGGGGAAACCCGGCGTGGCCATCACCAACTTCGACAACGAAATGATCGGTCTGTATCGCGCCACTGCCCCGGGAGTATTCGACGACGTGTCCATTGCATCCGGCATCGGGGCGGCTTCGCGCAACTCGCTCGGCTTCGGCTGTTCCTTCCTCGATGCTGATCTCGACGGTTTTCTGGACCTCGCCGTCGCCAACGGCCACATCGACGAAACCGTTCGAAACATCCGCGGCAACGTCGGCTACGCGCAACCGCCGCAACTTTTTCTTAATCTAGGCGCCGGAAAATTCCGCGACGTGGCCGGCCAAGTTGGAGGAGGGTTCGAATCTCCAAAGGTGGGTCGCGGCCTCGCCTACGGCGATCTCGATCGCGACGGTGATTTGGATATCCTGATGACCACCAACAATGGGCCGGCGTACTTGTACCGGAACGATCAAGAAGGGCATCCTCGAAGTATTCGCTTTCAACTAAAAGGTACGAAGTCGAATCGCGATGCCATCGGCTCGTTGGTGCGCATTTTCTACCAGGGGCAAACGCAATCGAGGATGGTCCGGGGCGGCTCGAGCTACCTTTCTCAGTCGGAACTGCCGGTAACGTTTGGCCTGGGGTTGCGCGATAAAATCGACCGTGTAGTGATTGACTGGCCTAGCGGCGGCACCGAGGAGTACAAAGATCTGCGCGCCGGAAAGACGTACAACTGCTTGGAAACAAAAGGGATAGATGCTCAGCCTGGCTTCTAATCCTTTTACATTATTGTCAGCCTCGGCGCTCTTCCATATAACGGTGCCCACAAGCAAGATCGCCTCCGGCTCCGCCAGATCCTGGCTCGATTCGAGGCACCCCAAACTGAATTGCGGCCGGATGTTACTCAGACATCCGGCCGCTGTTTTGATAGCCGCAAACCGCGCACCCAGGTGGAGATGATGGAAGTTGATTTTCGAAAGCGGTGGTTATCACGAATCCTGATTGCGCTGACGATCAGCGCGGTTTACTTGTACGGATATCCCTCGGCCAGAATCTCTTATTTTGTTGTGGATTTGTTTCATGCCGTGATCGGAGTGGTCTTAACGATTCTCCTCGTTTTTTACGCTGTACGCTTGCTTCGCCACGCAACACTGCTGGCCTGTCTCGGCTGGATCTCGCTGGCCGGCGGGGCACTTGTCGGAATCGTGTTGATCAAGATCGGAACGCCTCTTCGGCTGAAGCCGTGGCTGTATGCGCATATTGTCTTGTGCGTTCTTGGCACGCTTTTCCTGGCAAGCGCGTGGCTCATTTCAAAAGGATGGCTGGGCGACGGCTTCCTCCGGCGGGGATTGGGATTTGCCGCGCTGACGCTCTTGACGGCAGGCCTCGCGGCAGGCACCTGGTGGACGCGCGAAGTCGCCTGGAAGAACGCGAATCGCATCTCCAATCCACTGATGCCGCCGGATACGATGGACAACGAGGGAGACGGCTCGCAGGGGAAGTTTTTCCCTAGCTCCGCACAAACCAAACATGGCGGCAACATTCCTTCCAAATACTTCATGAAATCGGATGCTTGCCAGCGCTGCCATGCGGACATTTATAAGCAGTGGGACAGCTCGATGCACCATTTCTCTTCCTTCAACAACCAGTGGTACCGCAAGAGCATCGAGTACATGCAGGAAGTTGCCGGCGTGCGTTCGTCCAAGTGGTGTGCCGGCTGCCACGATCCGGCGCTGCTCTACAGCGGCTTGTTCGATACACCGATCAAGCAGATCGTTGACCGGCCGGAAGCTCGCGCCGGCCTCGGCTGCCTGATGTGCCACAGCATCGTCGAAGTGAAAAGCACCATGGGCCAGGGCGACTTTTTCCTGGAATACCCGAAGCTCCATGAGCTGGCGGCCAGCGATAATCCTTTGGTGCGCTCGCTGCACGACTTCGTGGTTCGCTTGAATCCGGAGCCGCACCGCCGCACCTTCCTGAAGCCGTTCATGCGCGCGGACACTGCGGAGTTTTGCTCTTCATGCCACAAAGTCCATCTAGATGTCCCGGTGAATCATTACCGGTGGATTCGCGGCTTCAATGAATATGACAACTGGCAAGCCAGCGGCGTTTCCGGACAGGGCGCGCGCGCTTTCTACTATCCAAAGTCGCCGATGAATTGCGCGGATTGCCATATGCCGCAAGTTCCCTCGAACGATGATGGGAACGTTGAAGGCCTCATCCACTCGCATCGCTTCCCCGGCGCGAACACGGCGGTGCCCACGGCGAATCAGGACCAAGCGCAATACGAGTTCGCCAAGAAATTTCTGCAGGACAAACAGCTGAGCGTCGATATCTTCGCCGTTTCTCCAGCGGAGAAAGAAACCAACGCGCTCGTGCGGAGCGAGATTGGAAGGCCGGAACTCTCGACGACTTTCGCGGTCGGGGAAGAGTCCGATATTTCACTGCCGAAAGGCCCAGCCGGAGAAGTCCGCCCCATCACCGCTCCCATCGATCGCACCGACGCGGCGGTGCGCCGCGGCGATGACGCTCGCGTGGACGTCGTCGTGCGCACGCGCAAGGTTGGGCACTTCTTCCCCGGCGGCACGGTTGATGCCTTTGATGTTTGGCTTGAGCTGCAAGCCACCGATGAAAAAGGCCAGACGATTTTCTGGAGCGGGAAGGTGGAGGACGCTGGCAAAGGTCCCGTCGAGCCCGGGGCGCACTTCTATCGTTCGCTGCAGATTGATGGGCACGGCAATCCCATCAACAAACGAAACGCTTGGGCGACTCGCTCCGTTGTTTACGTCCATCTGATCCCACCGGGCGCGGCCGACACCGCGCACTATCGTCTGCACATTCCGGAAACTGCGGGTGACAAAATCACATTGCATGCTCGGCTCAACTACCGGAAGTTCAGCTGGTTCAATACTCATTTCTCGTTCGCGGGAGTCGAGGCGGACAAAACGGGGCCGGGTGACCTCGGCACGCCAACCACGCCGGATTACGATGACCGCAAGTGGGTGTTCAGTGGCGACACTTCGAACGTGTCCGGCAACCTCAAGACAATCCCCGATCTTCCCATCACCATCATCGCCGAGGACACCAAGACGTTGCGCGTTCTTCCTCGAGGCGCTGCCGCTCCCCTACCCAAAACAGCCAGCACCAAGGAAGATTGGACGCGGTGGAACGACTACGGGATCGGGCTCTTCTTGCAGGGCGATTTGAAAGCTGCGGCGGCGGCCTTCGAGAGGATCACGCAGGCGGACCCGCAGAATCCTGACGGCTGGACCAACATCGGCCGCGTTCTAGTGCAGGAGGGGGATACTGCCGGCGCGCGAAAAGTGCTGGAGAAATCCCTGGCGATCGACCCGCGGCTTGCGCGGACGAACTTCTTTTACGGGCGCGCCCTCAAGGAAGATGGCGAATACGACGGCGCGATTGCTCACTTGCGAACCGTGCTCGAGCGATTTCCGCGCGACCGTGTTGTGCGCAACGAGCTTGGCCGCGTCCTGTTTCTTGAGAAGCGCTACGCCGATGCGGTGAAGGAATTCGAACAAACACTCTCGATCGATCCGGAGGACCTGCAAGCGCATTACAACCTGATGCTGTGCTACAACGGCCTCGGCGATGACGGTAAGGCGAACGAACACAAGGCGCGATATCTGCGATTCAAGGCCGATGAATCGGCCCAGGCCATCACCGGGCCGTACCGGCAGGCGCATCCCGAGGACAACAACGAGCGTCAGGCGATTCACGAACACGTCAGCGTCGCGCTTCGACCCGCGCAGACCAAAAAGGCGATTCCTGCGCGGGGGGCAGCGCAAAGTGCAACCCGGGAGCGTGCCCGCCCCGGCGGTTCAAAATAATTCTCCGGATGATAGCCAGTTGAAGGAGCGGCGAAGAATGACCTGGATCAAGACTGTTCGAATGGATGAAGACGATCGCGTCAAGAGCGCAATGGAGGCCCAGCGCAAGCTCTATCCCATCGAATACGCTACGCCTGTCCATCCCGTGAATGACGGGGCAACGTCAGGCATCGTGGCGAGCCATACGCTTCTCCCCGACGTGCTCTTCCATGCCTTCAGCACCTTTGGCGCGCTCATGTCACCGGACTTGCCTCTCAAGCGGCATCAGCATGAAATGATCGCCACCATGGTTTCCGTGACGAATCGCTGCCACTATTGAATCGAGTCACACGCAGAGTTTCTGCGTCGCGTCACGCTGGATGAAGCGATGGTCAACGAGCTGCGGAACGACTATCGGAATGCGCCGATTAGCGAGCAGGACCGCGCCATGCTGGACTACGTAGTGAAGCTGACGAAAGACGCGACGCAATGCGGCCCGGAAGATCACGACAAGCTGCACGCCGTTGGCTTCGACGATCGCGGCATTCTGCAGATCACTCTGATTGCGTCCTGGTTTAACTACATCAATCGCGCGGCCGATGCACTCGGCGTGGGCCGCGACTGAAACTCGGGGGAATGGTGAGGCGTTCGCTCGCAACAATTCTAGTTTTTGCTCTGGCAATACTTCTCGTCGGACAAGTAGGAATCGGAGCAGCGCCGGAGACTTCAACGGTTGAGTTCCGCGATGTCACGCAAGCCGCCGGGATTCATTTTGTTCACAACAATGGCGTTTTCGGAAAGAAATTTCTCCCCGAAACCATGGGGCCGGGTGTGGCCTTCATCGACTACGACAACGACGGCTGGCCGGACATTTTTCTTGTGAACGGCATGGACTGGCCCGGCCACGTTCAGAAACACACGACCCCCAAGCTCTATCACAACAATCATGACGGCACCTTCACCGACGTAACCCACAGGGCGGGATTGGACGCCGAGCTGTTCGGAATGGGCGTGGCTGTGGGCGATTATGACAACGACGGCTACGACGATCTTTTTGTCACTGCCTACGGGCAGAACCACCTTTTTCACAACAACGGCAACGGCACTTTCACGGAGGTAACGCAAAGAGCGGGCCTGCTAGGGCCCAAGGAATTCAGCACGAGTACAGCGTGGGTCGACTACGACAAGGACGGACATCTGGACCTGGTAGTCGGCAATTATGTCCAATGGACGCCGGAGACCGACCTGTATTGCACCCTTGACGGCAAAAGCAAATCCTATTGCACGCCGGAATCCTACAAAGGAACTTCCGTTCGCCTCTGGCACAATCGCGGCAACGGCACATTTGAAGACGTAACGCAAAAAGCCGGTCTCGGCGACGCAACGTCGAAGACTCTTGGTATTGCCGTGCTCGATTTCGACAATGACGGCTGGCCCGATCTTTTGTTTTCGAATGATACCCAGCCGAACAAGCTCTATCGCAACAACGGCAACGGCACGTTCACCGAAAAGGCGGTCGTTGCGGGCGTGGCTTTCAGCGAAGACGGCGTTGCCCGCGCGGGCATGGGAGTGGATGCGGCGGATTACGACCACTCGGGCTTCCCCAGCCTCTTAATCACCAATTTTGCGAACCAGATGCTCTCGCTCTATCACAACGAAGGAAGGGGACTCTTTGTCGACGAAGCTCCGCGCTCGGAGATTGGACGCGCTTCCCTGCTCACTCTCGGCTTCGGCTGCTTTTTCTTCGATTATGACCTCGACGGCTGGCCGGATGTTTTGGTGGCGAATGGCCACATCGATGCCGATATCCAGCGCGTACAGGCGAACGTGAAATACGCCATGCCACCGCATCTATTCCGCAATCTTGGCAAAGGAAAATTTGAAGAGGTCACCAACTCACTCGGCCGAGCCTTCGCCACTCCGCGAGTGGGACGCGGCGCCGCTTACGCCGATATCAACAATGATGGCCGGCTGGATCTGCTTCTCTCCACCAACGGCGGCCCGGTGTATTTGTTTCGGAATGAGGCGCAGAGCGCCGCGGCATCGAACCACAGCCTGCGCATCAAACTGACCGGCACAAAATCCAACCGCGACGGTATCGGGACAACCGTGAGGTTAACGTCCGGAGGAGAAACGCAGACGCAGATGCTCCGTAGCGGCTCCAGCTACCTCTCTGCCAGCGAGCTTGTTCTGACCTTCGGCCTCGCGCAGCATGACAAGGCCGACAACATCGAGATTCGCTGGCCCAGTGGCCAGCAAGACCATCTTTCGAACGCCGCCGCAGACCAGACCATCGCCGTGACCGAAGGCAAAGGCATCACCGCCTCCCGCACCTTCGGCAAGAAAACCTGAGCCCCCCCGCAAAACATTGCGGACGATGAAAAAACCTCCGGCTGAACCGGAGGCGTCGTCTTCCGCAATTTGCGAAATCCTTCTAGAACAAATTCCACAGGAACTGGTTGTACACCTCATGATGGTATTGGACTTCAGGCGTTTTCACGACGGTGCCGAGGGAACGAGGGCAACGATCCGCCGCCGCCCGCTTGAGATCCCCGTAGCGAGCCTTGACGTCCGCCCCGAAGAGCGTGGTGGTCCAGTCAGCTTTCTCGAAATTTTCCAACGCGGTGTAGATGTTGTCCGGGAGGTAACGCTGGGCGGAGCGTAGATTCTTGATCTTGGCGATTTCGCCGTCGAGGCCGGTCTTGAAGATGGAATACATGACCATGTAGGGGTTTGCGTCGGGAGCAACTGCGCGCACTTCCGTGCGCATGCTCTTCTCGTTGCCGATGGGGATGCGCACCATGGCGCCGCGGTTGACCGCCGAAGCATTGAGCTGGTTGGGGGCCTCGAAGTGCGGATCGAGCCGGCGGTACGCATTGACGCTGGAATTGATCAGCAAACAAATATCGTTGCCATGGCTAAGAATGCGATCCACGAACTCCCAACCGAACTTGCTGAGCTTCTCCTCGCC
>Ga0137394_10001275_pt1 | contig 18217 bp, 19 predicted proteins | sample czobulk116metaG_FD_108278 | JGI IMG/M metagenome (GOLD analysis project Ga0137394, IMG submission 108278) | Vadose zone soil microbial communities from Angelo Coast Range Reserve, California, USA - czobulk1.16 metaG | ecosystem: Environmental > Terrestrial > Soil > Vadose zone | place: USA...
AGCCGGCGTCGACTCGAGCACACGCGGCAACCGCCGGATTCGGTTATAGCTGCGCTCGATGATCGAGGTCTCCCATCTGCGCAAGTGGTACCGGGTCCACCGCCGCGCGCCAGGACTGCGCGCGGCCCTCCGCTCGCTGTTCCACCGCACCTACGAGGACGTGAAGGCGGTGGAGGATGTCACGTTCTCCATCTCGGCCGGCGAGCGCGTAGGGTTTCTCGGCCCCAACGGCGCGGGCAAGACCACCACGCTGAAGGTGCTCTCGGGCCTCCTCTACCCGACCGAGGGTCGCGTCTCGGTGGGCGGTTTCGTCCCGCAGGGGCGCGCGCGGGGGTTCCTCGAGCAGATCACGCTGGTGATGGGCCAGAAGCAGCAGCTCCTCTGGGACCTGCCTCCGTCCGAGACCTTCCTGCTCAACCGGGCCATCTACGACATCCCGCGCAAGCAGTACGAGGCGACCGTCGCCGAGCTCACAGAGCTGCTCGATCTCGCTCCGCTCCTGGGGAAGCCGACCCGGCAGCTCTCGCTCGGCGAGCGGATGAAGTGCGAGCTGGCGGTGGCGCTCCTGCACCGGCCCAAGGTCCTCTTCCTCGACGAGCCCACCATCGGGCTGGACGTCTCGATGCAGGCCACCGTCCGCGGCTTCGTGCGCGCGTACAATGAGCGGTTCGGCGCCACGGTGCTGTTGACCTCGCACTACATGGAGGACGTGGCGGCCCTCTGCCCGAGGGTGATGGTGATCGACAAAGGCCGGCTGATCTACGACGGCGGGCTTGCCGAATTGGTCCGACGCGTGCGCCCCGACAAGCGAATGCTGCTGCGCTTCTCGCGGCCGGTGGAGCGCCGGGATCTCGAGTCGCTGGGCGCGGTGATCGAGCACCGGGACGCGGAGGCGATCGTGCAGGTCTCCAAGGACGCCTTGCAGGCGGCGGTGTCGCGCGCGCTCTCCTCGCTTCCGCTCAACGACCTGACCGTGGAGGACCCGCCGCTCGAGGAGGTGATGCGGGACCTCTTCGCCCAGGGACGCGCGGCATGACCCGCATCCTGCGGCTCTACCCGCAGCTCTTGCGGACGGGATTCGCCGAGGCGGTCGCCTACCGCGCCGAGTTCCTGATCTGGATGTTCTCCACCAACATGCCGCTGGTGATGCTGGCCATCTGGGCGGCGGCGGCGCGGTCCGGTCCGGTGGCCAACTACACCCAGCAGGGGTTCGCGGCCTACTACCTGGCGGCCCTCCTGGTTCGACTGATGACCGGCGCCTGGGTGGTGTGGGAGATGACCATGGAGATCCGGCAGGGCACGCTCGGATTGCGCCTGCTCCGGCCCATCCATCCGCTGCTGCAGTGGTCGGCGGACAACATCGCGGCCATTCCCATGCGCGGGGTGGTGGCGATCCCGGTGATCGGCATCCTCCTCTACGTCGCGCGGTCCGAGCTGTCGCACGACTGGTTCTCCTGGCTCCTGCTCTGTCCCGCCTTGCTCGGGGCCTGGCTGCTGTACTTCCTCGTCCAGGCGATGATCGGGACGCTGGCGCTCCGCTTCGAGAGCGCGGCATCGCTGTTCGACGCCTGGCTGGGCTTCTCCAACGTGCTGTCCGGTTATCTGGTGCCGCTCGATCTCTTCCCCAAGGCCTTTCGCGAGCTGGCGGTCGTGCTCCCCTTCCGCTTCCAGCTCTCGCTTCCGGTCGAGCTGATGCTGGGGCGCTGGTCGCGGATCGAGGCCCTCGAGCTGCTGGGCGCGCAGTGGGCCTACGTGCTGCTCTTCCTGGTGGTGACGAGGGCCGCGTGGCGGTCGGGACTGCGCCACTACGCGGCGTACGGCGGATGATGCGCGCCGCCCGCGTGGTCCGCGCCCAGCTCCGCGCTTCGATCGCGATGGCGCTGCAGTACCGGCTGGAGTTCGCCGTCGAAGGCGCCCTGGCGCTGCTCTGGGTCGGCGTCACGCTCTTTCCCTTGATCGTCGTCTTCGGGACCCGGCCGGAGGTCGCCGGCTGGACGTTCCCCGAGATGCTCGTGGTGCTCGGCTGGTTCGTGGCCCTGAAGGGCGTCCTGGAGGGGACGCTCAGCCCATCCCTTCTCCAGGTCATCGAGCACGTCCGCAAGGGCACGCTCGATTTCGTGCTGCTCAAGCCCGCGGACGCGCAACTGCTCGTCTCGCTCTCGAAGATCGAGCCGTGGCGCCTCATCGACCTGGCCGCGGCCGGAGCGATCTTCGGGGTCGCCTTCCACCGGATCGGCCGGGCCCCCGGCACGGGCCAGGTGCTGCTCGCGGCCGCGCTGCTGGGCGCGGCCGTGCTGGTCCTCTACTCCATCGCCATCCTGGTCGTATCGGTCGCGTTCGTGGCCGTGCGGGTGGACAACCTGCTCTACCTCTTCCAGTCCGTCTTCGACGTCGCCCGCTGGCCGAGCACGGTCTTCCGCGGGCTCCTCGCGGTGATCTTCACCTTCGTCCTGCCGCTCGCGCTGTTGACCACCTATCCCGCCCTGGCCTTGCTGGGGAAGCTGACGCCCGGAACCGCGGTGGGAGCCCTGTTCGGCGCGCTCCTCTTCGCGACCCTCGCGCGCGCGATCTGGCTCGCTTCGATCCGCCGCTACACATCCGCCAGCTCCTAGCGCGACGCGCAGGTCCCAGGTCCCGGGGCATCTCCGGCTCGCGAGCTCACCACGCTACCAGCGGTGGAACGCCGGATGCCCCTCCTTCACGGCCACGAACGTCCCGGTGCAGGTCGCGCAGACCTTGCCGTTCGCTTCCAGCGTGGCCTCCACCAGCGCGCGATCCTCCTTCAGCTCCACGGCACGGGCGCACAGCTTCAGGACCGCGTCGATGGGCGTCGGCCGCTTCAGGACGACGTGGAAGTCCGCAGTCACCGTGCAGGGAGGGACCTTTGCCCCGGAGCGCCGCATCAGGGCCCAGGTGGCGGTCCAGTTGCCGTGGCAGTCCAGGAGCGCACCGATGATCCCGCCGTTCAGCACGCCGGGAAACGCCTGCTGGTGCTTCTGGGGGCGAAACTCGGCGACGCAGGCGTCGTCTCCCTCGGGGAAGCTCTTGATCTGCAATCCCTGCGGATTCGCCGGTCCGCACCCGAAGCAGATGACGTTCGGACCGTAAGTGTCCTGGAGGCTTTTCATGCGGAACCTTATATTCCGCCGCGGTGAAGGAAGCCCTCCCCATCGACGCCGTGCTGCCGGAATTGATCGAAGCGCTCCGCGCCCACCCGGCGGTCGTCCTGGAAGCGCCACCCGGCGCCGGAAAGACCACGCGGATCCCGCCCGCGCTGCTCGACCTCGTGGAGGGAGAGATCGTGGTGCTCGAGCCGCGACGACTCGCCGCGCGCACCGCCGCCCGGCGAGTCGCGCAGGAGCTCGACGACCCAGGGCTCGTCGGATGGCAGGTCCGCTTCGAGCAGCGCGGCTCGCCGCGGACGCGCCTCTGGTACGTCACCGAAGGGATCCTCGCCCGCCGGATGCTGTCGGATCCCGGGCTGCGCGGAGTCTCCGCCATCGTGCTCGACGAGTTCCACGAGCGGCATCTTCCGGGCGACCTCGCGTTTGCGCTGGCACAGCGGCTCTTCCCTCGCGTCAAGCTCGTGGTCATGTCCGCGACGCTCGAAGCGGTCCCTCTCGTGGACCATCTGAAGGCGCCCGTCGTCCGCAGCGAAGGGCGCCGCTTTCCCGTCGAGATCGAGCACCTGGACAAACCGGACGGACGCCGACTCTCCGAGCAGGTCGCCTCGGCCATCCGCCGGCTCACCGTGCCGGGCACCCAGGGAGACGTGCTGGTGTTCCTGCCCGGCGCCGCCGAGATCCGCCAGGCCGCCGAGGCCTGCGCAGAGCTGGCGCAGCATCGCGACCTGCTCCTCTTGCCGCTGCACGGCGATCTCCCCGCCGAAGACCAGGACCGTGCCCTGGCGCCGGCTCGCCAACGGAAGGTGATCCTGAGCACCAACGTGGCGGAGACGAGCGTCACGGTCCCCGGCGTTACCGCGGTGGTGGACGGCGGGCTGGCGCGGATCGCGTCCCACTCGCCCTGGTCCGGGTTGCCCTCGCTCAACGTCGGCAAGATCAGCCGCGCATCGGCCGCCCAGCGCGCCGGCCGCGCCGGCCGGCTGGGTCCAGGCCGGGCGGTACGCCTGTACACCCGTCATGACCTCGACTCGCGCCCTGAGCACCACCCACCCGAGATCGAGCGCCTGGATCTCGCGGGCACCGTGCTCGAGCTCCGCGCCGCGGGCCTGGACCCCGAAGCGCTGCCCTGGCTCGACCCGCCCCCGCCCGCCGCCCTGCAGAGCGCCGACGCCCTCCTCCGCCGCCTCGGGGCGCTGGACGCGCGCGGCAACGTCACTGCCGAGGGCCGGGCGTGCGCGGCCATGCCCGTGCATCCCCGGCTCGCGCGCCTGGCCGTGGAAGCCTGCCGCCGCGGCTACCGATCCGACGGATGCTCCGTGGCCGCCCTTCTGAACGAACGCAGCGGGCCGCGCGGTCCGGCGGCCACCGGCCCTTCCGACGTGATCGATCTGCTCGATCGGAGGGATTTGCAAAGGAACCCGCGCCACCAGCAGGCGCTGACGCAGCTCCTGCGCCTCGCGCCGCCCCCGGGACCTCGGGAGGGGACCCGCGACGACGCGATCCAGATCGCCGTACTGGCCGGATTTCCCGATCGGGTCGCCCGCCGCCGCGGAGCCGATGTCCTGCTCGCCTCCGGGGGCGCGGCGCAGCTCTCCGCCGACAGCGCCGTGCGCGAGGCCGAGCTCCTGGTGGCGGTGGACGCCGAGGAGCGCCGCGACGGCGGCCGCTCGCGCGTGATGGTGCGGGTGGCGAGCGCGATCGACCCCGACTGGCTCCTGGATCTGCATCCCGCGAGCTTGCGCGAAGAGGCGCAGCTCGTCTGGGAAGACTCGCGCGAACGCGTCGAGGTCCTCTCCCGCCTGCTCTACGACCAGCTGGTGCTCGAGGAGACGCGGCGCCTGCCCGGCGAGCCGGAGCTTGCGGATGCGACGCGCGTCCTGCTCGAGCACGCGGAGGGGATCCCCGATCCCGATCAGCTCGCCCGGCTGAAGGCGCGGATCGCCCTGGTCACCGAACACTGTCCCGAATCGAAGATCGCGAAGCTCGACGACGCGCAGGTGCGCGGACGCCTCGCCGATCTGGCTCGCGGCCTCACGTCGCTGCGCGAGCTGCGGGAGCTCGACGTGCTCTCCGCGCTCACTCCTCCGCAGCTCAACCATCTCGCGCCGCAAGAAGTGGCTCTGCCCACGGGGCGCAAGCTGCGCGTCGAATACGCCGAGGGACAGCCGCCTGCCGTGCGCTCCCGGCTGCAGGACTTCTTCGGGATGGCGCGTGGGCCCGCGATCTGCGCGGGACGCCTGCCGCTGACGCTCCATCTGCTCGCGCCGAGCGGCCGCGCGCAGCAAGTCACCCAGGACCTCGCGGGGTTCTGGGAGCGGCACTATCCCGCCATCCGCCGGGAGCTGATGCGCAAGTATCCCAGGCATGCGTGGCCCGAGAACGGAGCCACTGCTTCCGCGCGTTCAGTGAATGGCCGGCCGTAGAGGCAGCTCCCGCACCAGGCGGGCCTCCAGGCGCAGCATCTGCTCGAGCCGCTCCGCGAATCCGTCGCATCGCCGGGCCAGCCGGATGAACAGCTCGCCGTGCCCTTTCTCCGCGTCCGCGAGCCTTCGATAGAACTGCCGCAGCTCGGAGTCGGGAAGCCCCAGCCCCAGCAGGCGCAACCGCTCTTCGCTGCGGGCCTCGATCAAGGCCGAGACGATCAGGCGATCCAGGAGCCGTTCCCGCGCTGGCTGGCGCACCATCGCCTGCAGGCCCTGCGCGTACGGATCCCCCGGATCCCGACCGAGGCTCAATCCCCGCTTCTCCATCAGCGCGAGCACCTGCGCGAGGTGTCCGGCCTCCTCGCGCGCGAGGCGAGCCATCGCCCGCGCCAGGCCCGGTACGTGCGGAAAAGCGGCCAGCAGCGACAGCGCGTGCGCGGCGGCCTTCTTCTCGCAGTGCGCGTGGTCCACGAGCACCTCGTCGAAGCGGTCGACCGCCAGGTCGACCCACGCCCGCGGGGTCTCGCAAAGCAACTCCATTCGCGCCTTATACTGCAGGCATGCGCATCGGCGTCATCTCCGACACGCACGGCCTGGTCCGGGCCGAGGTGAGCCGCGTCTTCGAGGGCGTGGACCACATCCTGCACGCCGGCGACATCGGGGGCGAGGAGGTCCTCTCCGGGCTGGCCGCGATCGCCCCCGTGACGGCGTGCGCGGGCAACAACGACGGCTGGCGCTGCGGGCCCGCCGGCAAGACCGCGCGGATCACGCTAGACGGCCTGCGGTTCTTGCTCGTGCACATCCGGGACGACGCCGCGGCACAGCTTCTGCGCGAGCCGGCCGACGTGGTCGTCTTCGGACACAGCCACAAGCCGCTCGACGAGCGCGAGGGCGGGATCTGGTGGTTCAACCCGGGCAGCGCCGGCCCGCGCCGGTTCTCGCTGCCCGTCTGCGTGGGCCTCTTCGAGCAGGTCCGCGGCAAGTGGCGCGCCCGCCACGTCTCGCTTCAATAGTAGACGAGACCGAGTTGCATCCCGATCGTGTGCACGCTCAGCCCGGTCCCGCCCGTGGAGGGATTCGAGTAGCGGTAGAAGAACTCCGGCGCGAGGAACACGTTGGGAGCGACCTGGATCTCCACTCCCAGACCTGAGGCCGCACCCACGCCCCAGGCCAGCGATCCTGGAACGACGTCCGGCGAAAGTGCCACTCCTACCCCGGCGCGGAGATAGGCCATCAGGGCCGACTCGACCCACAGATGGTATTGCCCGAAGGCGACGATCTGCTCGGTGCGAAAGGTGGCGCCGGAGAAACTTCCGCCGTCCAGCGCTCCGGCCACGTACACCTGAAGTTTTGGAATGATGCTGTAGCCGGCCCGCACCTCCAGGTCGTACCCGAGCGTGCTGTCGCCGGGCTTCATCAAGAGCGAGCCGCCGCCGCCGATCGCCGCGTAGACCCTTCCCTCCATCTCGCTCCGATCGCGCTGCGCGAAGGCGGCAGACGCGGCGAGCACCGCTGCGATGAGCACCGGACGATTCATTGAGCGAACATACCTCAGCCTGCGATCTCGAACAGCGATGGCAACAGCTCGCCGGCCCTGCCAAGGCGACATTCGTCGAAGGAGTGCGTGTTCTCTGGCCGCTCCAGGCCGACGTAGACGCAGCGGGCGAAGTTGCCGCGCGGATTGGGGTTGTGCCGGAGGTGCGAGGCCAGGCCGGCCGCCGGATGGACCGCGCCCGAGCTCCCCACGGTGACGAACAGATCGCAGTCCTCCAGCTCCTCGAAGATGAGGTCCATGCCGAACGGGATCTCCCCGAACCAGACCACGTGCGGCCGCAGTCGGCCGGAACAGCGGTCGCAGCGAGGGACCTCCACGAGGTAGACGCCCTCGTCCTGGAACGCGGGACGATCGCAATCCTCGCAACGGGTCTTGAGCAGCTCTCCGTGCATGTGGTGCACGCGCCGCGATCCCGCCCGCTCGTGGAGCGGGTCGACGTTCTGCGTGCAGAGGAAGAAGCGGTCGCCGATCCGCTGCTCTAGCCTGGCCAGCGCGAGGTGCGCGGGATTGGGGTGGACGCTGCCGAGCTTCTGCCGGCGCTCGGAATAGAAGCGCCAGACCAGCCTCGGGTCCCGCTCGAACCCTTCGGGCGTGGCCACGTCCTCGATCCGATGCTCCTCCCAGAGGCCGCCCGCGTCGCGGAAGGTCCGCACGCCGCTCTCGGCGCTGATCCCGGCGCCGGTGAGCACGAACACCCGGTCGGAGGGTCCCACACGCAACGGGGGGAACTGGGTCCCGGGCGCGACTTTCGGCAGCGGCACCATGGCGGCCCAAGGAGAGTTGCGCGATGCGCGCCCGCAGGCAAGGATCTTCCGCATGGCCGTCGCCGAGCTGCGCCGCGAGCTGTCGCGCCGAATCTACGTCCGCTCCCGTGTCGCGCGCACCGCGGCGGTCCGCCTCGCGTATCTCGCCTACTCGCGGGCGCTGCTGCGCTGGAGCGACCGCTCCTCGCCGGAGGCGGCCGCGTCCCTGCGGCGGAGGCTGGAGGAGCTGTTCGACGAGGACTTCCGGGACGCCGAGGCCGGCATCTATCCCCGCTCGCTGATCGAGACGCTCCCCTGGCGCGAGTACGCGCAGGCCGTGCCGCGGCTGCTCGCCGACCTCCCGCGCACGCGCGCGCGGATGGGGCGCGGGGACTTCCGCGAGCTGAACCACGACGCCCATCCTTCGCGCTACCCGGGCTACTACGCGCAGAACTTCCACTACCAGAGCGAAGGCTACCTGGGGCACACCAGCGCCGCCCTCTACGACCTGCAGGTCGAGCTCCTCTTCGGCGGCACCGCCGACGCCATGCGGCGGCGCGTGATTCCGCCCATCGTCCGGATCGCGCGCGCGCGCAACGCCTCGGCCGCGCACCCGCTGCGCATCCTCGACGTGGCCTGCGGCACCGGCCATCTGCTCAAGATGCTGGGCGCGGCGCTGCCCACGGAGGCGAAGCTGTTCGGGATCGATCTCTCGCCCCACTACATCGCGCGCGCCCGCGAGGTGCTGCCTCGCGACCTGGACGTCTCGTTGGTCTGCGACAACGCCGAGCGGCTGCCTTTTTTGGACGCGTCGTTCGACGTGGCCACCAGCGTCTACCTGCTCCACGAGATCCCGGCGGAAGTGCGCGCCCGCGTGCTCGAGGAGATGGCGCGCGTGGTGCGGCCCGGAGGCCTTCTGGTGGTGGCGGACAGCATCCAGCTCGCCGACGCGCAGGAGCTGGAGCGCGAGATCCTCGCCTTCCCGGCGCGCTTCCACGAGCCGTACTACATGAGCTACGTGAAGGACGACCTGGGCGCGCGCGTGGCCGAGGCCGGCCTGCGCGTCACCGGCTCAAAGCTGGCGTTCCTGACGAAGCTGGTGACGGCGGAGAAGCAGTAGACAGCGCCCGGGCCCGCCGCGCCCAGGTCCGCGCGACCAAGCCGATCACGCCCAGCACCGGGACGATGAACCCGAGCAACACCAGGACGCCGATCTTGGCGGCCTGCACCTGCTCGGAATCGGCCGCTCCGAAACACGACGGGCATGCGAGGAGGATGGAGATCACAGGTAGCTCACGTTCTTCAGCTTGCGCAGGAACCAGAGGCCGTACCAGATGAGCGCCGCCGCGGCCGCGAACCCCAGGATGCCCAGGGCGAGGATCCCGCCCCTCCCCGTCCGCTCGTAGTCCACCAGCGACCACGCGCCGAACCCCAGCGCGCAGAGCACGGAGAGCGCCACGAAGAAGACATGGAAGGCCTTCAGCGACACTCAGGTCCCCGGCATCCCGCTGTGGTGCTCGAAAACGGTGAGGTTCGGCAACGCGAGCAGGATGATGAAGAAGAGCGCGGTGAGGATCAGCACCGCGTAGATCACTTTGCGTTCGGAGATCAGGTGCATGAAGACGGCCGCCACCAGGCCCGCCTTGATGCTGGCGATGATCAGGGCGACGGTGATGGCGAGCGGGCGGGTGAGGTGGAGGTAGCTGACGCCGACGGTGACCGCCGTCAGGCAGAGCAGCGCCACGAACACCACGTAGTACTGCCCCATGTGCTTGCTGATGTCCTCGTGCTGGGCGTTCTCGGCCATGCGCTCCTCAGAGGAGGTACAGCGAGGGGAAGAGGAAGATCCACACCAGGTCGACGAAGTGCCAGTACAGCCCGGCGTTCTCGACCCGGTTGGTGAAGTGCTCCGGGTCGGTCTGCCACATCTTGCTGCCCGCGGTGAGCAGGAAGGTGTTGACGATGATTCCGCCGACGATGTGCAAGCCGTGCAGCCCCGTGAGCACGAAGTAGATCGCGTAGAAGTTGTCGTGCGAGGGGAAGTGCTCGTGGTGGAACTTGTCGGAGTACTCGAAGTACTTCACCACCAGGAAGACGAGGGCGAGGAAGACGGTGGCGCCCATCCACATCTTGAACTTCGGCAGGCTCCCCATCTTGCAGGAGGCCCAGGCCAGCACCATGGTGATCGAGCTGGTGATCAGCACCGCCGTATTGAAGGTGCCGAGCGGGACGTTGAGCACCTCGCTGGAGAGCCCGCCCTCGGGCGGCCAGTGCGGCATCCCGGTGCGGATCAGCACGTAGCTGGAGAAGAGGGCCCCGAACAGCATCACCTCGCTGGCGAGGAACAGCCAGATCCCGAGCTTCCCGTTCGGGATCCCCGTCACCGGGTGCGGCTTCACCATGTAGGGGATGGCAGTCTCGCTCATCTCAGGCCTCCGCCCGGAACTGCGGCGAGTAGTCGTTGGGCTTGCCGGGCACGCTGTACTCGTACGGCTCGCGATAGACCACCGGCTCGGTGAGGAAGTTTCCGTGCCCCGGAGGCGACGGCGCCGCCCACTCCAGGGTAGTGGCGTGCCAGGGGTTCTCGGCCACGCGCGCGCCCTTCTTCAGGCTCATGAAGAAGTTCACGATGAAGGGGAGCTGCGCGATCGCCAGCGCCCAGGCGCCCCAGGAGATCACCACGTTCAGCGTCTGTACGCCGCGGCCGTGCGCGTAGATGGTCGGGTCGTAGAGACGGCGCGAAAGGCCCGCCATGCCCTGGAAGAACATCGGCATGAAGATGAAGTTGATGGCGATGAAGCTGAGCCAGAAGTGCACCTTGCCCAGCGCGTCGTTCATCTGCCGGCCGGTCGCCTTCGGGTACCAGTAGTAGACGCCGGCGAAGAGCGCGAAGAGCGTTCCGGGCGCGACCACGTAGTGGAAGTGCCCGATCACGTAGAAGGTGTCGTGCAGGTAGATGTCGCTCGCGGTCAGGCCGAGCGGCAGCCCGGTGAGGCCGCCGATGGCGAACATGGGCAAGAACGCCGTGGCGAAGAGCATCGGCGTGGTGAACCGGATGTTCCCGCCGTAGAGCGACATGATGAAGCAGGTGAGGATGATCACGCTCGGGATCGAGATGATCATGGTGGTGATCTGGAAGAACGTCGACATGGTGGTGCCCATGCCGGTCATGAACATGTGGTGGGCCCAGACGACGAAGCTCATGAAGCCGAGGAACACCACCGAATAGACCAGCAGCCGGTAGCCCCAGAGCGGCTTGCGGGTGTTGTTGGCGATCACCTCGGCGACGATCCCCATCGCCGGGAGGATCAGCACGTACACCTCGGGATGGGCGAGGAACCAGAACAGGTGCTGCCAGAGCAGCGGGTTGCCGCCGCCGGCGATCTTCAGCGGCTCGCCCGAGACCACCAGCCCGCTGGGCAGGAAGAACGAGGTGCCCGCCAGCCGGTCCATGATCTGCAAAACGGAGGCGGCCTCGAGCGGCGGGAAGGCCAGCAGCAGGAGGAAGGCGGTCACGAGCTGCGCGTGGACGAAGAAGGGGAGCCTCCAAAAAGAAAGTCCCTTCGCGCGCAACTGGACGATGGTGACGATGAAGTTGATCGAGCCGAGCAGCGAGCTGGTGATGATCAGCACCATCGCGAACAGCCAGAAGGTCTGTCCGCTGAAAAATCCCTGGCCGGTGATGTCCGAGAGCGGCGGGTAGCTCGTCCAGCCCGACTGCGCCGCGCCGCCCGGAACAAAGAAGCTGGCGATCATGATCAGCGTTCCGGGAAGGAACACCCAGTAGCTCACCATGTTCAGGCGCGGGAAGGCCATGTCCGGCGCGCCGATCTGCAGCGGCACCACGAAGTTGCCGAACCCGCCCACCGCCAGCGGCACCACCCCGAGGAACACCATGATGGTGCCGTGCATGGCCCCGAGCTGGTTGTAGAACTCGGGCGCCATCACCCCGCCCGGCATGTCGGTCTCGCCCAGCAGCTTGCCGAGGAGCGGCAGCGGCTGGCCCGGATATGCGAGCTGCCAGCGCATCAGCATCATCAGGCTGAAGCCGAAGAAGAGGAACGCCAGGGCGGTGACACCGTACTGGATGCCGATCATCTTGTGGTCGACGGAGAAGATGTACTTGCGCCAGAAGGGCAGCTCGTGGTGCCCGTGGCCGTCGTGGGCGTGCCCGTGGCCGTTGCCGCCGTTGTGGTGTTGGACGCTCATCGAGTCGTCTCCAGGTCTTGAAAGAGGGCTACTTCTTCTCTTCGGGCGCGGCGGCCGCGGGGGCTTCCTGCGGCGGCGGCGCGTTCTCCGCCTCCCACTTCGCGAAGTCCTCGGGCGAGTCGATCAGCACGTCCCCGCGCATGCGGTAGTGCCCGAGCCCGCAGAGCTGGGCGCAGCCGAGCTCGAAGTGGCCCGTCTGCGTGGCCTCGAACCAGACCGGGATCAGCTGTCCCGGGATGGTGTCCTGCTTCACCCGGAGCACCGGGATGTTGAAGCTGTGGATCACGTCCTTGCTGGAGATGTCGACGATGATCGGCCGGTGGACCGGCATGTGCAGGTTGTTGACCGTGACCAGGTCGTCCTTGCCCGCCGGATCCTCGGGATCGATGCCGAGCGGGTTGTCCCCCGAGATGAGCGACGGATCCGTCTTGCCGAACTTCCCGTCCTTCCCCGGGTACTGGAAGTTCCAGGCGAACTGCTCCGCGACCAGGCGGACATGCAGCGCCTTGGCTGTATCCGGCACGTTGTTCTTGTAGGCCAGCCACACCGGCGTGGAGAGCCCGAAGAGCAGGAAGATCTCCACCACCAGGACGAACGCCTCGATGTACTTGGTGGCGATGGCCTTCACCGGCGCATAGAGCGCGGTGTGGCCGGCGCGGGCGCGGAACCTCACCAGGCAATAGACGAAGAAGACACCCCATCCGACGAAGAGCAGAAGCATGAACCAGTGCAACACCGACATCAGCTGGTCGATCTTCGCCCCGTGCACCGAGACGTCGGGCGGGAGCCACCAACCGTAGATTTTCTCGTCCATGCGGCGTCCTCGAGAATCAGCGGGCGAGCTGCGCGACGGGAGAAGAAGCCAGGGGCGCGCCCTGGGTGGAGACGGAGATCACGCACCAGAAGCAGAGTCCGGCGAGGAGCAGCGCGGGCGTGAGCGCCCAGAAAACGGCGGCTGCAGGCCGGGGCCCGGGATCGCGGCGCCGCGCGTAGAAGAACAGCGCCTCGGTGGCGAGCACGGCGAGCGCGGCGAATCGGGCGACGGTCCAGATGGCGAGCGTTGCTGTCTCGGTCGATGTCACTTCCATCGGGATGCGCGTCTGTAACATGAGCGCAAAGCAATGAGCAATCGCTTGATTCGGTGCGACGGATCGCCGCACCTGCCGTCAGCGGTGGCGGTCGATCACCAGCGCGGCGAACAGGACGGGCAGGTAGACCAGCGAGAGCAAGAAGAGGTTGCGCGCCCACCGCACCCCGGCCTTTGGGCGGAGGCCGGCGATCGCGTATCCCAGGAAAACGCCTCCGAGCAGCAACGCCGCCGCGAGATACGCTCCGTGAGCCACCCCGATGGGGACGAAGAGCAGCGACACCGCCACCAGGGCGACCGTGTACCGGACGATGTTGGCGCGCGCCTCGCGCTCGCCGCCGGGCTCGTTGGGTTGCACCACGAGTCCCGCGCGCGCGTACTCCGCCTTGCGGAACAGCGTGATCGCCAGAAAATGCGGCACCTGCCAGAGGAACATCACCGCGAACAGCAGCACGCCGGGAAGGTCGAGCCGCTCGGTCGCGGCGGTCCAGCCGATCAACGGCGGAATCGCCCCCGGCAATGCCCCCACCAGAAGTGCCGTCGCGGTCTGGCGCTTCATGGGCGTGTAGAGGAGCACGTAGCTCACCAGCGCAATCGACGCCAACAGCCCCGGCAGCGCCCCCACCGCGAACGTAAGCAGCGGCACGGAGACCGCGGTCAACGCCATGCCGAACTTGAGCGCGAGGTGCGGCTCCATCCGGTGGGCCGGCAGGGGCCGGTTCATCGTGCGCGTCATCAGCGCGTCGCTGTCGCGCTCCAGGTACATGTTGAGCACGTTCGCCGCGGCGACGATCAGCACGGTGCCGACCAGCGTGAGCGCCACGGTGACGGGCGGCAGCCCGTGCGGCGCCAGCCAGAGGCCGATCGCGGTGGTGAAGACCACCAGCGCTGTGATCCGCGGCTTCGCCAGCTGCAACAGATCCGAAGCCGTCGCCGTCATGCCGTGACCCCGAGCCCCACGGGAAGCGGATGGGGCTCCCGGGTCATCGCCAGGAGCCCGACGGAGTCGGCGAACAGCAGCGCGGCGACCAGGAGATGGGCGGTGACCGGCACCAGGTCCTTGAAGGTGACGATGGTGAGGATCCCGAGACCGATCTGGAGGACGGCCAGCGCCGGAGCAGTCCAGGCGAGGGCGCGGATCAGCCCGTGCGAGGACTTCGCGAGGCGGACCGAAGACCAAGAGACCAGCGCGAGCACCACGAACGCGAACGCCCGGTGGGCCATGTGGAGGTGCACCATCGGGTGCACGCCTGCGGGCCAGATCGCGCCGCGGCAGAACGGGACATCCACGCAGACCAGCCCGGCGCCGGTGTGCCGGACGGTCGCCCCGAGGAGGATCTGCGCGTAGACGGCGGCCGCCGTGAGCCAGAGCAAGCCGCGATGGGCGGCGACCACCGGCTCCCGCCGCGCGGTGATGACGACCGTGAGCGAGAGGAAGAGCATGCTCGTCCCGAGGTGCATCACCAGCACCAGCGTGGGCAGTCGGTAGAGCACGGTGAGGCCCCCGAGCAACCCCTGGAAGATCACCAGGCCGAGCGCGCCGGCCGCGAGCTTGCCGTCGGCCTCGCGGGCGCGGGAGATGGTCCAGGCGATCCCGGCGTACCCGAGCGCGACCAGCGCGACGCCCACCAGCGGCAGCCGATCGCTGACGTGCTTGACGTGGGCCGCCCAGAAGGAGGCGCCGAGGATCAACGTCGCGAAGCCCGCCAGCGCCAGCGTGAGCCCGCCCTGGCGCGCGCGCCGCAGCGTGAGCACGACCAGCACAACCGTGCAGATGCCGACGGTGGTGGCGATCAGCCGGTGCGTATGCTCGACCGCGACGTTTCCGACCATCTTCGGCATCGCGCTGCCGAAGCAGGTCGGCCAATCGGGGCAGGCGAGGCCGGAGTCGGTGTTCGTGACCACGCCGCCGGCGACGATGAGGACGACGGTGAGGACGGCGGCGGCTGCGGCCAGACGGCGGATCACTGCGACAGCTACGCCCCGCCTTTCTCGGTGCCGTTGTACGAGAAATTGGCCTTGGCTGGCTTGCCGGCCTCGACGGTGACTTCCTGCGTCTTGGTGCCGTACTTCTCGTGCCAGGCCTCGATCGTGTACTTGCCGGGCGGCACGTTGTCGATCTTGTAGGTGCCGTCCTTGGCGATCGCCTGCAGGCCGCTCTTGGAGACGCCGGTGTACCCGCGCATCCAGGGGTGCACGTCGCACTTCCACTTGATCATGCCCTCTTCCTTGGCGACGTACTCGATGGGCGGGACCTTGTCGTTGGGCATGCCCTTGTTGAAGAGCGTGCTCGAGCCCAGGTAGGTGTGCACGTTGTGGAGGATCGGGTCGCCGTTCTTGGCGGTGATCTTCTGCCCCACCACCACGGTGCTGAAGCGCGGCTCGTACATGCAGTCCTTCTGATCGACCTCGACCGCCTCGGCCGGTGGCTTCGCCGTCTCCTTGGCGCCCTTGGTGACGTGCACCCAGACGTTCTCGAGCTTCCCGCCCTTCACGGTCACGGCCGGGTCGGTCATCGGCTTCTTGGCGCAGTACGGATCGGCTTCGCGGTGAAGCTTGCCCGCCGTGGGAGCCTTCCCGGTGAACTCGATCGAGCCTTCGATGGTCTCGGCCATCGCGGCGGGGACGACGGTCATTGCGGCAGCGGCGACAGCCAGCAGTCTCGAACGGTTCATCTACGCTCCTCGGGTTTCGGGTCCGCGCTGCGAGTAGCAAACGCCTCCCCGACGGTCAAGGCTTGGACACCACGGTCGGTCCGATTCTTCAGATCACCCGCGGGGCGGGAGCACCGCCGAGGCGGTCCTCGCCGGTTTCGCGTTGTTCAGCTCCAGATGGAACAGGTAGTCGCGCAGTGCCTCGATCTGCTGCCGCGCATCGCCGTCGAAGAGCTTGCTGGGCGAGGTGGGGTGCGCCTCGTCGCTGAAGTCCCAGAAGCTGGGCATCCGGGTGCCGTCCAGGAGCGCCTGCGGGTTCTTCAGCCAGGGGATGATCCAGTCGGGGCGCAGCCTCTCCTTCGCCAACAAGAGATTGGGCGCCGCGCTGCCCGGATCCTGCCCGGGCCGCAGCTGTCCGATCACGTGGCAGTTGATGCACTGCAGGTCCTTGAAGAGCTGGTCGGCCTCCTTCGCCTGGCTGCCGGTCAGGACCGGGGCCTCCGCGGTCAGGTACGGGAAGCTCTTGTTGGAGGCGGAGGCGAAGAACTGCACCAGGTCGGTCGCCTCGGCGTCGCTGAAGTGGAAGGTCGGCATCCGCACCGAGAGCCAGGGCCGCAGCGGGCTGGGACCTTTGAGGAAACCGAAGAGCCAGGCGGGCTGGACCTTCGCTCCCTCCCCGGTGATCACCGGCGGCGCGTAGGTGGTGGTCTCGTCATTGTACTGGTCGCGGATCTTCCCGCCGCGCCCCTCCACCACGTGGCAGTTGCGGCAGCCGTTCCAGAACACCAGCCGCTCGCCCTTGTACACCGCCGCCTTCACCGGGTTCGAGGCGGCGCGGTACTCCGGCGGGGGCGTCTCGCCGATCTGGCCCTTGAGGAAGGCGAGCAGGGCCAGCGCCTCGTCGTCGGTGAAGTCGAACTGCGGCATGCGCGTCTCCACCCGCTCGTAGGCGAAGACGCGGGGGACGTGCAGCTTCTCCCAGACCCAGTTCGAGTACGTCTGGCGGTGCTTGGGATCCTCGGTGAAGTAGCGCACGTCGCCGAAGTCGAGCAGCTCCACTCCCTTGCGGCCGTGCTCGGTCAGCTCGGTGCCGATCTTCTGCGCGTTCTCGAAGCCCTTGATGTTGTGGCAGCCGAAGCAGCCGTACTTCGCGATCAGCTCCTTGCCCTCGGCGGCCAGCTTCTGCTGCTCGGCCGCCGCGATCTTCCGGGCCGGGTAGCTCTTGTCGCTCTTCAAGGTCAAAAGGTACGCGGTGAGGTTCGCCGCCTCCGCGTCGCTGAGCCGGAGATCGGGCATCTTCGTCTCCGGCCACATCGCCTTGGGGTTCTTGACCCAGGAGTAGATCCACTCCGGCCGCGCCTTGTCGGCGACGTTCCAGAGGTTGGGCGCGTAGTCGCGCTCGTCGCTCGCCTCGCTCCGCCGGGCGGTCGAGTCCTTCTCGGTCACGTGGCAGGCGCGGCAACCGACGCTGTCGAAGGTCTCCTTGCCCTTGGCCGCGTCGCCCTTGGGCGCGGACTGGACGAGCAGCGGCGCCTTCTCGCTGCTCACCCAGAGGTAGGCGACGATGGCCGAGACCTCCTGGTCCCGCAGCTTCTGCTGCTGGGCGATCACCTGCTCGGGCTTCTGATCGTCGGGGTGCGGAACCGCGCTGGAGTCCACAGCGCCGGGCCAGAAGTTGGGCATCCGGGTCCCGGGCCTCCAGCCCTTGGGGTACTCGATCCAGGTGTGCAACCAGCCCTGCGTGGTCTTGCTGGCGATGTTCGTCAGGGTGGGACCGCGCTTCGCCAGATCGTTGTAGCCCTCGATCGGGTGGCAGCCCCAGCAGCCCACGTCGGTGAACAGCTTCTTGCCCCTGGAGAGCAAAGGCGCGTACGAGAGCGTGATCTGCTGCGTGTGGCACTTGTCGCACTTGGCCTGCATGAAGGCGCCCTTGAACTTCTGGCCGAACACGGTCACCTCGTCGGTGAGCGGGTCGTTCCAGTAGTGGTCGTCCTCGCCGTGGCGGAAGGCGCGGTGGAGCACTCCCTTCGTCTGCGACCCCTGGCCGCCGTGGCAGGTGGTGCACCCGAAGGTCTCCGGAACGTGCGACTTGACCAGCAGCTCGAAGCGGTGCGGGTGCGTGCGGAACACCGGCTTCACGTCGAAGAGATCGGTCTTCTGTGCCTCCTCCAACGCCGCCAGCGTCTCCTTGTCGGTGCAGACCTGCGCGACGCGCTCCTCGATCGATGCTCCTCCCTCCGGGCTCCCCCCGGGCGTCTCCTCCTCCTTCATCGCTTCCGCCGCGGGATTGCGCGCGATCCCCTTCCACTCCCGCTTGGACTCCGTGAGCACCGCTCCCTTCGCGTCCTTGAGCACCGTCTTCGTCTTCGCCAGGGCCCGCGCGTTCGGGCCGCAGTAGGCCTCCCCCTGCTCCATCCACCG
>Ga0137394_10001276_pt1 | contig 18217 bp, 25 predicted proteins | sample czobulk116metaG_FD_108278 | JGI IMG/M metagenome (GOLD analysis project Ga0137394, IMG submission 108278) | Vadose zone soil microbial communities from Angelo Coast Range Reserve, California, USA - czobulk1.16 metaG | ecosystem: Environmental > Terrestrial > Soil > Vadose zone | place: USA...
ATAATCTGGAAGAGAGCGATCTTCCGCCAAGCCCGCGCGGAATTTTTGAGGCCCTCAGGACGTATGCCCTACATTTCTGATTCCTCACATCGCCGGCTCATTGATAGTACTCGAGTGAACTGAATAGACTCAGGCGCGAGCTCGGACAGAGCAAAGAAGAGAGATCTATATCATCTACTCTGAAGAGGATCATATTGCGCAAGGACATGGTACGAAGTATCAAGCAATGCGACGGCAAGCTTTCGAACCTGCTTCAAACCTTCGAGGTCTGTCGTCCGTTTGCTCGTCCGTTTCACAGTTTCTCTAGCGTAACACATCGTCTGCAGATCGCACTAGTAGTTGATGCGCGTTTAGAACAAATCAAGATCAGCAAGAGCTACCAGGAACGCGACTCATACTGTAACAACGATTCGTCCGAGTCGCGGTCTGCGGCGGTGACCGTGGCTCCGAGTCAAAGTGCTCAACGGTCGACTTGTGAGCGCCGAGGTGGCGACCCTGTGCAGTGACGTGTCAGGGTTGAACCTGCCCATACGAAACTGCGAAGACGGGTCGGGTGATTTGCTCCCTATGCGATTATTTATGTCTTCGCCATTTATTGGTTCCCTTTTTATGCGGTTTTGATTTATATATTTTTCTGGGCTTGGATTGTGGATGTTGGTGACTGATGCCGGGGATCCGGGTGCTTGCTTACTATGCTCTCCGCAATTCGTTTCCCTTTCCCTAGCTTCTCTCTCTTCCCTACTCTCCGGGTAGTACCCGCTGCCCTGGTACTCTCTGCAACTCTTAGAGTCAAATGAAGGAGAGGGGCAACGAGTAGCGCGGTGGCAGTGCTGAGCGCGAGCGAGGAAGGGGCAGCGAGAGCGGGCGGTGGCAGTCTTCGCGGGGCACACAAGAGGGATCTCGAGGCACAGACAACTTGTTATTGACGTGCACATAGCACGTTTTATACTACTAGCACAATAAAAGGTGTGGAGCGAGACCACGATCGCGCGGAAGGGGGGGAAAGGGAAGTGAGGGCATATTGCACGTGCCCCCCTGAGACATCGGCGGGGGTGCAGGGTCCGTGCGTTAATATCAAATGTAGGCAGGAAAGGGGCGGCGCGAGTACGTGTGATTAGCGCTCGTCCAGGCACATGACCGTGAAGATAAGATAAAGTCATGATGAGTCCTCTCCGGGCAATAGAAACGGATATGAAAGCACTATTGGTATCTTACGCACCACATTGTAGTACAGCCACATAAACGTGGGGAGCCTTGCGGGTTCGCCGAAAAACATCTAATGCAAGATGTATGGTGGTAGAGGTGAATGTGACGAAGTCTGGCGGTCTGCCACCATCCGTTCGGGCCGTTCCGCAGGCGCATTCAGTATATTCCGCTGTCAACAAGCCAACAAGTCAATATGCATCATCGGGCATCCTTATCCTGACTGAAGCCTGGGACACCACTTTGGAGCCAAACCCCGTCAAAGCCAACGGCTCGAACTCAATTGCGTGGCAGCCGTTCCGTCAGCAGCAACTTACAACGTTCGATTTCCCTAGTCTGTTGTTGACACGAGGTTGACTGTATAGCAGAGGGTGCAATTCTCTGATACGAAGCACCATTGGAACTTCAATTTGACGCGTCACATTGTCTAGAATATCTAAATAAATGCAGGGTGCCTTCCAGTTAATGAATGTCACGGTGAGGTTACTTCCTTTCCAGAGTCCCGGACAGTAGGAGCTGACCGACCAGCTCTGCAGACATCAGAGGAGTAACTGCGTGGTGATTATTCGATTCTGCGCTACGTCCTCAACAGACGGAAATAGGGAAATATAAATACATCGAAGTGAGGACCGGTGACGTTTGATGCTTGTTGTACCATATAACCATGGATTGTGAATAAACCAGCGTATTTTGCGAGGGCAGGCATCCGTCTGTGGTCACTTATTCTCCACGCCTCATGGACCGCGATTATACGACATAGCTGGTCAAAATCTAAGAATGCTGGTGGGACGACAGTAACGTGTTCAGGAAGGTAGCGGGAAGAGTGGAGAGGCGTGGAATGAGGTGAATCGAATCTCTGGCATAATGAGATTCATGTGACTTCCTGGTGTCTCTAATCCAGAGAATAGTTGAGATGCGCAGGTCTATAGCTTGAGTCCTCCACTTTGTGACGCAGTCCTGTGAATGGCCCAAAAGACGTACAAGCTTTTGAATTGGCAGCCTGAGAACCTGAGTACGACTCTGAGAGTACGAACAATTTGGCACGTGGAAGTCACGGTCGACGCCATTTTTTTCGGAAAGTGCAAATATTAGCTAAGAACTAACTATACCAACCAAGATGGGATATTTACCATCAGCGCATCAGCCCTAACAGTGCCGCGCCCGGGAGGCGGGTGAGGATAAGATCCGAAAGCAAATGCTAATTTACGCACATCCCTGGTGTTGGGATTGTGGGGCTCACGGGGTGAGATTGTCCCTATTTACGGTCTACTAACTTAAAGTGTTTCTCACGCTCTCTGTCGACCTCGTGTTTATCACTCGTGGCCATCTTATTTGGATTCTCCTATGTTGTGCACTTTTTCTTGAAAGATTCTTTAGCATGCTAATGCCTAGACGAAGTCGGAGTGCTTTCCGTACTTGCGTAGTTTAAGGTGGCTTTGGAGCCGCGCGCCGCGTTGTGGAACTTGAAACACACCTGGACGGAACTGCCAACTGCCACCGTCACAACGAACCACGGCTCCAATCAACTTCCTCTATCCCCGCCATATCCCCCACATTGTGGCCTCGAGGTTTCCTGATCTATATGGCATGCATCCCATGAGGTACCGTACGGAAAGGCGTTCTTGCTCGGTCTCAGGCCTTCTTCCAACGTCTTCGACTGCAACCACCCGATAGCCCGATGCGTCGTCGAAATAGTATTGCTAGCATCGGCGAACTGCTGGAAGTGATCAAGGCCCTCGAGGACGCCGATTACTGGGGCCCTTCTCCGTCTTCACAGAAGGACTATCCAGTATTCGACGCACCGCCAGCAGAATTCGGGGCCTTCAACGAGACCGACGACTGGTGTATTCCACCGCCTTCACAGTCCAAGTCCAAGCCTAGGGACAAGGGAAAGGGAAAGAACAATCAGCTCGTGCGTGAGTCCCAGTATCTACCCTACTCGAGGCCTTCTCTCTATCCCATCGATCATCCCCACCCAGCTACTCATTTCGATTTCGCATTCAAACCCTCCTCATCTGGATTGACCCATAAACGAGGTGGCAGCGGACGGGCTAACGTAGCGATGACCCTTTTGGCGGGCGGCCTCGCAGCGGGTCTGAAGGGCGGAGCCGCCGTGACTGGGATGTCCTACATCTTCCCCATTGCAAGCCTTCTCCTTCTTACCGTCAACATACGAGACGCATGTGTCCGGCTACTTACACGATTACCGCCGATCTCACGAGGTCGTTAACAGGAGATGAACCAGTACCAGGACGATTGGGCAGTGGTAGTGGACAAACTTGAGAAGATCACTACCTTGTTGAACAACCTTGGCAAGTGGTGCGCCGTGCATGGCCTGGAAGAGAGGGACCTGCCGCCGAGTCTGCGCGGTATCTTTCAGGCTCTCGGGACGTACGCCATACATTCCTGATCCTCACTTCGCTGGCTCATGCATAGTACTCGAGTGAACTGGATGGACTCAGGCGCGAGCTCGAACAGAGCAATAAAGTTAGATCTACTCTGAAGAAGATCATATTGCGCAAGGACATGGCGCGGAGGGTCAAGCAATGTGATGGCAAGCTTTCGAACCTACTTCAAACATTCGAGGTCCGTCGTTGGTTAAAGTTCTTTGTCCGTTTCACTGGCGTTAACCATCATCTGCAGGTCGCCATAGCTATTGACGCGCGTTTGGAACAAATCAAGTTCAACAAGAAGAGTCGCCGACGAAGGACCGGAACGATACGCCAACTGGGTGACGGATGCGCTTATCGGTGACTCGTGCTGATGGTGGTGCCAATTGTCGCTTTCATGTGACCAGTGAATCCCTCTTCCGTACGTACGCCTCATAACTACATTTGTGACTCAGCGCTACTCAGTACTCAGCCTCCATGTATTTAAGGACAGATCTCTGCACCGCATGCCCATATCATGAATTCCTTCATCATTCCTCGGATCCTTCACGGAACTGTACTCCTCCATCACTAGAATTTGAAATTATCGATCGGGAATTGAAAACTAGTAAGTAGAAATAAACAACATTGGGATGACGTTTACCAGATATCTCTTCTGCATTAGCATTAAGACAGATAGATAGGTGCACCGCTTGCCTTTGACAACGAAATTTGGGATCCTTACAGTGCACCTGATCCCTGTAATGAATTTCGCTTGCTCGTGTTATTATGTCTCCGTTTCGCATGAGAAATGTGTTTGGTGTTACTGGTGTGTGTAACGCGTAACTTGTAAATTTGCGCATCTCCGGCAGACGTCTTACCTGTACTTGCCCTTGTACGTCGTATCATACTTCAAAAAGCGAAGGATCCTGTATTTCGGTCATTATCTAGCCCCTTGGATATATTCCGCAAAAAAAAACTGTGCATGATCTTATGGCACCGGGTCAGTACAACGATGGGCAGAAAAATAAAGTTGTGCGACAATGAGTATAGTCTTATGATTAGCGATGTACATGTGTGCAGTGTGGGCGGTCAGATGGCCCAGGATCGGGTCAAATGGATGACTCCAGAAAAGCCCGGAGCGCGGCTGCGCCACCATTCAAAGTGCTCAGTTGTGAGGGAGGGGTCCAGGAGACTGAAGACAGGTGTAATTCCTGGGGGATAATAGTAGCGTGGGCAGTGTTGGATGACTTGTGCGATGGTTTGATAGTGGGTAGGTTTGGCAAGTTGGAGCGGGCCATCAGCTAAAGCCAATACCTCAAAATAGTTTCCACCTTCCGGATTCCTGGAATCTGGAAACCTGCAAGGTGCTTGATCCATACTCAGGCTGTACAGATATTCCTTTACTTTTGTCAGTTTCCGAGTCCGAGTCGCTGCGCACTCATAGGTTTCCAAGTTTCCGTGCCGGGTGGATATGTAAGGTATTCAGAAAATGGGATATAGATTCCCATGTTTCTGGGTTTCTGCTGGTTTCTGCTGGTTGCCAACCTCTGGAAATTGCTTGTATTGCTGATAAGTCGGTCTGAGTATGAGCCGATAACCAGGGTAGACGATGCGGTCCGGTTTCCCGGGAGACACCGTCCGTCAACTATGTTCGTCGGTGGCGCTTGCCCCTCGGCCAGCCATTGCACAACTTGAAGCACTGCCAGTGACCAGTACTGACCACTTGACCTGCCGCAACATACAGCATATAAGGCGTGCATCCATACCATGGGCTACTGTATCATTCCGAGGTATCCTTCTTGGCCTCAGGCTTTCTACCAACGTCTACGACTATAACCATCCGTCAACTTGAATGGTGGCAGCAATGGGCCGTTCAAATAGTATCCCCGACCTCAAAGAACTGCTTAAAGTGATCAAGGCCCTCGAGGACGCAGATTACTGGGGCCACAGTCCTCCTCCGTCCTCTCGGAAAAGATCTAAGGGCTATCCCAGGCCAGTATTCGACGCACTGCCAGGAGAATTCGGGGACTTCGACCAGACCTATGACCGGCCTCCTCCACCGTACGCGAAGTCTGAGGCTAAGTCGAAGTCGAAGTCGACATCAAGATCAAAGTCGGCATCAACGTCAAAGTCAGCGTCAAAGTCAATGCCGACATCAAAGTCAAAGTCTAAGGACAAGGACAAGGACAAGCTTGTGTGTGAGTCCTAGTATCTGCCCTACTCGAGCTTTTCGTTCCGGCACACTGATCCGCCCTACCCAGCTACTCACTTCGATTCCGCATTCAAAACCTCCTCATCGGTACCGGCCCGTGGACGAGGTGACATAGCGATGACCTTTGTGAATGGCCTCGCCGCAGGTCTGAAGGGCGGAGCTGTGATAACCGGCATCCCCTACATCCATCCTATCGCAAGTCTTCTCCTCCTCACCGTCAACATACGAGATGTAAGTGTCCGACTACTCACATGATTACCGTCGATCTCACGAGGACGTTGACAGGAGATGAACCAGTACCATGACGATCGGGCAGTGGTAGTGGACAAACTTGAGAAAATCACTACCTTGTTGAACAACCTTGGCAAGTGGTGCACCTTGCATGGCCTGGAAGAGAGGGACCTACCGCCAAGTCTGCGCGGTATCTTTCAGGCTCTCGAGACGTATGTCCTACATTACTAATTCTCATCACACCGCCAGCTCATACATGGTACTCCAGTGGACTACATAAACTCATGCGGGAGCTTAAACAGTGCAAGAAAGAGAGATCTACTCTGAAGAAGATCATTTTGCGCAAGGACATGGCGCGGAGGGTCAAGCAATGTGATGGCAAGATTTCGAACCTACTTCAAACGTTCGAGGTCCGTCGCTGGTTCAAATTTTTTGTCCGTTTCACTGGCGTTAACCACCGTCTGCAGGTCGCCCTGGCTATTGACGCACGGCTAGAACAAGTCAAGGTCAACAAGAATAGCCATTGATATCAAACTCAATCAGCAAGACAATCAGGGTGATGTTCTCGTCTGCGGTGACTCGTGCTGGTGTGTTCCGACGTCACGGTCGTTTGTTGTGTGCCTCATTGTGAATCGCCCTTTGCCATGACATCTTCCGTACGCCTCATTGCTACTTCCGTGACTCAGCCTCCATGTATTAAGGGGCATGGGTTAGGATCTTTGCACCCCATGCCCATATTATGTATACCTTTATTATTATTCGTATGCCTTATGGAATTGTATGAATTCTCCTCCATCACCAAATAGGGTCTTTCGAGGAACTAAGCGTTGAATGACGGGTACGATAGTGCAATAAACACCGTGTCTAATCGGTATTTAAGGAGCAGCTAGTCAATCGTGTGCGCGCACGCCGGTCACCTCAGCACGAAGGCGCGCTGTACAGACTGTATGTATATGTCTATATCATGATCCATGATGCGGGGTATCTAATCTACGCGACCGCTACTTATAACCCGGCATATTCCGGTTGAAGTTGACACATGCGTCACTCAATGGCACAGCCTTGCCAGTGGCACTGACTACTGGCTCGTAGGCAACCAGGGTCCAGAGCGACTGGTAGGAGTCCATACCGTTTCTGGCCTTTGTTGATAGCTGCAGCCACGCCAGCAACCGAAACATCTCGGTCATTCCACGAGGCTACGCACTAGCACGTGGTGGCGTCCACATACCTATCTCAGTATCATGATCTAGCTCGAGTCTCGTGTAACAGACACACGGTATTCCCGCCGCCAGAAGGATCCGGTGCCCTCGACTCCAAGACACCCGTGTACTGGGTTGTTCCTGAGGCCCCTCGTACAATTGAATCTCCCCGTACGTGACTCGAGTCCGAGCATCTCCCTTACTCACCGTTTTCTCCTCTAGCCCACTGGCGTCATAGGCCCTACTCATGTCCAAATACTCAGCCCGATTTTGCATACAAATCTGCCTCATCGGCATTGGCAGGCGGAAAACGTCACATGGCGATGAGCCTTTTGGCGGATGGCCTCGAGGGTCTTAAGGGAATCACTGCTGCTGCAATGACGTGTTTCCCCTACATCTCCCCCAATTAAAGCCCCCTCCGCCTCACGATCAATATACGAGATGCAAGTGTCCGACTAACTCACGCAGCCATCACTTCCATCTCACGAGTACGTTGACAGGAGATGAAGCAGTACGACAACGATGGGGAGGTGGTCACGTACAAGCTCGAAAAGGTCACCTTCTTGTTGAACAACCTTGGCAAGTTGTGCGCGCTGCATAGGCTGGAAGAAAGAGCACCAACAGCCACAACGACCGCTCCGCAACGACCTTCCACAGAGCCTGCACGATATCTTCCAGCGCCTCAGGACGTGTGTCGTATACATTCCTGATCCCTCATATCGCTGGCTCATACGTAGTACTCAATTGAACTGGATGAAGTCAGGCGCGATGTCGTAGAGAGCACGAATGTGTGATCTACCATGAAGAAGATTATGTCGCGCAAGGACATAATACGGAAAGTCAAGCAATGCGATATCAAATCTCGAGCATGCTTCAACGTTTCCAGGTCTGTCGTCGGATTCGTCATCCATTTCACTGGCGCGAACTCATCGTCTGCTAGTGCAGGTCGCGCCAACTATTGATGCACGTTTAGAACAAATCAAGGTCATCAGGAACTTGAACAGCCATGGACGTTGCCCATACGACGATCGCGTCCTTCGTTTGCCTCGTGTGTTGATGTGGCCAGACATCGTTTGTAGTGTAACTCATGCTGAATCGCCCGCGACTCTCGTAGTATGTCTCGTGATTACAGTGGGCGTTTGATTTTATGTCGCACCCTGATGTATTCAAGTCTCCATGTATTCTAAGTGGCCAGTGGCACAGCTCAAGTACTCAGGTGGCTATGTTTGATTCTGACGTGACGCGGAGAAATATTTCAAAAGCGGTGCGTTCCTCGCGCTGGCAGGAACGCTGTACGAGCGTGCACGTGTTGTAGAGAAGTCATCCGGCCCGACGTAAGCCCCGCAGCTGAAATAATTCCAAGTCATGCGAGCATCATATACCCTAATCCAACCATTCCTTGTCACTAGCACACTCCATCATGAACCCAAAGGATGAAAAAGCGGAAGTCCTGCCAGCTGCTGTCTTCGCAAAAGGCACACGCCCCCGGAAATTCAATTGGAGGGCCCTCGGTCTCGCCGCTCTGCTCGCGAGCGTTCTCACCGCAGCGCTGCATTATGTTGACCTCCCCAGTGGGCTATTCTTATCCGCAATACGGTTGGATCACCATGGAGAAGCAAAGCTCTGTCCCCAGTCGAGCGCCCTCCACCCGAAGCATCATGCAGAGGTCTGGAAGACTTTAGGTCGTGAGTTCGATGAGAAGACATTCACGACGAGAGCAGTGGCGTGGCTCGGGGGGGCGGTGCGCATTCCGTACGTTTGAAATCGCCTTTTGCTATGCGGCGTCTTTTTTTCTGAACTCTTGTGTTTAACGAAGCACCGAGTCGTATGACAACATGAGCCCTGTTGGAGTGGATGGGCGGTGGGACGCTTTTAGGCCGTTCCATGACTACCTTGTTCAATCTTTTCCCCTTACGTACGTTGATGATCCATTTTTGAAATTACAATAAATTCAGATCTAATGTTACCTTTTCATTAGACACGAGACTCTTATGCTCAAGAAGGTCAACACATACGGTTTGCTTTATGAGTGGAAGGGCTCGAACGATAGTCTCAAACCGCTCCTGCTAACCGCCCACCAAGGTTTGTCCGCGGACCATATCATCGGCGCCAAATCTAACACCGCTGATACCCCTTTGATTGGTAGATGTGGTTCCTGTCGATCCCAAGATTGTTGAAGAGTGGACATATCCCCCTTACTCTGGGCATTATGACGGTATGATGCAGGATTGGTGGCACCGTTACGCATCACACAACTTACTCGGGTGTTTTTCAGGCAAAGTCATTTGGGGCAGGGGAAGCTCTGACGACAAGAGTGGCCTGATCGGGATACTGTATGCCTCTATAATTTCTCCTCTGTAACGGTGCCAAACGCTGACCCCGCCACATAGCGTATCCATTGAAACTCTGCTCGAGAAAGGGTTCAAGCCCGCTCGCACCGTTGTTCTCGCTTTCGGCTTTGACGAAGAGGCGAGCGGCTTTCACGTTAGCGGTACAGCTTCTCTAAAATCTAGGACGTGGCCTTAGTTCTTTTGCGGTTAGGGTGCCCGACATCTCTCCGCCGCAATGCTGGATATATATGGCGAACACTCGTTTGCCCTACTTGTAGACGAAGGCAGTGAGTGCTAAGATAGGTATGGTAACGCCTTACTTACATCGCTCTCGTAGGTTCATATGGAGACATAGAGGGCTCCACCATCGCCATCCCTGGTATCGCGGAGAAAGGATATGTGGATACCATAGTGAAGGTCTCGACGCCGGGTGGACATTCGAGCATTCCACCTCCACATACAGTCAGCAATCCCGTTTTCCCCATAGATCCTATCTGATATCTTTCGTAGGGTATCGGCATATTGGCACGTCTCTTCGTCGAGTACGAGGCAAACCCGATCGAGCCTCACTTCGAGCGTGGCACTCCCGTATACAGCACAGTCCAATGCGTAGGCGAACACGCGAAGGATTTCCCGCCACACCTGCGCGCTCTTGTCGAGGCCTCTGTCCACTCGGACAGGGCACTGCGTAAATTAGAGGCGGTGTTGATAAGAAATCCGCTGTACAGAGCGCTGATTGGCACTACACAAGCCATCGACATCGTGCAAGGCGGGGTGAAGGCGAATGCGCTACCCGAAGAAGCTTGGGGTGTCGTCAATCATCGAGTTGCAACGCAAAGGTCTGTTTCCCGGATACGTGGAAGGGATTCGCATTCTTATTCGTGCCAACTTACGTGGGGCTTGCGACCAGCTCTGTTGCCACGGTGCAAGAACGCGATACAAATCTCCTGGAGCACTTGGCCAAGGAATTCAATCTTACATTCACCGCTTTTGGCTCGGCGATCTCCACCGGGGATGGCCCAACAGCGGGCACACTGACGCTGACGGACGAATGGGGCACCGCTCTGGAGCCTGCCCCGATTACGCCCACCAGCGAAGACTCGGCTCCATGGCAGTTGTTGAGCGGAACGATCAAGGCAACTTTCAATGCTCACCGAGGTCTAGACGGTGACGATAACATATTCGTCAGTCCTGGGATCATGACCGGAAATACTGGTCCGTGTGGTTGCTTGGCTGCTGTTTTCTCAAGGCGATGTTGAGGTATATGTCTTGCCACAAACAGATACGAAGTACTATTGGAAACTAACACGCCACATTGTACGGTACAACCATCAATACGGGAGTGCATTCCCGCCAAACAATATCCATACGGTCAACGAACGTACGTTCGATCATCATCTCTTGTCGGAGTTCGTGGCAAGTTTTGATAGACGAGCTCGGCAGATCTCCCAGTCGATAATTTCGTGGAAATGATCAGGTTTTTTACAACGCTGATCCTCAACGCGGACGAAAGCAGGACGCTGTGACGATGTGAACACAAATCCGTACCCAATTGCAATACCTACAGGTGTGGTCACGTGGCTACTGGTAATACACGGACGTTTGTGTGATGTATAGTCACTGTCAGCATGATTCAGTCTGGTTGTTGAGGCCCCTGGACGTTCTCGTGGTAATACAAGCCACATGAGGCTGGGATGAAGTGCAAGCACTGACAAGCCAACTGCCTTGCTGACTATACACGTTGAGCGAGCGATCATCACCATCCTGGAAAGGTTCATACCAAGTTGTTCTTCCTCGCCCCAGCTGCCACGGTCTCGGATACCGCAAGTAAGGGTCTGGATTCAAAGGCACATGTATTCTAGGCCAGGCGCATCACCAACATATGTCGGTGACGGTGGCCCGCCTTATCGAAACCACTGACATTCCGACTCGGAGTCCGGGAGATGACACGCACACCAACGCCCTAAAATTAACCATCCAACTGCCTATTGGCCTCGTTGCGAGTTATTTATCCATGCACGCTCGTATATCCTCCTGGTGGTCTGGTGGTGGACTCCCCGGGTTTTCGCCTGGCGGTCACCATATGAAAGGAAAGGTGCTCATATTGTTCCTCACAATGGCTGTCCAACTTTACTGGCGAATTGATAGGCAAAAGAATCAGTACGAGGAAGGAAGAATGGAAGATGGTGATGGACAGGATCAACATATATCACTCACCTTTCTACTTTCTATACAAGGCCGGGATGATGTGTGTGGTAATGTATGGCATGAAAAAGGAACACCTTGCTTGCTCATTGTGCTGGAAGTGGACGAACGCAAGCATGAGCTCGAAACAGGGCGGTCGAGGATGGGTTTGTCGCCAGTTCATCTGTATCACCTGCGTTTACTCATCATGTGCAACTCGAGCTAATTCTATTCAGTTTGCGCAAGTCGCCGAAGGGAGCAACATGCTGGTGTGCATACTCACAATATTTATGAAGCTATGAGCTCAATTGATAGTCACCATGGATGCGATTCGATATCCCCAAGGTCCAGCACCCCCTGGACTGGGCGCCTCAGCATTTAAGATGCATGACAGGACCTTATATTGTATTCCGACAGCATATGGCTGTGATCGAGACGTTCCAGAACCTGCCAGCCACGTCCATCCCACCATATATATGGTTGATGGGAACCGGTACGTACTCGTCGCCGTCCAGAGGAATAATTGTGACTGAGACGTCCAGAACACAGCAACAGTCACGGCCCCTCCTGCGACACATATTTGAAACCGAGACCGGGACTAGAACGCCTTCGATCCAGCAACGGTCACAGCGACGTCTGCAAAAATGACGACAGAGCCGGTACAGTACGCGCTGGCGTACTCCAACGGCATGGAAGGTCACGGATTCAACAATACAGTAATTACGGCAGCCGCAGCCCGAGTGGCGGAACTGGTACACGCCTTCCGATGGCAATTGTTACTGAGACGTCCCAGATGGAAGCAACAGTTAATGATGATCGCCACCTCATCCGCGGGAATACGTCTTCAATAACGTGGTTATGATGGACGTACTGTACCAAAACTCAGCAATTGAGTCGTTCTACCAACGAGAGGAGTCGAATCGAAGGACGACTGAGCTTGGATGAGTTCTGGTCGCGTTCTGGTCGCGTCACATGTGATGGTAGCAAGCGACTCCTGGTTGCTCGTACTTGTATGTTAAAGACCTCCGGCACGATCTCAATCAATAGATCGTGGGTATTCTTCTGATCCACCGGGTTCGTTCGACTACCCGGGTCAGATCCAGTAATCCCGGACTCCAAGTCGTCAGGGAGTCTCCCGGATCGTCACTTACCTGGCTCGTCTTTTGACGACCTCCCACCGAGCATAGTAACGATGCTGAACGGGGTATTTTTTTAGCACCGCCGGCGCCATGTATTGGTATAGTGAAACTTTCATAGTTTCAACGGGAGGAAAGGGGCTAGAAATCCGCTTTTCGAGAGAGGTTTGTTCGTTCGAGTCCGAGTCGGATCAGTCAGGTTCACCGTCACGCGACTGTCACGCGTGACATAGCGTGTAGCGTGCGTCCAACTTCAGCTTCAACTCCGAGTCGGACGTGCTCCGCAATCAACGAAATGACTGCGATTCGTCTCTATCCCCCACTGTTCGAAGAGGGGAAAGACGCTGAGTTTTTGCGCTCTGGTCGCACCTTGTCTGTTACTCAGTCTCCCAGAGACAACTCTGTTGCCGTGTTTGCGACGAACGCAGCTGTAGGCCCGAATGTCAAATACCCCGATTTTTCGTGTATCGCCTGACTCCATTGCAAGGTCGATTCGAAAGCCCTCAAGTTACTCAAGGAGAAGTACCATGAATCGCAGGACGTCTATACCGCAAGTATAGATAAAATACCGTCATCTGAACGTCGGAAGGTACGTCGCTATATGCTAGACACCAGACTAAGGTCTTTAGTCCGCGTCGAGTTTGTGACAGAGGCATCCGTCATTTTTGCTTCACTGCAAGACTTCAAAGTCAATCAAAAAGAGCAAGATTCCCGATTGTTCGTAGTCCCTTTTTTAGTCACCAACCACTCGCTAATGTTATCTTAAGGGGACGGGGGGAGCAAGTTTCGCAGGTATTGATCAAGCATGCGGTAGACTATGTCAAGCTCGTCATGGACAGCTGGGCGAAAGCATCTGTGAGTGTCTCCCATGACCCCGCGGGAGCACGCTGACCCTCTTGCCAGAAACTGATAAACAGACCCCAGCCCCTCCAATACGATGCCAATCATTACCGGACATTGTACACCTGTCTCTCTCTATTTGTTGTCCTTTACCTTCCTGAGGCCGGCTTCGACGATGCCCCGGTGGGGGAAGAGTTGATGGAGTGGCTCAACACGCACTTCATCGAACCTTCATCGGAAGAGGGTGACCATCTCAGTTCACAAGACTGTCCATGGCAAGACGAGTCCTTCTGGCCTTATCTTACGAGGTACTCCCGCCATCTCAGGGGCACAAGAAAGTTTGACATGTACCTCATGCAGATCTGTCCTTCGGGGATTTTCGAAAGCACCTGTTTTTCTGTTAGAGACCCTATCTCGCCATCCCTCCGAGCACCTCAGGAGCGTAGCACAGCACCTAGCACCTTTGCTGAGCTCGCACCCCCGTATCGTCCAATTTTCCAGTGAGCGTGACTTTGTGATCGCCCTTCGCCGCTGGAAGGAGAAGGTCAAAACCCTCCGCCTCGAACTCGATCGTGTCCCGGAAGGTGCACGAGAGGATGAATATGAGAACTGGTGGAAGCCATTCAGCAACATTGTGGGCATACTGGAGGGTCGTCCTGAGATCATCCAGACCATTTGCGTCGATCTTAATGCCGACTGGAAGGAGGCGTGTGCTGTTTGGAGCATTTTTGTGAACCATCGTCTTCGAAGGCAGGACCTTCCGTGCGTATCCTCTACATTTCCCGGGGAATTGCTTCTCATTATGCCCTCAGAGAGGTGGTGAATCAGATTCTAGAGAGCATGCCCGCTGATCCAACCGACCTAGAAGATATGATTCACGTCGCTTTGTTCCGCGGCGAGACAATAGAGGCATTGTCGTACGCCGCCAAGCTGGACGTTTGGCTAGCGGCCCACTGGGTTGATCTCATGGAAGCTGTCGACCTCCTGAACACACACGTCGGCGACGAGTAAGAACTTCCCACCTATTATGTGTCCCTCGCTGAGTTTTGCGAGTAGCTCAGATGTCTCTGTCCGCGACCAGCGTATATTGTCTTACGCGGACTACTTACATTCTGACCCAGCACTATGGCGCATCACCATCGCCTACATGTGCTCCTGCGGACCGATAGGGAGGGAACGCGCAGACCAAGTGTTGCTCCGCGTACCCATCAGCTTTAAGCCCAACACGGGTGACAAGAAGGCGGCCGTCCATATGGGTGAAGTTCCTCCCGCATTAAAGGCGGTGATCGAAACTTGCCACGAGTATGGAAGGGAGGCGGTGCGACGCATGGTTTGCACGGTATTCATCCTTCTTCCACCGCCTACGTGTGTTTGTTTTGCTCAGATTTTGTCATACAGATTGCGGCACGAAATTTCCTGCAACACAGGGAATATGGGTTGGCTGTTTCGTACGCAACCTCAGCAGAAAATTGGACGTGGCTCGGCCGAATAGTCGATGCCGTCTTGGCAGAATATATCAAGCACGGTTTGTTCATTTCTTCCCTGCACTGCTGTCCGTACTCATGAAAATTATAGGACCCGAAGTCTTTGCCCGATCAGTAGCTGCCGTTGCGCCGTCATTGCAAGAGCTGCGAGCACATCCGGGCGCAGACGGTGTCTTCACTCACCGACTCATGTTTGCGGTCCGCTACGCCGAGTTTCATCAACGAAGATTAAGCGGTGATCTGCAGGATGCAGCCTTGGATCTGCTGACCATGTTCAACGAAGATCTCGCACCAACAACATGGTGGGGCGTTCTCCTTTGTGACGCCATCGACCTCATCCGGAACGGTGAGTGATCTTACGTGCTCATTGCTACCTGTGCCCAATCATATTCTCTTTAACTGCAGATGATTTGATGTTATATTCCTCATCCGGGGCTGTTGAGTTGCTCAAACGGCTCGAGGACGTGCATCTTAGAGCCTCGCAAGGTTCCGGGGATGCTTATTTGTCTATCCTCATGGTGACGATGGGGGGATCGGGCGAGGCTGAGGCCCTTCAGCGTCTCAAATCCGCCCGACTCTCCCTAGCGAAGTACTATGCGAAATGCACTATGGTAGCTGGTGGGCGTGACATCAAAGGCTCGCGGGTGGGGATTATCGCAGTGTAGTTGACCACGATGTGTATTTTCTGGGCCTATGCCGGATCCAGCGCCATGGCGGTGTTGAGCTCTGAGACCCACGCACAGTCTTCCCTGGTGTGAGGCTCTGTCGAGAGATTTGCTGTAGTAGGCAACAACGTGGGGCCTGAGTGATGGCCACCGAGGACCTGGGCCTCAGCCTCCCATGTGGCGTGGTCATGGCGTAGGGAGTGGCTCTCAATCCAACGCTTTGCCCCGTCACGAATGCGATAGTAAAATTCCACCATATCAGTCCTCGCTCTTGTTCATTTCTAGAGGTAAGCAGGGCATGTTATGTAATCATGGCACGTTCGCATCGAACGAAGCTCAGGGCAATCTTGCCACCCTATGTCTCAGCCTCATCGACTTGCCGCATACTGATAGCTTTGTGGCATTTTAAGACGAGCGGTGAAACCAGACCGTAGCTCCGACGTGTCAAGTGGCGACGGTCAAAAAGGACTGTTGCAGTGCGACGCCTTCCCATGATGGTGATACTAACACGGGTGCGACTGCAACGCTATGGCTGTCCCTGGATCTGGAAACCGCCCTTTTCGACCAGCGCTGAAGGGAGATATCTCTCCTCGCCCATCAAACGGCGATTTCGGGGCTTCCCTAGCCGAGTGTCTAGCTCTGAGCTCTCGACGCATTCACGTATCGCCCAATCCTTTCTAGGTACTTGTTTGTTTCATCCTATGATACTCTTGTAGACTCGCATCCCCGCATATGTATGCCCAAGTGTATGTCTCCCCTTCTCTGATGCGCGCGTACCGTTCTACCCCCAGCCTCCAACCCGGCGCTTGAGGCGTTGCCCGCCACCTGAGCCCCGCACCGGGAACTAGAAAATCGTACCAGCGGATTTTCACCACTTTTATTCATCGTGACTTGACGCTAGCCTGTATGGCTGTACCTTTTCTTTCCATTTTTCCAAACTGAATGTAGACTGAGCGCTTTCATCCAAGCACTTTCCGCCACTGGCTAACTGTGAAGCACTTCTCTAGCAACAAGGGACAGGTTCTCGCGTCGTCTCCGCGTGCGTACGCGGCGCAGTGCCCCAAGTCACGCTCCGCCGCCCTTCGGCTGATTGACCCGAAGCGTCGCTGTCCCTTCCTCCACCCCGCGCTCCAGCCAAAAACAACAAAAATAAAAAAAAGGATACCTAGCATGTGGCGGTTCTTGATACTGCCGGACTCCCTTATCGCCCTCCAAGCTCCCGCTCAAGTCCCAGACCCCTTTGTATTTTTACTCCGCCTACGTGCAAGACCCGCGGATTCTTTTGGAGGATCCACCCACTTCTCTTTTTGGTCTTTTGTCGGTTTTGGATCGTTGCGGTCCGTCTTTCGATTCATACGAGACGTTTATTCGGTGATTGGACCTGAATCGTCCCAAACTTCGTGTCGTCTCTTTCTGTGTCATGTTGCTTTCAACGACTCTTGGTGGCGACGGTGGAGGAGTGGTCACGCTATGCGTGGCGAGACTGAGGAGTGTTCTTGGTATAAATGAACATTGGGAGCACGTTGCATTCGCCAATCTTTCGTTCTTCGACGCCTGCAAATCCTCTACGACCCTTCGCGAACGATCTTCCAACATGTGCATCACCGTGACGACCTACACCGAGCACCCGTGCGGCGCGGTTCTCTTCTCTGGCCGTTCGCATGTACGTCTCGTGCATCGTTGTACATTTTTTTGGCCTTTTGTCCCTAACTCGACCTTGACACCCTCGCAGACCGATTGCGGCCAAAGTACCTGTGCTGGCAGTCATCGACATAGCGGACAGCATACCGGGCCTTGCTCATCGGCATGCCAGCAATCGTGAGTAGAGAGTTTTGGTTGATCCTCTCTACGTGCCATTCCGGAGCTCAACGGATGTCTCAGCGTGAGGCAGGTCACGAATAACATACAGACGGCCAGGCCGTGCCCGAGTGGCTGTTGATCGGGACGGTGGACCAGTGGACCAGCCATGTTGATTTGCTAGATCGTTCTGTTGATGATCCGGATCTAAAGGATCGTTGTATAATTGACGACCAGCGACGTATCAAGATCACGAAATAGACTTACAACATTACTTTCCCACCTTTCGTAACTAACTAATCTAGACTTATCTTAGACCTACTTGTAATGATAACTGTACCGAAATCGACGGTTCTGGCTTGGCAATATAGATCAGAGGAGCGGTACACTGCACTGTCTGTATCTACAGATCACCCGTCGTTGCGATGATGTGTACAATTAAAAGGCACAGTACAGCAAGGAACCGAGTACCCCGTCACGAACCACAACTCGATGTCCGAGTGTCGGCCCGGGTGCCAAAGCCAGCGCAACCGTCACTGCCACCTCCTCATCTCATCCCTTTCA
>Ga0137394_10001277_pt1 | contig 18211 bp, 17 predicted proteins | sample czobulk116metaG_FD_108278 | JGI IMG/M metagenome (GOLD analysis project Ga0137394, IMG submission 108278) | Vadose zone soil microbial communities from Angelo Coast Range Reserve, California, USA - czobulk1.16 metaG | ecosystem: Environmental > Terrestrial > Soil > Vadose zone | place: USA...
CTCGGGGGAAGACTATCACGGGGCGCTCATTCCTGGCGGAGCACCGACAGGGGCTTGCGGCCGAGCAGCCGGACGGTGGCGAGGAAACCGACCGCGAGCGAGACGACCGTCGTCAGGACCACGCCCAGCAGCAGCGTCTCCGGCTCGAGCGTCCACGGCGTATCGAGCACGAACCGCAGGACGATCCAGGTGAGGGCCGTCGCCAGCAACGTCCCGCCGAGGCCCGCCGTCGCGCCCAGACACGCATACTCGACGGCGAACGCGCGCGCGATCGCCCAGCGCGTGGCGCCGAGCGTCTTGAGGATGACCGACTCGTACAGGCGCTGATAGCGCGTCGCCGCGAGCGCGCCCGCCATGACCACGAGGCCCGCGGCGATGCTGAAGAGCGCCATGAACCGTACGGCGAAGGAGATCTGGTCGAGCACTTCCGCCACGCGCTCGAGGACGCCCCGCAGGGGAATCGCGGTGACGTTGGGGAAGGCCGCGACCACCCGGTCCTGGAGCTCCGTCTCGACGTCGGCCGGCACGCGAGCCGTCGCCATGTAGATCGCCGGGGCACCGTCGAGCGCGCCCGGCGAGAGAACCATGAAGAAGTTGGCGGTCAAGCTCTGCCAGTCGACCTTCCGGAGATTCGTCACCTCGGCCTCGACCGGGACGCCCTGGACGTCGAACGTGAGCGTGCCGCCGACTCCGACGCCGAAGTACTTCGCGGCCTCTTCCTCCACCGACACGCGCGGCCGCGCCGACGCCTCGTCCGCGGTCCACCAGCGGCCGCGGGTGATCACGTTCGCGGGTGGCGGCTCGTCGGCCCAGGTCAGCATGTATTCCCGCGTGAGGTACCAGACCTTGTCCGGCGTCTCCCGCTTCCGCCGATCGATCCGCGCGCGGGTGACGGGCTCGCCGTCGATCGCGGCGAGCCGCGCCCGCACGATCGGAGTCAGCGCCGGCCTGACGCCACCGCTGATCTCGCCGACGAGCCGACTGAACGGCGCTCGCTGGTCCGGCTGCACGTCGACGAAGAAGAACGCCGGCGCGTCACGCTTCTGCTCGTAGGCGAGCTGACGGCCCAGGCTCGCCTCGAGCAACGCGACGGCGACGAGAAGCATGACGCCCAGACCGAGGGCCACGACCACCCTGACCGTGTGCCCCCCGGGGCGGTCGAGGCCGGCGAGTCCCTGGCGCCACGCCAGCCCCCGCATGCGCGGCAGCCGCCGGGCCAGCTTCACGAGCCCGCGCGAGAGGCCGAGGAGGACCGCGAGCGCGGCCAGCGCGGCGCCGACGAAGATCGCGCCGAGGCGGAGCGATCCGGCCTGCCAGATGGCCAGCGCGGCCAGACCCAAGAGGATCGGGAGCGCCGCCGGCCACGGCCGGCGCGCGCGCCAGGCGCCCGCGTCGACATCACGTCTGAGAATCAGCGACGGTGGGATGGCCCGGACCGCGAGGAGCGGCCACAGCGCGCAGAGCAGCGCCGTGAGCACGCCGAGCGCGAGGCCGCGCGCGAGCGTACCGGCGTCCCACCGGACCTCGAGGGCGAACGGGGCGAACGGGGCGAGCACGCGCACCAGCAACGGTTGGGCCGCCACGCCCAGCGCCGCCCCCGCGAGGCTCCCGAGAAGGCCGAGGGCCAACGTCTGGATCAGATAGGTGACCAGGAGTACGCGCGAGCCGGCCCCGAGGCACTTGAGGATCGCGATCGTCGCGAGCTGGCGCCTGAGGAAGGTCGTCACCGAGGACGCGATACCGACTCCGCCGACCAGCAGGCTCGCCAACCCGACGAGTCCGAGATAGGTGGCGAGCTGTGAGAAAAAGCGGCGAAGGCCGGGCTGCGCCTCGTCGAACGCCGCAATGCGGACCGTCGGATCGCCGATCGAGCGTGTGAGGTCGGCGACGGCCGCACGGGCCGCCACGCCGGCGGGCAAGCGCGCGAGCGTTCGGTACCGGACGCGACTGCCGACCTGCAAAAGCCCCGTCCGCTCGAGCGCGGGACCGGCGATGAGCACGCGGGGGCCCAGGGTCACCAGGCCGCTCGAGCGGTCCGGCTCCTTCACCAGCACCCCGGTGACGACGAAGCGCGCGGTGCCGATCGTCAGGGGATCGCCGACGGCGAGTCCAAGGCGCTCCAGGAGTCGGGCCTCGACCACGGCGCCGCCGGCGCCGCCGTGGTCGGCGAGCAGGGCGCCGAGCGGCGCCGCCGGCGTCGTCTCGACACGCCCGTACAAAGGGTAGCCGACCTCGACCGCCTTCAACTCGACCAGGAGCGTCGCCCCGCGTGCGGGCGCGCGCGTCATGGCGGCCAGCTCGCGGACCGTGGTGGTGGCGGCGCCCGTGCGCGCCAGCTCGTCGACCGCCGCGCGCGCGGCCTGATCGAGCGGTTGCGCCGAGCGGAGCTCGAGGTCGCCGCCGGTGAGCGCGCGGGCCTCGCGCGCCAGGGTGCGATCGAGATTCGCCGCGAACGTGCCGACCGAGACCAGCGCCGCGACGCCGAGGGCGACGCAGCCGAAGAATACGGCGAAGTGGCGCGAGGCGCCGCGGGTCTCGCGCCAGGCCATGCGGAGCGCGAACGGAAAGCTCACGCAGCACCGTTCAGGATTCGGCCGTCGTGCAGCCTGACGACGCGATCGGCGTGGCCCGCGAGCGCCTCGTCGTGGGTCACCAGCACCAGCGTGGACCCCCGCCGCCGATTCAGCGCGAGCAGGAGCTCGATGATCTGCACACCGGTAGCGGAATCGAGGTTGCCGGTCGGCTCGTCGGCCAGGAGCAGGCCGGGGTCGAGCGCGATCGCGCGGGCGAGCGCGACGCGCTGCTGCTCGCCGCCCGAGAGCTGGACCGGATAGTGGTGCGCGCGATCGACGAGTCCGACGTCGGCGAGCAGCGCGCGGGCCCGGCCGAGCGCGTCGGGCGCGCCGACGATCTCGAGGGGGACGGCGACGTTTTCCGCCGCCGTCAGCGTCGGGATCAGGTGGTAGGACTGAAAGACGTAGCCGAGCGTGTCACGGCGGAACCGCGCGAGCGCGTCCTCGTCGAGCCGCGTGATCTCGACGCCGGCGACGGCGATCGAGCCCGCGCTCGGGCGGTCGAGCCCCGCGATGAGCCCCAGCAGCGTGGACTTGCCGCTCCCGGAGGGCCCGGTGATCGCGCAGACCTCGCCCGCGGCGACGTCGAGCGTGACGCCGTCGAGGATGGTGAGCGGTCGGCCCCCGCTCGGAAGGCGCATGACGACGTCGCGGATCCGGATCATCCCGAAACTCATACTACACTGGCCTCATGCGGCGACTTCACGCGCGCGGGCTCGTCCTGGTGTACGTCGCGCTGCTGAGCCTCGGGCCGGCCCAGGCGCAAAGCGCGGGCGTCGTGGTCGCGCTCGGCGACAGCCTCACCGCGGGCCTGGGCGTCGCCGCCGACGAGGCGTTTCCCGCGCGACTCCAGGCGCGCCTGCGGCACGAGGGCTACGCCTACCGCGTGGTCAACGCCGGCGTGAGCGGCGATACCACGGCCGGCGGCCTCCGGCGGGTCGACTGGGTGCTGCGCGCGAATCCGGAAATCGTCATCGTCGCGCTCGGGGCCAACGACGGCCTGCGCGGCCAGAGCCCGCAGGCGATGCGCGCCAACCTCGAGGCGATCGTCGCGCGGCTCCAGGCCTCGGGCGCGCGCGTGCTGCTGGCGGGCATGCGCCTGCCGCCGAACTACGGCGCGGAGTTCACGAAGGAGTTCGAGGCGGTGTTCCCGGCGGTCGCGCGGCGCGCGAAGATCGCGCTCGTGCCCTTCCTTCTCGACGGCGTCGCCGCCGACCCTCGTCTCAATCAGCCGGACGGTATTCATCCGACGGCCGCCGGCCACCAGATGATCGCGGACCACGTGTGGCCCTATCTCCGCGCCCTGCTCGAGCCGGCAAAATAGGCGACGGCGTCGCTTCGTCTCATCCCGTGCAGCACCCGAACGGCCGGTGCGAGCCGAGACTGCCCGGGTCAGCCGTACCTCGAGGTCTCGGTCGGCGGCCGCCTCCGCCGTCGCCCGCGCGGTCGCGGGCGCGCGGCTCATCGATACGGGGCGCGCCTTGCGTTAGTGGTCCGGCGCGGGGCGCGCCCCAAGCTGTAGACGCTCCGCTCAGCGCGTCGTTATTTCCGCCGGGTTCGGCCCGGACTCTCAATAGCATGGTGCCGGCATGCGCCGCTCCCTGGCACTCCTCCTGGTTCTGGCCCTCACGAGCGGCTGCGCGCTGATCCCCCCGAGCCATCCCGACCTCGCCTACTACCCGTCGCGGCGCGACCCCGCGACGACCAGGATCTCCCGCACGCTCCACCGCGCCGCCGAGGCGGCCGGCGACGATCCGGACCGCTATTCGTTCGCGCTGATCCAGACCCGCGCCGTCACGGCCTTCGCCGCCGACGACGCGACCTTCTATTTCTCGGACGGCCTCGCGCGTCTGCCCCAGCGTCACATCGACGCGCTCGTCGCCCAGAAAGTGGCGCACGAGATCCTGGGCCACGCCGGCAAGCGCCGCACGCTGTCGCTCTCGATGACGGCCGGGTTCGCCGTGCTGGGTCTCTTCATGCCTGGCTTCGGCCTCGCCGATTTCGTCGTGAACCCGCTGGTCGTCCGCGCCTACTCGCGCGAGCAGGAGCTGGCGGCCGATCAGAGGACCATCGAGATCCTGCGCGACATGGGCCACGGGGCGCCGCGGCGGACGCTCGCCGGCGCCCTGCGCGCGGCGGCGGCGGTGAACCCTCCGGCGTCACCCTTCTTCGAGCAACGTCTGCTGGCGCACGAGCCCGATCTCGAGGACCGCCTGGCCGCGCTCGAGCCGTTCGAGCCGACCGTCGCGGTCGCCATGCGCAGGGCCGCCACGCGGCGATAGCCGCGCGCGCCGAGCCCGGCGAGTGCGTGTCCTTCGTCAGCGTGGTGGGGTCGGAACCGGCCGCGTCGCGGGCGCGAGCGCGCGGATCGCGTCGAGCTGGATCGCGCGCCGGCGCGCCGGGTCCTGCTCGAGCGTCGACAGGGCGAGGAACGCCGTGTCGATTCCGGCGTCGAGATAGCGGCCGATGTGCGCGCGGATCGCGTCCATCGATCCACGAATGATCAAGTCGTTCATCACCGTCGCGGGCACCGCCGACACGGCGGCCTTCCGATCGCCGCGCTGCCACGCGCTCCACATCGGCCCGAGCGCCTCGGCGCGCCCGAGCCACTCCTGGAACGCCCGGTAGACGGGGACGTTCAGGTAGGCGGTGACGTGGCGCCGCACCGCGAGGTCCGACACCGGGCTCGGCGGGTCCACGTTGATCAGGAGACGCGCCGTGATCTCGAGCGTCGCCGGGTCGCGGCCGGCCCGCTGCGCGGCCTCACGGCAGACGGCTACCGACTTCGGCACGTCCTCCGCCGACAGCCAGTTCAGAATCACGCCGTCGCCCACCTCACCCGCGACCCGGAGCATGCCCGGCCGCAGCGCCGCGACGTAGATCGGGATCGCCTCCGCGGGCGGCCGGCTCAGCCGGAACCCGTCCACGGAAAGGGTCTCGCCCCGGAACACGACGCGCTCACCCGCCAGGGCGCGGCGCAGGAACTGCGCCGTCTCGCGCACTCGGGTTGCCGGCCGGCTGAACACTCCCCCGTTCCACGACTCCACGATCGGCTGGGAGCCCGACCCGATGCCGAGACAGAAGCGGCCCGGCGCCGCCTCGGCGACGCCGGCCGCGCACATCGCGAGCGTCGCCGGCCCCCGCGTGTACACGTTCGCGATCGCCGTCCCCAGGCGCATGGACGTCGCCATCCCCGCCACGATCAGCGGCGCGAAGCAGTCGACGCCGTCGGCCTCGAGCGACCACGCATCGAGGTAGCCGAGCCGCTCCGCCTCCCGCGCGATCTGCGCGTGCTCGGCCAGCGCGAAGCCGTCGAGCGGCACCGAGAGCGCGAGGCGCTTCTGCTTCATCGGAGGCTCGCCCCGACCTCACGGCCCGCCGTAGATCCGGCGGTACTCGTCCCAGGACAGAACGACCTTCTTGACGTAAAGGCGCGTCTCGTCGAACGGGATCTGCTCGACGAACGCCTCGATGTCGTCGCTGCGCCGCGCGTTCAGCCACTGGCGCACGCGATTGGGTCCGGCATTGTACGCGGCCAGCGCCAGCCGCGGATCGTTGAACTCGCGCATCAGCCCGGCGAGGAAGCGGGTGCCGAGCTCGATGTTGAACACGGGATCTTCGAGGTCGCCGGTCGGCGCCATCAGGCGGGCGGTCGCCGGCATGAGCTGCATCAACCCCCGCGCGCCCGCCCGCGAGGTCGCGCGCGGGTAGTAGCTCGACTCCTCGCGCACGACCGCGGCGACCAGATACGGATCGATCCCTCGCCGCTGCGCCGCGTCGCGCACCTCGTCGCGCCACACGTAGGGGTAGAACATCTCCCAGAACGCGCGTGGGAGCGTCGGGTCGCCGGTCGCCGCCAGCGACTGGAAATGCCGGCGCATGATGCGGAGCGCCATGTGGTAGCGCTCGACCTCGACGTACGCGCCGGCCAGGCCGTAGAGGCGAACGGGATCGCTGGCCGCGCCCTGCACGACGTCCTCCAGCTCGACCGCGGCCTCTTCCACGAGGTTGAGCCGCCGCAGCAGCTCGACCCGCGCGAAGCCCGAATCGTCGGCCAGCGCCACGCGCGGCTCGGGCGGGAGCGCGATCGGCGACGACACGCCGCCGTCCTTCGCGCGGCCGATTCTCCCGGCGGCGAGCAGCCCGTAGTAGCTGCGCGGCGCCTCCGCGAGAATCTGGTTGTACAGATCCGCCGCGCCCGCGCCGCCCACCTGCTCGCGCGCGCGGCCGGCCCAGTAGAGCGCGGGCATCCGGTAGGCGCCGGCGCTCCCGAGCTCGACCAGGCGCGTCCAGCTCCGCTGGGCGCCCGGTGCGTCGCGCTTGCCGTAGGCGAGCCAGCCGAGCCGCCACAGCGACGCGGCCGCGGCCTCACGGGTCGGGTACTGGGCGGCGACCGCGCGGTACGCCGTGATCGCCTCGGACTCGCGGGTGAGGTCCTCGAGCACTCGCGCCTTCAGATAGAGCGCCTCCGCCTTCTCGGCCTCGGCGCCCGTTCCCGCGACCGCGTCGAGGCCTGTGAGGGCCCGGCCGATGGACTCGTTATGACCGGCGCGGTCGCTCCGCCGATCGGCGGCCCGCACGTAGAGCCGCGCCTGCTCGAGCTTGAGGCCCGGACGGCGCGCGGCGGGCGAGCGGTCAATCACGAGCCCCAGGGTGCGCGCCGCCACGTCGTAGCGCCCGAGCCTTCGCGCGCTGTCGACGACGACGCGAAGCGCGCGCGTCACGACGGCGCTCTCCTTGGTCTCGTCGACGATGCGCTCGGCCTCGCCCATCGCGACGTCGGGCACGTCGCCGCGGAACAGCCGCTCGGCCCGATCGACTCGCTGGGTCGGCGTCATCGGGGGCAAGCGGATACCGGCGGCTTGCAGCGCGACGATCCGATCGCCGGCTCCGTCGGCGTAGCCGCTCGTCGGCGTGAGGATTCGCACGTCTCGGTAGGTCAGCGCCGCCGCATCGAGCTGGCCGAGCGTCTCGGCCGTCATCGCGAGCAGATAGAGCGCGGCGGACAGCTCGCCCGAGTCGGGATACGAGTTGATCAAGCGGACCAGGATGGTCTGAGCCGAAGCGTCCTGCTCGGCCCGCAGGTCGAGCGTCGCGGCGAGCAGCAGGGCGCGCGGCGCCAGACGACTCTTCGGGTAGCGGTCGACGACGCTGAGCGCGGTGGCGCGCGCGCGGGCGAGGTCGTCGCCCCGCGAGAGCGCCTCGGCGACAAGGTAGCGGACGTGATCGCCGATCACGCTGTCTCGGGCCGCGTCGGTCCCGAACTCGCGGATCAGCGGCTCGACGTCACCCTGCTGGTAGGCCCCGACCGCGGCTCCCCACGCCGACTCGGGCTGGGGCTCGGTGCCCGGCGCCTCGGACTGCGCCACGACGGCCACCGGCAGCAGCAGCACGGCGGCGCTGAGCACCACGCGCAGGAGCGCGGCGTCACGCGTGGCCCGCCAGGTGAAGGCGATGCGTTGGATCGCCGTGAGATTCGACAGCACGGCGAGCACCCACAGCGCGGGCTCGAGCTGGTCGAGGAGCGCGCCGGCGATCAGACAGATCATGCGCTCGGGGCGCTCCATCATGCCAACGGTGCAGCGCACGCCGATCGACTCGGCCCGCGCCTTCGTGTAGCTCACCATCATCGAGCCGATCAGGCCCGCCATCGCGACGATGGCGCCGCGCGCGTGGGGCATCTGCGCGAAGAGCACGACGATCCCGAGCAGCACGACCAGGTCGGAGTACCGGTCGATGACCGAGTCGAGGAACGCCCCGAACGCCGACACCTGGCCGGAGGCGCGTGCCAGCGCGCCGTCGAAGAAGTCGCAGAGGCCGGCCAGGATGAGGAGGACGCCGGCGCCGCGGGTCCGGCCCGTGCAGAACGCGGTGGCCGCCAGCAGGCTCACGCCGAGCCCGAGGACCGTCAGATGGTTCGGGCGCAGGTGGAGCCGTCGATAGAGCACACGCCCGATCGGATCGATCCACATGCGCACGGACTCGCGATAACGACCGAGCATCGTCAGATCGGCTGCACGAGCGCCTGCTCGAGCGCCTCCCGGACGCGGCCCAGCGCGTCGGGGTCCTCGATCTTCCGGCCCCGGCCGTCGTGCACGTAGAACGTGTCGACCGCCTGGTCGATCTCGGTCGCGATCCTCGCGGTCGCGATGTCCAGGCCGAGCCCCGCGAGCGTGCGGGTCACCAGGTAGAGCAGGCCCAGGCGGTCGGGACACTTCACCTCGAGCACGGTGTAGTCGTCCGAGAGCTGGTTGTCGAGCGTGATCTTGGCCGGCCCCCCGGCGGGGGCGGCGGCGCGTCCGGCCGCCCGCCGCTTCTCCAGCAGCGTCGCGACCTGCGCGTCGCCCGTCAGCACCACCCGGAGCGCGTCGAGGGTGCGCCCCCAGTACGCCGGCGACGTGACGGCGTCGCCGCCCGGGTCGTTGACCTGGAAGGTGTCGATGGCGATGGCGTCGCCCCGCGTGTGGATCTGGGCGGAGATGATGTTCACGCCCTGCGAGGCGAGCGTGCCCGCGATCAGTGAAAAGAGTCCCGGGAGATCGCGGGTGACGACGACCAGGTCGGACGAGCCGAGGTCCGTGTGATGGAACAGCTCGGTGACGACGGGCGCGTCGTTCAGGCCTTGCAGCATCCGCAGGTGCTCGGCCATCCGCTGCACGCCGGTCGTCGCGAGGTAGCGGTCCGACATCATCGCCAGGTGCGCCCTCACCGCCTGGGCCGGGAGCTCCTCGCCGACGGCCAGGCGCAGCCGCTGGGTGAGCTGCGGACGGCTCGGCCGCTCGCGGCGCCCGCCGGTGAGTCGGGCGAGGGTGCGCGTGTACAGCTCGTGCAGGATCGTCGCTTGCCAGGGGGTGAGGACGCCGGGCCCCACCGCTCGCATGTCGGCCCACGTGAGCAGGTAGAGCATCTTGAGGCGTTGCGGGTCGCCGACGGTCGCCGCGAAATCCGCGATGGTCTTGGGGTCGTCGATGTCGCGCCGCTGCGCGATGTGCGACATCGTGAGGTGGTGCGCGACGAGGAACTCGACCAGCGCCCCGTCGTCCGGGTCGAGCCCCATGCGCGTCACCAGCTCGCGGATCAGCGGGATGCCCTTGGCCACGTGGCCGTGCCCCTTGGCCTTGCCGACGTCGTGCAGCAGCATGCCGAGCATGAGCAGCTCGGGCTTCTCCACCTCGTTGAGCACCTGCGCGGCGCCCTCGGACTCCGCGGACTGGCCGGGCGCCAGCGCCTCGAGGTGCTCGACGGCGAGCAGCGAGTGCTGGTCGGCCGAAAACTTGTGGTACACGTCGTACTGGACGAGGCACGTCAGCGCGCCGAACTCCGGCAGGTACCGTCCCAGGAGCCCGAGCTCGTGCATCTCCCGGAACGTCTGCGCGGCGCGCCCCCACCACCGGCAGACGTCGAGGAAGAGATCGCGCACCGCGGGCGACCGCTGGAAGGCGCCGTCCGCGAGGTACAGGGTGTCCTCGAGCGCGCGCTCGAGGTCGAGCGACAGCTCGCAGCCCAGACGGTGCAGATGCCAGAACACCTTCATGAGCCGCGACGGGTCGGCGCGCAGCGGCGCCGAGTCGCGGTCGGCCAGATGGAGCTGCCCGTCGAAGAACACGAGCCCGTCGGCCAGCGCCTGCTGTCGCTGCCGCCGCTCGGCCGAGCCGCGGCGCGACAGCGTCTCCTGGCAGCGCGCGATCAGCCGGCGGGACACGCGATGGATCGCGCGCGCGTGCAGGTAGTAGTCGCGCATGAAGCGCTCGACGCCGAGCGAGGTGTCGTCGTTCTCGTACCCGAGGTTCTTCGCGATCCGCGGCTGGAGGTCGCGCGAGAGCACGTCGTTCTTGTGGCCCGAGAAGAAGTGCAGCTCGTTCCGCGCGCGCCAGAGAAAGGTCAAGGCCGCGTCGGTGGCCGCCTGCTCCCGCGGCGTGATGAGGCCCTTGTCGCTGAGCTCGCGCAGCGTGCGCGCCCCGAACTTGGCGGCGCCGAGCCACATCGCGGTGTGGACGTCCCGCAGCCCGCCCGCCGATTCCTTCACGTTGGGCTCGCCGATGTACGGCGAGGCGCCGTAGCGCCGGTAGCGCTGGTCGCGCTCGGCGAGCGTCGTCTCCAGGAACTGGCCGAAGTCGCGCCGGTAGACGTTCTCGCGCAGCACGCGGCCGAAGCGGCCGAAGAGCCGCCGGTCGCCGGCCAGGAACCGCGCCTCCTGCATCGAGGTCCGGCTCGGAAAGTCCGTCCGCGCCATCGCCACGCAGTCGTCGAGCGAGCGCAGGCTGTGTCCGACTTGCAGTCCGAGGTCCCAGAGCGAGTACAGGAGCTCTTGCATCATCCGCTGGACGTACGGCGACAGCTCGCCCTCGTAGACCATCATGAGATCGATGTCGGAGAGGGGATGGAGCTCGCCCCGGCCGTAGCCGCCGAGGGCCGTGACCACCAGCGGAGTCGGGTCGAGCCGGGCGCGCCCCGCGTCGGCGGCGACGAGCCGGGTCAGCGAGAAGATCACGTCGTCCATCAGACGCGCGTGCGTGCGGACCGATTCCTGCCCCGACGCGCCCTCGGCGTGCCTCACTTTGAGGGCGTCGAACCCCTGAGTGAGCGCCTGACGGAAGAATTCGAGCCGAAGACGACGCCGGTCTTCGGCGCGCTCGGCCCTTGCTTCGGCACGCCGGGCCCGGCGAAACAGCTCGACGGACATCACACGAGAGCGTAGCAACCCGGCACGAAGACTGTCAAATCCGACGCAGACTTACTAGAATGACCGGGTGAGGAGACTCTGGCGCTCCGTCCTCGACGCGCTCACCCCCTATGACGCGGGCCCGCCGCTCGAGACCCTGGCCCGAGACCTCGGGCGGTCCGACCTGGTCCGCCTCTCGGCCAACGAAAATCCCCTCGGCCCCTCGCCGCGCGCCATGGCCGCCGTCGAGCGCGAGGCCGGGCGCATTCACCTCTATCCCGACGGCGGCTCGACCGCGCTGCGAGAGGCGCTGGCGCGGAGCCTCAGGGTCGGAGCCGACCAGCTCGTCGTCGGCAACGGCGCCGACGAGCTGATCGCGCTGATCGCGGCGGCGGCGTTCGAGCCGGGCGACGAGGTGATCGTCCCGGAGCCCTCCTTCGAGCCCTACGCGATCTCGGCGACGCTGGCCGGCGCGCGGGTCGTGCCGAGCCCGCTGGCGGGGTACGACACCGACCTCGACGACGTGCGCCGCAAGGTGACCGAGCGGACGAAGGCCGTCATGCTCTGCTCGCCGCACAATCCGGCGACGACGATCATCCGCCGGGGTCCGTTGCTCGCCTTCCTCGACGCGCTGGGCGCGGACTCACCGCTCGTCGTCCTCGACCAGGCGTACACCGACTTCTGCGACGACCCCGAGCACGTCGACGGCGTCCGGCTCCTCGCCCGGTACCCGCGCCTGGTCGTGCTCCGCACCTTCTCGAAGATCGCGGGGCTCGCCGGGCTCCGCGTGGGTTACGCGGTGGCGACCGCCGAGACGATCGACCGCTTCAACCGCGTCCGCGCGCCCTACAACGTGAACCGGCTCGGCCAGGTCGCGGCGCTGGCGGCGCTCGAGGACCGGGCGCACACGGACAGGACACGCCGGCTCGTGCTCGAGGAGCGGGCCTTTCTCAGCGCTGCGCTGACCAAGCGTGGCTACGCGTTCCCCGCCTCGCACGCGAACTTCCTGCTGCTCGCCGTCCCGAACGGAGCGGAGCTCCGCGCGCGGCTCCTGCGGGCGGGGATCCTCGTTCGCGACGGTGCCGACGTGGGATTCCCGGGCCATCTCCGGTTCTCGGTCGGGCTGCGCGAGACGAACGAGAAGCTGCTGGCGCTGCTCTAGCGCGCCAGGCGCGCCTCGAGGTCGTCGAGCCACGCTCCCACGGCGCGAATGTGGAGGTCGATGAGGGCGTCGATCTCAGCGGGGACGTCGAGGCCCCGGTCGCGGCAGTAGGCGCCGACGGTCGCGTCCACGTCGAAGAACGACGTCGCGACCGCGCCGGGATCCATCTCGTCCACCTCGGCCCGTCGCTCGGCGCGCCGCGCGCTCTCGGCGGGCGCCAGCCGCTCCAGCAGGCCCACCATGCGCTCGTACACCTCGCCGTAACGATCGCCCATCGCGAAATACGGCGCGAGCCCTTGCGCGGCGAGGTAGTCGGCGACGGTGCCCTTGTCGCCATATACGCCCGCCGTCTGCGGATGCGGCGCCAGGTGGCCGAAGCTTTCGTTGCCGTCGGGATCGACCCAGCGCGCGAGGGGATAGAGGCGACAGGCGAGCGGTCGGTCGGGATGGACGCCGCAACCGCGCTCGTCGAGAAACACGCACGACCGGTCCTCACGGGTCCGGAGCACGGTGCCGCCCGCCTCGGTGTGGCGGGCGAAGAACTCGGTGGTCGTCAGACCCAGCCTGCGAGCGAGGCGCAGCGCCTCGTACGGCCCGACGCGAATCGCCTTGCCGTAGCAGCAGCGCTTGCACGCGTTGCAGACGTACGAGAAGCGGTTGCCTCGCTCGAGGCTGAAGTCGACCTTGGCCAGGAGGTCACGGTACGGAACGGCCGTGCTCCTGACGGAGGTTCACGCTACTGCTTGCCCTCCGCCTTACCTTCACCCTTGCCGGCGGCCTTGCCCTCACCCTTGCCGGCGGCCTTGCCTTCACCCTTGCCGGCGGCCTTGCCTTCACCCTTTCCGGCGGCCTTGCCCTCACCCTTGCCGGCAGCCTTGCCCTCACCCTTGCCAGCGGCCTTGCCTTCGCCCTTGCCGCTAGCCTTGCCCTCACCCTTGCCGTCGGTCTTGCCTTCGGTCTTGCCCTCGGTCTTTCCCTCGGTCTTGCCCTGGGCGATCGAGTCGGCAGGGCGGACGCCCATGGCGACGCCGAAGGCCGCAACGGCGGCGGCGAGCTTGAGGGTGTCGCGCCGGCTGATGCCGGCTTGGTCGGGGGACTGCTCGTTCTGGTCTGTCATCGCTTCCTCCTGGCTGTGGTCGAACTGCAAAGGACCGCGCGCTCGGCAACATAGCATAATCGTTGGGCATTCCGAAGGATAACCTGGCGGCTCGATCCGGCAGCAGGCAGGACGACATCAGGCCGCGATGGCCAACTGACTCGCCGCCGCGGTCGCGCTACGCTCGATGAGCACGGCAAGGGGTCAGTGCTCCCTCCGCCGCGGCTCGAAGTCCACGTCGCCAACCGTTCTTGCGTTGGAGCCCGCGTCGGTCACGACCGCGCCCGGTTTGATCCACGAGCCCTGAACGAGCCGGGTCGCGTCTCGCGCCAGAGGCATCATCGCCATCGGCCTGCCGAGAATCGGGCTCCGCTCTCTCATCACGGCGCTTACCCGAGGGCTCATCGGCAGGTCGACCTCGAGCCAACGCATGCCGACCGCCTCGGACCGCGTGCGCTTCATACGGGTGCAGGTGATCGACGTCGGAGCGTCGCGGTCGGCGTCGTTCAGCGCCGCTGGCCGCGCACAACGGCGAGCAGCTTCTCGAGCTCCTCCAGCCGCCTGATGAGCGTGTCGCGCTCGGAGGTGAGCGCCGAGATCTGCCGCTCGCGGAGCGCGTACCGCTGGTCCTGCTGCGCGATCCGCGTCTGGAGCTCGGCCTCCCGCTTGTAGAGACCCTTCAATTCGGCTTCGAGGCCGGCGACCCGCTGCTTGGAGGGCAGGTAGCCGACGAACAGCACGTACAGAACGAGCAAGGCGAGGATGACGCTCGCCACGACGAGGAACCAGGGGATCTTCGCGCTGGGCCGGTCTGCCACGGGCTCGGATTCTAGCAAAATTGGGAATTTGCTATCATTCGAGTTGTGGAGCTTCGCGCCTTCTTCGATCGGGCGATCCGGGCGAGCTTCCACGACCTGGCCCTCGGCAACGACCCGGCCTCGCCGTACCTCGCCGATCTTCTGACGCGCTTTGCGCGAACCGAGCACCTGTATCCGCGCGGTCTCTCGATGCCGCGGCTCGAGACCGTCGTCGATATGCTCCTCGAGACGGACGCCGCCTGGGAGGACTCGGCACACTTCCGCCCCGAGCACGAGGTCACGGTCTCGCGACACATCGGCGACTTCACCCTTTTCATGACGGGGATCTTTCGCGAGCGCGTCGAGCGCACCGCGTCGATCGGGTACTACGTCGTCCAGGGCAAGCGCGCCTATCACTTCGTGTCCGAGCACGGCCGGGCGACCTCGCGCGCCGGTGACGCGGCGGCGGCGCCGCTATTCCGGCGGCTCGCCGACCGGTTCGAGGGCTACGCGGGCGCTCTCGACTATGCACGCCGCGTCTACTTCGTCGACCATCCCTCGCATCCGTTCTTCCAGCTCCGATTGGGATGACGGATCCGGTCGCGAGCCTGGATCCGGAGTCGCTGCGGGGCCTGTCCGAGGACGTCCTCGACGAGACACTCCGCACGTTCGCGAATGCGCACGGCGCGGGAGCTCTGCCGGCGCTGAGCGGGCTCGCCGAGGGGGCCGCGGATCGCGCCGTGCGCCGCGCGGCGAAACGGGCGCTCTATCGGCTGTCGCAGCGGGGCGTCGCGCTGGCACCGGCGCCGCCGCCTGCTCCCGTGGTCCAGCGTCGCCCCCCACGCGCCGTGCGCGCCTGGCTCTCGGGCATCGACGGCAGCGGGTCGCGGGCCGCGTGGATCCTGTTCGAAGGCCCGTACGGCGGCGGGGCGCTCTGCTCGCTCATCGTCAATGACGTCGTCGGCATCGCCGAGGTCGCGGGCGGCGAGATCACGAAGCGGCGGCTCGAGGCGGAGCTGGCCTCGCTGCGCGCGGCGCAGAAGCTCCCGTGGGTCGAGACCGAGCCCGCGCGAGCCCTCGGCGTCGTGGCCGAGGCACTGGCGCTGCACCGTGAGCGCGGGACATCGCCCCCGGCCACGTTCGCGCGCTGGCAGCCGTTCTTCGCGGAGATCGGCGCCCCCGAGCCGCCCCCCGTACCCGCCGCCGATCAGGCCCTCGTCGCCCGTTCGGCGGAGCTGCTCGCGCTGCCGGAGATGGCCGGCTGGTTTCTCGACCCCGAGACGGTGCAGAGCGATGCCCTCGAGATCCAGGAGGCGCGCGAGAGCCGCCTGGTGGTCTCCGACCAGGTCAAGGCCGAGCGGCAGGAGGCGATCCTGGCACGGGTGATCGAGCGCGAGTTCACGCCCGAGGCGCGGCGCCGCTGGAGCCGCCGGCTCGCCGAGATGGCCTGGATCTTCGCCGCGACCGACCGGCTCGACCAGGCGGCGATCGCGGCGGCGGCCGCGGCGGCGTTCGCCGACAGCGAGGCCGCGCCTTCGCGTGATCCGCTCGCACGGGCGCTCGCCCAGCGCGCGCTCGAGCTGGCGAGCGAGGTCGCCGCCGGGCGCCTGCGCGCCGCCGACGTGAGCCGCAAGCCCTGATCACCGACGTCGAGGGAATCCGCGTCGGCCACGCGACCGATCTCAGAGGCCTCACCGGCGTCACCGTGGTGCTGTGCGATCGTCCCGCCGTCTGCGGCGTCGAGCTGCGGGGCGGCGCGAACGACGTCGTCGGGCTCGACTACCTCGATCCCCGCCACCTCGTGCCGACCGTCAACGGCGTGGTTCTCGGCGGCGGCAGCCGGTTCGGCGGCGAGGCGATCTGGGGCGTGATGCGCTGGCTCGAGGCGCGCGGCCGCGGCTTCGCGGCGGGGCCGACCGTCGTGCCGCATGTCCCGGGCGCGTTCCTCTTCGACCTCAACGTCGGCGACGGACGCGCGCGGCCGACCCGCGAGATGGGCGGGGAGGCGGCCGCCAGCGCCGCGGGCGGAGCGGTCGCCGAGGGCAACGTGGGGGCGGGAACGGGCGCGACCGTGGGCAAGGTGCACCGCATCGGCCGGGCGATGCGCGGCGGAATCGGCAGCGCCTCCCGGCGGCTCGGCGACGTCGTGGTGGGCGCGCTCGTGGCGGTGAACGCCGTCGGCGACGTCCGCGACCCCGACACCGGAGCGCTGATCGCCGGCGCCCGCGAGGCGCCCGACAGCCTCCGACTCATCGACTCGGCGCGGGCGCTGGCGGGCGGCCGTCCCCTCGAGCGGTTCGCGGCGCCCGAGAACACGACGATCGGCGTGGTCGCCACCAACGCGCGCCTGAGCAAGGCCGAAGCCGGGAAGCTCGCGTCGCTCGCGATGCTCGGCTTCGCCCGCGCGCTGTCGCCGCCGCACACCGCGTTCGACGGCGACACGCTCTTCGCGCTGTCCCTCGGGGATGCGCCCGCCGACCTCACCCGGCTGGGCCTCGCGGCGGCGGACGCGGTCGCCGACGCGATCGTGCGTGGCGTGCGGGCCGCGACGTCACTGCCCGGCCTCCCGGCGGCGCGCGACCTTTCGTCGGAGCCACCACTCCAGGGCAGGCAGCGCTCGAGCCGTTGACAAGCGCCTCCGGCGTGGCCGCGTGGGCTGATACCCACGCGGCCCGCCGCTACGACGGCGTTGACTGACGAGCCGGGCATCTCGCTCGACGCGAGCCGCCCGAGACCTCAGTGTCGATTACGGACAGGTGTTCGTGAGCTTGCAGCGTCGGCCCACCATGTCGATCACGTGCTCGCTCTCGTTGCCGCCGATGAACCCATGCGTGAGTCCATCGGGATGGGCGGCCAGCCGGAAGTGGTCGAACGGAAACCGCCAGACGCGCGGCAGGCCGTTGCCCGTGTCGGGATCCACCGTGGCCGGGTCGATGCACTGCCAGTAAATCGCGCCGGGATCGGAGGAGTTGTAGTTGGCGCACTGGGCGGCGCACCGCGAGCGATGCATCGCGGCCGGGATGGACGACTACGTCGTCAAGCCCGTGAATCTCGCGTTGCTTCGGCAGGCCCTCGAAGCGTGCCGGCCGCTGGGACCGCGGCCTGACACGGCCGAGGCTTCCCCGGCGGCTTCGACGAGCCACGAAGCACTCGACCGAAGCGTGCTGCGCGAGCTGCAAGAGCAGCTCGGCGATGCCGAGTCGGTGCGCAAGGTCATCGCGACGTTTCTGCGATCGACGCCCGGGCTCCTGACCGCGTTGCACGACGCCGCCGTCAAGGGCGACGCCGACGGTCTCCGGCGGGCGGCCCACACGATCAAGTCGTCGAGCGCGATGCTGGGAGCGCGCGCGTTGTCCGCCGGGTGCGAGGAGCTCGAGCGGCTGAGCCGCGCCGGTGACGTCGCGGACGCTCCCGCGCGGGTCGCGGCGCTCGAGGCGCGGTACGTCGAGGTCGAGCGCGGGCTGGAGGCCGACACCGCGTCCGGCTAACCCACCGATTGACGCGCGCGCCGGGCGGGTGGCGCCGGGGGAAGGGCGGGGCGCCGGGGGCACCCGGGCGGCTGCGTCACCCACTCGCCCGCTGCCGCAGCTCTTCGAGCTGCGGGCGGGACTCGGGGGTCCCACTTCGCCGCAGGGTCCCCCCCGCAGCCCCCGCCCTCCCCGGCGCCACCCGCCCGGTCATCGTGGTGGCGTTCAGGAATGAGCCCGGCTAGCGGCGGAGCCAGCCGACGACCGCGTAGGCCTGCAGCACGGCGACGAGCCGGAGCCAGCGGCGTACCGCCGTCGCGCGCTCGGGCGGGAGCGGCGAGAGCACGACCGGATGGAGCCAGCGCGCGATGAGGGCGCCGCCCAGCGCGCCGCCGATGTGAGCGCCGTTGTCGATGAAGGGCGTCATCAAGCCACCGGCAATCGTGTAGAGCGC
>Ga0137394_10001278_pt1 | contig 18207 bp, 11 predicted proteins | sample czobulk116metaG_FD_108278 | JGI IMG/M metagenome (GOLD analysis project Ga0137394, IMG submission 108278) | Vadose zone soil microbial communities from Angelo Coast Range Reserve, California, USA - czobulk1.16 metaG | ecosystem: Environmental > Terrestrial > Soil > Vadose zone | place: USA...
ACCGAGGCACAGGCAGTCACAATCGAGACTCTTAGTAAACGAGTTGACCGGGGGCATGCTGGCTCTCATGCCCTTTCCGGCTCGTGGCAAGCCTACAAAGTAAACAGGTCGAAGAACGGGTCTTCACAGGCAATAGTCTAACTCGTCTCAGAATGAGACGCTGGTCTCGGCAGGAATCCGATAGTTCGGCTTTCCAGGATCTAGCGACGTGGCCTAGTAGGCCCGTTCACTGGTGCTGTGGCAAAACAATGCGGAATCAAATTTTGGCAGGTAACGTTATGCTGTTGACATTATCCGTTATTTAGATAAAACTGCGCCAACGCCGCTCGCGCTTGCTTAGCAGCCAAGTGAGGATTCATGCCTGTCCCTGAGCCTTCCGGGCAACCTTCCTCTTTCGATTCCGGGTCGAAAGTCTATCTAAAAATTGGAGCTCTGGAAGGGTGGATCGCAAGCATCTTCGACCAATCACCCGTAGGCATAGTTCGGACGGATTTGCTCTTCAGGCTCATCTATGCAAATAGGAAAGCGGCGGAGATTTTTGGCCTTGACTCGTGGGAAAGCCTAAACATTCGCGACCTTGTCCCAAACCGCGAGACCATGGAGCTTCTTGAGGAAAAACTCGCGAATCGACAAAGAGGTTTGAGCGAGGAGTACGAGGCTGAGATCTTGCGGCAATCTGACGGCCGGCGAGTTCCAATAAAAATTACTGCCATGCCTGCGATGGATGGGGCGGGTAAGATTATAGGAGCCGTCAGTATTATTCGTAGCCTTGAACTTGAACGTGCCTCTCAGTTCATGCATAAGTCTGTTCAATCAGCACACGACGCCGCTTCCCTCTTGAAAGCCATAGCGGAGCAAACAAAGAAGGTCATACCTTTTGATGCTTGCACCGTGTCATTGTACAGCCGAGATGAAAATCATTCCCGTGTTCTTTTTACGGACGCTCCAGCCCTGCTTGATTTATATGCAATGCGCTGGTTTAGGATGAGCGCAGTCCAGAGAGAGTGGGGACAACAAAAAGATGTTGTGATCGTGCCTGATGCTCTCAAATTCATAAGCGAAATGGAATCCGACTATGTGGAACGCTCCGTCGAGGTTATGCGGAAGTTGGAATGGACTTCTTTTATTCGCTATCCCGTAGTCAGAGAAAGCAAAGTTATAGGCTCTTTCGTACTCTCGAGAAAGACTGTGAATGGTTATACGGATGAGGACAGGAAAAAGTTAGAAGCGTTGCCCCTCGATACAGCATTAGCTACCGCTCTCCACTTCGAAGAAGTTCAAGATCTGCAATTTCGCCTTAACCTTCTACAAGATGTGCTGCAATGCAACACCAATGAGAAAATATTCGAGCTGCTAGTGAGCAAACTCGCTAGTCACTACGGTTGGCAATGCGTCCACATTTTTAAAGTCAATGAGACATCTAAGAAGCTTACATTGCAGGCTCAATTTGCTGAGTCGTCTGAACTCAGCCTGCCAAACGGATACGAACAGCGCACGGATAAGGGAGTGCTCGGCTATGTCTACAAGCATCGCACAGCCGTGAATATCAGCAATGTGCTGACGGATCCTAGCTTTTCGAAGCTCTTCCTAAGGGTGAATGGAGCAACGGTATCAGAGCTTGCTATACCCATTGTCGTGGGCGGTGAAGTTCGTGCGATTCTCAACATTGAGGACAAGAGAGAGAGCGCATTCGCTCCTGAAGAGCTGGATGCAGTCGGGCTCGTTATCAATGAGGTTGAAGGCGTCATCGAGCGCTTCAGAAATGAACAACTGATCTCTTCAAGTTACGCGGCTACACCTTCTGCAGTCTGGGTGATTGATAGGCGAGGACGCATTAAAAGAGCCAATCCATCAGCGCAAAAGCTGCTTGATTATTCGGAACAGCAGATGATCGGAACATTTATTGTGGACTATTTCCAAGACAGAGCACTTGGGAAAGCCCTCGTCAGGTCCACCGCGCCCATCACAACAGAAGTAATTCTCATGAAGCGCACCAAATCGCCGGTGAGCGTTCTTCTAGGAGGAAGTCAACTTGAAAACGAGTTTGCGGGCGAGAAAGTGATCAGCGCAAGAGATTTGCGCGGCCACAAGCGAGTGGAGAAGATTGAACTGCTTGATCAGCTCTTCTATGAAATAGCAACACAAGTCAAAACACCGATGGTTCTGGCATGTGACTGGCTGAGGAGATTCAAGGAGCATCCTAGTCTTGAGACTGCATCCGATGTTGCAGACAAAGTTCTACGGCAACTTCAAAAGGCCGAAATAACTTACGACAGGCTCGCGCTGTTAGATCGAAGCGGCGCGCGGATACCTTACCATCCAGTGCTTGTCAATATTCTTGAATTGTTGAGGGATTGCATCGCGGAATTTCCTGCGCCCGCGACGCAGTTGGTGCGAATGGAACTACCGACTGAACCCATCCCGCTTATTTTCGGTGACATTTACCAACTCGGATTCGTCTTTAAGAGTACGTTTTCTTACCTACTCCGATTCTCAACGGAACAAACCACAATTTGTGTCCAACAAGAAGTAAACGAGCAAAGTGTCTCGCTTGCGATGTCCGGCCCGAACGGATCGCTAGCTGGATCTGGCCCTCACAGGCGCAAATGCGATGAAACATTTGTTCGCACTCTGTCAGAAATGGCCCTTGGACAATCAACAATCAACAGGTTCATTAAGAATCATGGAGGTGTCGCACATGAGCCACTTATCCAACCCGGCTTCATCACTTTTCGTTACGAACTACCGATCGGGAGGTCGCAAGAAGCATGACTTACAAACGCGTTTTGTTGGCGATCGCCGACGGAGAATTAATTGAAGTCATCGCGAATTGGTTATACGAATTGCCGGGACTCGGTGAATACATTGTCATAGATCGGGCCCGAAACGAATACGAAGCGAGAAGTCATCTGATGACTCAAGAGGGAAATCCCTACAATCTAATTGTCATGCAAATAAATCTTGCAGCTAATCACAAGACGCTACGCAACGCCAAGGATCAAAGAGGTTTAGAGTTGCTAAAAGCGTTGCAATTTGAAACCCCCACTATTCTGATCGCCCCTTCCCTAGACCCACACTTGTTCTATGCCGCCCACGAACTTCATCTGTGCATACCCATAGCCGAGGACCTTGCCTTGCACGACCATCTTGAAAAATACGCCAGGAAATATTTGTTTGAAGACAGTGACGCCGTTTCGCAAGAAGGCATGCGGATAACTTTTCGATTGGACGCCGACAAGTCTGAGTACGTGATCGAGGGCCGGGGAGGCTTCTCTTTTAGGGATACGCACCCAATTGAGATCGATACCGCCCTAATGAATGAGTTACTTCAATTCTCTCAGACGGCGCGTACGATTACGGCCCACCCAGATTGGGAAAACCACTTGCGGTATATCGGTAATCGGTTAACTCAGAGGTTGTTTGTAGACACGCCTAATTTGCAAAAATCATACTGGGAGAATGCACGCCAGAAAAAGATCGAGATCTGTTTCGACGTCGCACGAAGTATACATCCTGTCATTTTGGAAGCCCTGATTGAACCGCGTTCTTTCATCACTCACTCTAAGGACTCTGGGAATTTTTGGATGTTGGAAGCGCCGATCTACCGAAGATTGAGGAATGAGACGCCCACTGAACGATACCCATTGTTTCAAGGGCCACGCGACAGACAGTCGCCCATAAATTGCTTGATCATAGAATCTCCAGTTGGCGGACTTGCCCCAGAAGTGACGAATTCGTCCGGGAAGCCAGTTTCGCTAGACGAACTCCCGAGCGCCTCACGCGAGGCCAATTCACTGGAAACCTATCTTCGAGATAACAAGAATAAGTTTTGTCTGGGCGAAATTCTGAGAATTCATCCCGCAGATCTCCACGGCGAGAGTTTCCGGCAAACGGTTCATAAGGAACTCACTCGCGAGCACTTTAGTTGGCATCTCGTTCACTATGCAGGACATTGCTATTACGACGAAAGCAGCAAAAAGGGCTATGTCTTTTTCCCCGGAGAGGCTTTTGTCGAGGCCGTGGATCTAACGACGTTCAGCGCTTGGTTATCGAGGACTCAGTTCGTGTACCTAAGTGCTTGTCGGAGCTCAGAGGAACAAGTGGTGTTTGAGTTGGCCAACAATAACGTTCCGGCAGCTGTTGGGTTTCGATGGGAACTCGAGGACGACGCGGCTGCCGCTTATACAAGCCTTTTCTACCAGCAACTGTTTGAAGTACGGAGATCTCTGGAATATGCCTTTTTAGATGCGAGACACAGAATGAGCACTAACGAGAAATATGCCAAAAAGAGGATTTGGGCCGCTCCAATGTTAATAATGCAATTGAATGGATCTGAGTATGACATCCCTGGTCGCAAATCCACTCGGGGAGTAAATGCATGAGTGCTACCACGATGGCCGGCACGCTTGGAAAGTTGCTGGAGATATTAAAGGGACATCAAAATGAGCAAAAACTTTGCATGAGGATACCCGACGAACAGGTCCTCGATGCCGGGATGCAAAGTCAGTCCTTCGAAGAGGACAATGCGTACTTCGAGATCCGTCTCTCCGAAATGTTTATCCGTGATGGACGCGTCATGCTTCGGTCCTTTGTACCACTAACAGTGGCTGTCACTGAATTTATCTATGATGGGAGCAGAGCGGTTGTACCTTTCATCGTGGGAAAACAAATACTAAAGTCCGTCGAACAGTATGTCAACGGAGAGAGCGTCGAGTACAAGAATACGAGCATTGCAGGGCCTATCCCATATTTGGGAGGAAAAGTAGCTTTGTTCGTCGGTCTATACAGGACTCAAGTCAATGACATTTCCAGAAAATTGTTCGGCCTGCTTGGCGGAATACTTTCAAGGTTCGATGCCACTGGTTTGTCGAGGTATCTCGACATCGCCGGCCCTTTAGGTGCTGGCTTAGGTGACCTTTTGGGAATGAAAGAAGTGGAATTCCTGCTCGGAAAGCGGGATGAGTTTGACGGCGGAGCCGGCAACCCATCTCAGTTTAGGTCTGGCTATCTGATATACATGAACGGCACAGCTGGTCAGCTTAAAGGGCAGACTCTATTTGTTAGGAACGATTCTCTCCATATCGGATCTAGCGAAAGCAATCTTGAACGTTTCACTGTCTGCGACTATTGCTTAGTAAAGATCGAACGAATTGCGGAACGTGGTGACTACACCGCACTTCCATTTCACAAGCTGTGGGTCGGAGCAAAAGACTTAATCTGGCAGGACCAAGTTGAAAAAGGGAAGTCGACTTTCATAGCTTTGGTGCAGGAACTAGCTCGGTCAGCTGACCTCACAACAAAACATCGGTATCTATTGATGCAGGCATATAAAGCGAACTTCGAGGTTGAGCTGCAGACTCGACGGATTGCCACTACATTCCCCCCAGAACGCGTCTCCGAAATGGTTCGGGGCGGCAAGAGCCAATTGAAGAGTGCAGCTCGAGAAGCGATTCAGGCTGCCGCATTCTATGCGAAGACTGCTCAACTTAGCGAGCAAGAGAAGTCTCTCGGAGAGCTGTCAAAGAGGTTCGACAAAATTCCAAATCTTAATGACAGAACGCGAGAAACCCCACTGACGGATGAGATGTTGAAATCTCAGCTGAAGGAGCTAGAGGAAATAAACCCTTCTTCCAAGCCAAATATCAACGATTTAGCTTCGGTACTAACTAAGGCTGCATTTCAACTGTAAATGCGTTCGCAACTGCCGTGAATCTGGAGGATTTATGTCATCGCTTAACAGCCGCGCATTGGCGGATATCGCCCAGCTCAGACTTTCTGATGTTCAGCTGTGGCTTGCAATCGCCGAAGATCAGCTCAGAAAAACCATTCCTGAGAATTCTCGGGTTTTTTCGCGGTTTCTTAAGCTCAAGGAGAATGCAGAGAAGGCTCTTCAGGGGCCTGCGAATAATACTGTCAATCCCATCCTCGACGACATTCGCAACCTAATGGTAGTGACTCGCGGTCGGCTTGAGGCTGAACCACCGCCATTAGACAGTCTAAAGGAAGAAGTAGAACGCATTATCCAGGTCGGATATTTCAAATCTCCATATTTCAGGTTTATTGTTGGTGCTCTCATAGTAGCTATGGGCCTGGTCACCGGAGTCTACGGCTTCAAGGCGCACGAACAAGTTCAAGCGATGGAAAGAATGTTGGACGAAGCTCATAAGCAAGTTGCTGAAGGTACTGCCGAGCTCGCAAAGGCAAGATCGGAGTCCAATAACCGGCAAGCCGATTTGGCCCTTCTCATCGTTCAAGGGAATGCAGACCTAGCAAAACAGAGGCTTGCTGCGCTCAATGAAATGCAACAGGCAACAGACTTGTTTAAGACTGAATTCAATGACAAGGTCAAGAGATGGGATACGGAAATTGAGTCCGCAGGTACTCGCGGGAAGCAGAGCGTGACTAAAGCGAGTACTGAAGGTGAGGCGCAGGTCCGGGACGTGACGCAGAAGACCTTGACTGACCATCAGAAGCAACTCGCCGAAGTTCTAGTTTCCAAAATCAACGCTCTAGAAGCAACACAACATCCTTGGGTGCCGCGAGTGATCTGGTCAATGGCAAAAGAATGGCTGTTCATCCCCTTGGCACTATTCCTCTCCTTTTCCGCGTGGCTTGTGGCGACATCTGAACATCTGCAGATCAGAGGCGGTATCATCAAGACTATAATCTGCATGAGTGGTGCTGCTTTAGCTGTGGTACTTCTATACGTAAAATGGTGACTTAGTTTGTAATTTAGGAAGGTCGGCGACACGCTTATCGCAAGAACGCAGGACATGAGCCGCCCCTTCAAGGGAGGGTCCGATCAAGGAAATTGAACAAACCCACGTCCAGCTCAACACGATCAACGGCGGTCCTGGCGGTCAGATAGGGATGCTTGTTGAATTCGACGCGAAGGACAACCAGGAATTCAACTTTCTGAGCGCGACGAAGTAATTCCCGAACGAGAGTGTTCTAGGAAGCCGGCACAAGACCGTGCCGGAGTTGGTTTCGTACGGAATCCTGCCCGTTTACCGCTGTTGGCGCTGATCCATTGCCCAGACGCTCCCGCATGAGTTCGAGCCTCGCCTTGATCTCCTCAAAGGGAAGCTGCTCGGCGGAGGCGGCAATCAGTGTCTGCGAGGATGCAATCACAAAACGATCCGCACGCGAGACTACCATCCCTGCGCTTACCAAGGTTTTGGCTAAGGACTCGGACCTCTCAAGCACGGCATTGATGTCGAACGCTTCGATAGGGGTCTGCGCGTGTTTGCGGCACACCAAAATCGCATCCAGGCTGATGGGGTCTTTAGCTGCCGTCTTCGGGCTGGCTCCCCGCTGTTCGGCATGGACAGGGTGTGCGGCGACGACTTCAAGCCCGGACGTGGTGATGGCCTCGTAAATGGCTGCCCAGCCTTCCGCACGCGAATGATGAAAACTGAACGCGAGAACGCCGTCATCTTTGAGAACGCGACGACATTCGGAGAGCACATAGGAAAGCTGACGGGCGAATGTGCGCGGGTCTTTGTGCTGCACTTCCCCGGAATCCGAGCAGTCCGGCCGGTCAAGCCATGCATGGCGATGGCGAAGCACCGGCGAAAGCCACGCAAAAAAGAAATCACTCAGCTCGCTATAGTGAACGAAATCAAAATACGGGGGGTCGGTCACGACCGCATCGACGGACGCGTCAGGTATTGGAAGGCGCGAGCTATCGCCGTTGAGAATGAGCGCCCCCTGCCCTAACTTCCCCAGTTCGTCCCATGAATTTACCTGGTGAACGTCAATCGGGTCACTAGCGACAATCTTGCGGGCCTGGGCCTTGTTGCCCAGTAGGTCTGCGTCGAGTGCCACCTCGAAAGGTTCGTCGAGATAGCGTTTGGCGCGGATGAGCCTCGATTCAAACAAGGATCGGAAAGTGCCGCTGCTCTTCTCGGTTCCCCACACGGAATTCTCAAGGGGCGTGCGCTCAGGCTTCAGGATATGGTTGGAGAACATGTGCCGCACCGCTCCCGTTCCCTCCCCTTTGAAGCTGCAGAACACGTTGTTGAATTCGAGCGTGCTGGAGAATAGGCACAGCATCTGTTCCTGCACCGCCTGGTCTTTGAGGTTAAGGATTTCCTGCAGCAGTAGACCGAGGCACAGCAATTGCCGGGCGTTGAAGAAATCGCGCCAGTGATGGTAGTTGTAGCCGCGCGCCTGGTCCGTGTTATGCCCTGGCCGTACCGAGAGCATCGGTAAGGGAAGTTTCTCGGTGGCAAGGCGTGCTTCCGCTTCAGCATAGAGGGCCAGGTCTTCCAGACTGGGCTTGAGATAGATTTTTTCACCCGAGGCCCTCAGAGCCATGATTGCGTATAAGCGATGAGGCAAGGGTGATCCGTCTGCGGGAATCAGGTCTTTGATTCGGTGTTTCTGCTGGTCCGTGGAGGTTACCTGCTGGCCCGATGCCCTCCCCTCCTGCGGATTGAATCGATGCTTGCAGGCCGGGCATACAAGGCTGGTGCTGTCGTTGCGATCCTCGGTGATGCTCCAGCACTCAGGACAGATGATTTGCGCCTTGGGCTTCTTTTTTGGATAGGCGTCCTGCGCGAAAACGTAGCTACCAAACAAGGGAATGGTCTCGCCCTCGGGAGTGCAAACCGTCTTCACCCAGAAGAAGTACAAGACGGGAATCGGTTTTCCGTTAGACGGGTCCTTGGTCTGGTAGTAGTGTCGAATAGCGGGAGCTACGGTGCGCTCCAGATGGCTGAATGCGTCACGAAGGGCGCTTTCAGGCACGCGGGCGAGGGACTGTCGGACGAGGAACGTGCTGACAGGGTTGATGTCGCAGCCGACCACGTTCGCTCCCAGCTTGAGCGCTTCGCCGAGAGTCGTGCCGCTACCCATGAGGGGATCGAGCACGGTTTTTCCCTTAAAATGATGGCGGTGGTAGAAGGCATCCCATATCCGAGTGCCCTTCGGGCTGAGCGCGCCCAGCGTAATTGCGCGAAAAACCGATCCAAGCCGTGTCGCCCACCATTTATGGATATGGTAGAGCGGCCGATTGATCTCTTTGCGCCAACTCTCATGCTCCGCCACCTGGCTGACTTCCAGGACGGGGAAATCATGCTCAAGAGCGGTTTCCTGACGCTCATCGGTGAAAGCAAGTTTTGCAGCGAGCGGATTCATTCGTCTTCCATTTCCTTAACTGTTTCGAGAATGGCCGTTCGCGAGAGCATGGAGACGGGCTTGGGTGCCTGAGACTTTAGACGATACGCCGTGAAACGATGCTCCGTGCCTGCGCGCGGATTGGGAACCCTTTCGGCTTTCAATTCGTTGGTGCGAAGGTCAAACGTGTAGCCGACAACGAGCGTGTCCGCTTCGATGCGTGCAAGTTTGCCGACAACCATAAAGCGCGGGTCGGGAGCAAAGTTCTCCGGCACGATGAGCGTAATCAGTCCAGTGGTTCCCTCGGTGAGGGCAAACGGGGTCGGAGCGACATACATTTTTCGGTCGCGGATCATGATGTCGCCGTAGGTCCCAAATCCCTTCACGCTCTTGTTCTTGTGAACGTACTCGTGGTCAGCGTTCAGGAAATCGCCGTGGCAGACAACCAGATCGACCACGGGATACTGTCTGCGCCCGTTGCCTTGATCGGGATAAGGCGACATATCCGCAGGATAACGCCCAAACAAGTAGAAGATTTGCCGCCCGTTGTGGTATCCGGTCGGCACCTGGCTATTGGAGTCGTAGTCACGCTCACGGCCCGGCCAGGCAAGGCCCTTGATCTCGTACCCTTCGGTGTACTCGACCAGGCAAAAATCAGGGTACGTATTGCGGCCGGAGCCTTCAAAGTGAATGCCCAGCTTCTGGAGGCGTTTCTGAAACCAATTCTGGAAGTGGAACTCCTTGTCCTTGACGCTTACGGATTCGATGAGCTCGCCCGCCTGGACGGCGAGGACGCACTGCTCAAACACTTCAAAGCATGTGGTTTTGGGGTCAGCCTTCATTCGCTCTCAAGTCCCTCATTGTACCCCGCGTTGGAAACAGTAGCAGAGGCAATGTAGGCTGTCAGTGGAAATGTCTTGAGTGCTCAGCCCCTGCGCTTCCGTTGGCCGCGCGTCGCGGCTGCTGCAGCGTTCATTCCGAAAGATGAGCGCATCGTCTTGATCGAGGACACAGCTGAGATACAAATTCAGAACGAGAATGTCCTGCGATTCGAAGCCCGCCGCGAACAGAACGGTCTCCCTGCTGTGACCATTCGCGATCTTCTGAAAGCAACCCTGCGCCACCGGCCCGACCGGATCATCTTGGGTGAGATTCGGGGTGGCGAAGCCTTCGAACTCCTGCAGTTATTGAATACCGGCCACAGCGGAACTCTTTCTACCGTCCATGCCAGCTCTGCGTCTCAGGGTATTTCTCGCTTCACGACCTGCGTATTGCAGAGTGGCGTCGAGATCCCATATCGAGCTATTAAGACCAACATCGCGGACTCGCTCAACATCATCGTCCAGATCGAGAGCCGGCCAGGCGTGCGGTTCGTATCTGAGGTACTTGAGATCAACGGGTATGCGCCTGAATCTGACCGGTATTATTTTTCCGAAGTCTATCTGTCAGTAACGAGGATCCCGTCAGGAAGCTAACTGACTGATTCTTATGGATATAAGGCAGTTGTCCGTGAGCACTCAGTGGTTTTGATTGATATTCGCTTTTCATTCGCCTACAATGCAGGATGTCAGCGCGCGCAAGAACTCTGGCAAGCTCAGGGATTGTACATCCTTGGCGCGCGACCGGTTCGCGGTCTGCACGCTTGGTCAATCGATAGGATCAGCGGGATGAGGCCAATGGTGAGAATGAACCGAAACTGCAAAATTGAAGGGACTTGGCCTTCAACGTTTCATGCATTTCATGAGAAACTCTCGTTTGTAATCGACTCTGCGTTCGACTCTTGGGACGCATAACCGTGCCTCTACCAGAACAATTGGTCTCCTCGGAAGTCTTGCTCGAAGCCGCAGTAAGTGGACTCGGCTTTTCTGAGGGTGAATTGCTGCCTGTTGACAAACAGCCCACAGACAGGACTAGAGACGAGTGGTTAGAAAAAGGGGATTGGCTTGCGCTCGCCAAATCGGTGGGAGCAGAGAGACTCTTTTTTGTTGACGAACACCCGGTAGTCGTTTTCGCAAGGCTAGATGATCAAAGTGACGCCGCCCTCCGGCTGTTCTACAACCGTATCTGGTGTATGGCGCGCCCGCAGCTTCTTTTTCTAGCTCGTCCTGGTGAACTGGCCGTTTATGATTTAGGTAAGCCTCCGATCAAACCGGGAGAAAGGGTGGACGAGAGAGGCCGTCTTCTAAGCCAGAAGATACAAATAGCCTCCCAGGTTCAAGAAAAACTTAGCCAATTCCGGCGTGAAGAGATTGAATCAGGGCGTTATTGGGAAGACTCGCAAGCTGCCGACAGCAGTGACCGGGCCGACCGCGCTCTGATTAGAGACCTCAGGACGGTTCGGCGTAAACTGCTGGTCAAAGGGCTCAAAGCTAAACATGCGCATTCTCTGATCGGACGGTCGATCTTCATCCGCTACTTGGAAGATCGCGACGTCTTAGTTCGAGGTTATTTTGAGAACGTCGCCATACGACGGCATACCTGGAAAAAGCTGCTGACGGAGTCGCCAGAACGGCTGTTTAGCGAAGCCGAGTTCGGAAACCTCTGCTACCCGCGCGTTCTACGGGACAAGGATTTTACGTATGCCCTATTTAGAGAGCTCGCGAAAGATTTCAACGGCGACATTTTTCCTGTTGACGAAGAAGAGCAAGAAAAAGTTAAACCTGAGCATTTGGCGATACTTAGAGGCTTGCTGTTAGGTGACACCACAGCGCAGCAGCCGTTATTTTTCTTCGCCTATCGCTTTGATGTCATACCGATTGAACTCATCAGTAGTATCTACGAGGAGTTCTACAACGAAGAGCAAGGTAAAGATAAGAATCACGGTTCCCACTATACGCCCAGTACTTTAGTTGAGTTCATTCTCTCTCGGACCCTTACGGCTGAAGTATTGGAGCACTCGCCTCGCGTGATGGATCCTGCCTGTGGCTCGGGAATTTTCTTAGTTGAATCGTTCCGCCGGATCGTGCGCCATCAGATTCACAAGCAAAATGGAAAACGTCTTTCTCGATTGCAGCTGCGAAGAATTCTGCGCGATCAAGTTGCCGGGATTGACATAAACGAAGAAGCAGTCCGCGTGGCTGCATTCAGCTTGTACTTGGCATTCCTCCACTACCAGGAGCCTCGTGAGATCAATGAGGAGCGTGGGTTGCCCAATCTCAAATGGGCAAAACGGCCCACTCGAGACTTCGACCAGCACTTTGACATCTTGCTGCACGGAAATGCTTTTGACGCTGTAGGTGAGGGAGCTGAGCGAGATACAGCCAAGCGCTTCGGAGCTGCCAGCGCGGACGTAATTGTGGGTAACCCTCCTTGGGGCTACCCGAAAAAGGACGATCAACTTGGGCGCAGTGCGTTGAAAAAGGCGCTCGATTGGTCCGATGAGAAACTGGGGCGTCCGATAGGCGACAAAGAGTTGTCACAAGCGTTTATCCATCTGGCGTTAGCTTTGTTAAAAGACGGCGGAACTGCTGGATTGCTGGTTTCTTCAGGAGTGCTATTCAAACACCGCGACAATAGCCGCGAATTTCGGCGCATTTGGCTTTCGAATGCTCGCCTGGAACACATTGTCAATTTTGCTCAGGTTCGGCACCTATTCTTTCGCGGTGAGACAAGGAGTACCGAGGCAATCGCGCCTTTTGTGGCCGCGATCTTTAGGAAGGGCCCGGCCGATTCTGACAGCCGTTTTGGATATTGGTCTGCGAAACGAACGGCATTTGTCGAGACTCTGCAAGCGGTAGTGCTGAGTCGTGGGGATATGCACTGGCTCTCACAATGGGACTGCCTAAATGACGAACGGCTCTGGAAAATTTACTGGTGGGGTGGCCGTCGAGATGAAGCCCTAATCCGATCTCTTGAGCGGTTTCCACGATTGATTGACCTGCCTGAAGAGATACCCAACGCACAAGTGACGGCTGATATTGGCTTCGTCGAGGGCAAGACCGGAAAGAAACCGAGTGGGTGGCTAAAGGAGTTCAAAGAACTTCCTATTGATTACTTTGAGAGTTATGGCCCACTGCCTGTCAGTTGTTTCAAGGATGTCCCAAGCTCCGTCCGACGCAGAGGCACGAGAGACGCTTATGAAGGCCATCGCCTTCTTGTAAGGAGGGGAATACCCGGAACCGGAAAATTGACGGCCCGGCTTGAGACTCGCAGTTTCTGTTTTAAGCATTCTATATTTGCTTTCCGCCTGGCTGGATTTCAGTCGTGGCAGGAGAAAGCGATCCTCGGAATCTTTTGGTCATCGTTGGCACGCTATTATCTTTTCATGACAACTGGTTCGTGGGGGATGTGGCATGACGAACTGAATATGGAGATTGCTGGAAACCTACCCATCGCAGTCCCCAGCAATCCGACAGTGAAGACAAGGATTGTCAATCTGGTTGAAAAGCTCCAAGGAATTTCCGTTGGGTCCGACGCACTAGAACTCCTGCGCCCCAACACCCGCCAGCAAATTCTGAATTTGGAGCGCGAACTCGATGATGCCGTCTTTCAATTGTACGAACTGAACACCGCTGAGCGCGACTTGATCCGGGACATGTGCGAAGTAGGCATGGATTTTCTTTACCGCAATCAATCCAGCACAGCGGTCAAACCTGTTTCGCGGCCACCGAAGAGTTGGGGAACTGAAGCCGGTGTTGCGCCACCTCAGTCCGGGGTGAGCGCTTACCTGAAGACATTTTTGCAAATTTGGAATAAGGATTTGGGGCCGAACACCGAGCTTTCTTGGCGGATTCTCTCGCCCGGGGTTCATTCTTCTCTTCTCGCCGTGCTCTTTTCCACAAGGTTAAAGGAACAGCCAATGGAACCTCCGGAACAGAATGATGACTCTGCTTGGGTTGCGATTCTCAAGACTTTGGACAAACACTCGCGTCTGACCGCCGGCAGCCGTCGTATTTATACCGACAGCTTTGTCCGCCTGGTGAACAATGACGAAATCCTGCTGATAAAGAGAAACGAGGTGCGCTTCTGGACTGTGAGCGCAGCTCGTGAGGATGCCGAAGCCACTCAACTCCATGCGATGCGTCTGCAGGAAGCGACGGCATAGTGACGCTCGCTCGCGGGGCAGGTTTGCTGTCGAACGAGCTATGGGCAAAGCACGAAGCCCACTATTTCACAGCTTTTTTGCGGGCGCTCGAATTGTTGCGTGAAAAACCACTCTTACCGTTGGACGAAGTCGGACTGAATCGCGAGCTTTATTTCTGCTTGCTTCAGGCGAACCGTGAACTTGACCCAGATGGTGCTTATCCGCCTCCGATGGCTGAGTGCTGCAACCAGCCCGACCCCGATGATGATGTTCGAGCCAAACGAGAGACTAAGCGCCCCGACTTTAACTGGGGATTCACCGATCCGCACGAGGGCGATTTTCGAACTAGCGCGAAACAGTTTGTAGTCGAGTGTAAACGACTTGGTATTCCTACGCGTGCCGACTGGATTTTGACCGAAAACTATGTAGAACACGGAATCTGGCGCTTTGTCCATCCATCGTGGAGCTACGCGAAACGCTTTCCCTCCGCTGTGATGGTCGGTTACTGGCAGACCATGGAGCCGGACGAAATCCTCAAAGAAGTCAACCAAGTCGCGAATGGTCGCGGATTGGCGACCATCCTCCTATCACCAGCGGGCTGGAAAGTTGCGGCGGTGAGTAGATTGGAACACCAGCTTGCACGGTCTTTCCCAATATCACCTCTCCGTCTTCAGCATCTGTGGATCGATTTGCGGAACAAGGACCGCAAAATCTCCGGCGCTCAAAGAGCCCAAAGTAGGAAAGCCAGGAGGACTAGAAAGCGGCCTCGGTAAGATGGTCCGAGCACCTTAAGCAATCTCTGCAAAAGTTCGACTACGGAGCTTGGAAGAAAACTTGGTGTCCTCCATTTCGGAGGCTTCGAGATAGTTTTGCAAGTCCGCATCTGGCGAAGAACGGTAGCTGCGAAGCTGTCCGGCCGAGTGAAACCAAACAGATGTTCCAATCGCCCTGTCTTGGCCTCGACTGCAACCAACCTGTGTCCATGCCCTTGTGAAGTTTCTTCGTCAGCTTTAGCAATTCCTCCCGATACTCTTCGTCCGAACTAAAGAAAAGTTCCGTAGTCCTGCGAACTTGCTCGAGCAAATGGCTCATGTCACTGGATCGGGTGGAAATCTTCACGAAAAAGAGCGTCTTACTGCCTAAATGTAAGATGTCGCAGAACTCCAACTGCGAGTTGCCGCCACCGTACCGGAGTGCCGCCGCGTCGAAAAAAGAATATCCAGCCACTTGCCCGCATTTGGCGTTGTATTGCGGTTCCTTAGCAGTCTTATTCCACGCTGGCAGCGCTGTTTGCGGTCCAGGAATTTTGCTCACTTCATTGTTGACCTTTTGTATGAAGTCGAGCGAGACCGCGTACCATACTCCGGTTGACAAAACATATTGCTTTCCGGCGAGAGACGTTTCATAACCGAAGCACTGGAAAGCGCTATGTTTCTTGCGAGATTTATTCTCCTCGTCTAGAAGGTGGATCAGTGAAGTCTTGGCTTCCGAAACGCTCGGTTCAAGTTTGTGCTTCTTCAAAGAGCTGACCCAGCCCTCAATCAACAAATAGGGTGTGCTCGCTGGGGCCTTCGACATGTGACCAAACACATAGGAATCGGTGGCAGCTATGTCCTCTCGAAGGTACGTTGGAGCAAACATCACAATCTTTTTTCGTGTTTGCGATGACTTCAAATCCAAATCGAGCTGTGCCTCTAGATTTTTGATCAGAGTCTCGTCCGAGATCGCATTTAGGTTGTCGATTTCGGGCCAATATTTCTTGTATGCGTCGCTTTTGAACTGTCTAATCGATTTGTCGAGAACATCCAAAAGCGTCGAAAACTTCACATCAATTCGAAGATGCGTTCCGCCGCGCAACTTTTTACCTAAGATCACCGACGATTTAGGCAATCCCTCGACGCTCGATACAAGGTCTCTGTCGAATTCAACTCCAAATTCATCGACTGAAGATGCGCGAGGGGCTCTTTCACGTGCAACGTGCCACTTCGCAAACACTTGCTCCAGGCTAATCTCAACCAGCTTGTTCGGAGCAATCTCGTTTAAGGCTATTCGTCTGCCAAATTCAAGTTCCAGCCAATCATCCTCCAGCTTTGCCCATGCGTGACCGAAAGTAAGCACAAACGTGTTTCCGTCTTTGCGCAGGACCAAGATCGCTGCAGGTGATTGTCCGGTTACCGTGAAGGCGCCTGATTTCGGCAGGACTGAATTGACCGCCGGTAGCCAGCGTGGCTCACTTTGATCGCTGGGGAGAGGAAGGACGTAGCCGTCAAGTGGAGCAGATAGTGCAAGTTGACTCTGGCCACCTCCGAGCAATTCTTTCTCAAAGGCCGCAACACGATCCGGCTTCAACAGAAAGATAGTGAGAGGAAGCTTCTGGTCTATCATTGCCAAGCGCGCAAACTGGACTGAAACGTAGTCGACCCGTAAATCGTTCTGTCAATCCCGAATCTAGCATAGGCTTCTCCTCACTCTGCGATTAAGACTCGAATCAGTTACCTACATTCACCGTCTTCTATCGATTATGAAACACAGCAGATTATGGTGCACAGGTACCTGTGCCACCCGCACGACATGACTCGCGGTACTGCTTGCACCACCTCTCGACCATGTCAGTGAACACGCGAAAATCTCCGTTTGCTAGGATCAAGTTTTGTTGAGGCAGAAATTTCGCTGACCGATCTTCTAGATCTGGGGCCGTTCGCGTGCCGTCGGCCACAGACACCCAACGGACGTCCGGCTGAATCTCCAGTCTCAATTCTTCGCCGGGAACTCCCTTGGCGGCGAGAAACAAGGAATAGATATCGCCTGCGCGACCACCTTTGCCGCCTGGTTTGACAGTGCCAGCGCTGGAACTATCGCGCTCCTCTGAATCCGCTTTCGCTTTGCCACCGACCGTCAGGCTGTCTTCATCAATCCGTAGCTTTCCAGTGTGCGCTGGTCGATATCGGGTGATTCTGAACAGATCGCGTATTTGCTTCAGGCGCTCTCGAATCGACTGCTTATGATCGGAAACGGCGGAAGCACCGGCAACCTCCTCCATCAGGTCCTTGATCGGTTCGGGTAGTGCCGCTCGAAATTCAGCAGCCCACTTGGATTGGCAAATGTGGGCGAAATGAGGCTGAGTTCGTCATTTTGAATTTTCCGCACCTAGTAGAAACGGCGTGACTTGGCGTGTGAAGGCGTCTGAGGGCGCTTGACTCAGAATGGCTTGAAAGGCCCGCCCCATTGCGCAATCTTTGAGGCGCTTATCGTCCCGCTTTTGCCGCCTCGACAAATCGCTAACTAAGTTGCTGTCGGGGAAACGCAGAGACAACACTGACTTTTATTGCCTCAATACGCGCAGCTTCCAAATGCCTTCAAGCTGGACCAATTTCGCGAAGCGTATCAGTCGATTGTCGAGCCTGCCAAACAGGCTGCAGTAGGAAAAGCGTCCTACTCCCCCCTCGGGGACGCGCCCATTCCAACTTGCAATCGCCTTGCCACTTCTGATTCCATACATACACCTGTGCTTCACCAGTACCAGAGCCTTCAGCCTTTCGAACGGCGGACTGTAGATCTTGATCGAGATCCGTCAATCTCCCCTTTCTTACAATTCCATAGCCCCACGAAACCGTGTCACCATCAATTTCAAATGCAGAGCACCCCATAAGCTCAGCCCCTCTGAGGGCGGTGGCTGACAACGACGTACCGAAGACTCGTGACAGTTCCCAAACTTTGGAAATAGAAAGAGGTTTTTGCGCAAGAGTTCTGAAAAGTGAGTATGGCATCAAGATTTCAGTTGCGAGCATATCGCATAGACGTTCGAGCTCTGAACCGAAACGTGGACAGCGCGGGCCGGTTGTTTCAAGGATGGCGTGCCCGAGTTCGTGTGCGACGGTGAAACGGCGCCTGCTCGGAGAGAGATGTTTGGAAAGGACAATTGTGAACCCGTCTTGCCCGCGACGCAATTCACCCGAGAAGGGAAGGTCCTCTGTTTCGATGCGTTTGACATTCAACCGATTCTGAACCGCCTCAAGATTCGTTGGCGGGCACTCAACATTCTCCACGAACCTGCCGCCGATAAT
>Ga0137394_10001279_pt1 | contig 18196 bp, 22 predicted proteins | sample czobulk116metaG_FD_108278 | JGI IMG/M metagenome (GOLD analysis project Ga0137394, IMG submission 108278) | Vadose zone soil microbial communities from Angelo Coast Range Reserve, California, USA - czobulk1.16 metaG | ecosystem: Environmental > Terrestrial > Soil > Vadose zone | place: USA...
CACCCGCTGGATCTACGTTAGTTCCAGAAGGCGAGAAAGTTGGGCAGGATGATGGTATCGGCGTTCAGGTGAGTAATGCAACCCTTCCACATATGTAGATCGATCACTTACTCGAGTGGTCCACGAAGGATGGCGGTAGTTCTATCGTCCTTACTCGGAAGAGGCTTCTGTCACCAATCCAAGAATCAGAGGAAATCCTCCCCGGAAGCTCGTCCATATTATCAGCGAGGATTTCTTTACTCTCACCAGATCGTTCTCTCGCACAGGTTCTGAACACACGTAAGTTTGTTAATTGCCGTTCTGTTCTGGAGAAAGTTGTCAAGACGGACGTTGATTGATGCGTCACAGGACCCTTGACATCCCAGAATCACTCTGAGGCCCAACCATTCTCTCAATCATCTAATGCCTTTAATGAGCAGCGTGTCTCTATTCCATCCCCCCCTCCTCTCTTGGCACTGCCTGCCTGTGAACATCGAGTGGACTATTCTTTGGTGGTGGGTCATGAAGAACCAACGAGTTCTGCGCGACATGAATGTGGTGGTCTTGCCAACATTAATACATCGACGAGCTCCACCTTCTTGACTGTGCCCACACGATCACTCTTCGTTCCCCCACAACTTGGAATTCCTCATATCCCGCAGCCTTTATTCTCTGAATGCCCGCCGCTTTCCCTCACCGATCTCCGCCCTCCAACACCCAAAGCATCGTTCCTCGTATCGTGGGACAGACAGTTGTCCAACCCACGATACGATGGCAGAGACACCCGAATGAGCGACGTTCTTTCGGATCTGCCATCTCATAGTCCCCCGATTAGCGTTAAGACCGGAGATTTCCACCTGACAGGTATGCACTAACGTGAATCTGGAACTGGCTTAGCTGATGATAACTTTGTTCCGTGCGCAATCAGACCATGATATTCACGCGGCCCATGATGGAGTCATATCAACTTCGGCAGAGGTCACCGAGTCCTCTGTCGGATCCGAAGATGAACGTCGGGCGGTGCATGACCATCAAGAGCCCTCGCTTCCACTCAACTTATCCAGCCATTCGATGTCGGGAGCAACTTCATCTAATCCGCGGGACATCGGAAAGTTTGTTGATTTATCTGGAGACTTTTGTGAGTTGGTTACGATCGAGCGTCATCGTCCTCACTCACGTTGACCTTGGCAGATCTGTGCTCAGACAGTGGGCGCGTTGCTCCGGAAAGATGGCACGCTGACTTGGATGATCTTTCATTCGTCGTGCCACTAGACTGCCCAATGAGCACTCCCGTAGCGCCCAGGAAAACTGTTACCGAGTCGAAGGAAGGCTCGCTGGATTTGAGGGTAGCTGAGCAGCTGCGACTGACAGAAGAAGAGGTCCTTATTCTGCGACGCGATCTCGACAAATCGAGAGAGACGATTTTGGAGATGGAGAGTTGTTCCAGAAACCTCGAACACCAGCTGGGCAAGTGTCAAATTAAAGTGCGAGAAGCGCAAGACGCACAGCGTGACAGCAGGATCAAGTTCGTGGAAGTCGTAGGACTCCTAAGCCTACGCCGCATCGAGTTGGAGTCGTTGACAGCTGAGGTCCAAACATCGCAATTCAAGTGTTCCCAAGCCACGTTCCTGTCAACCGCGCTACAAGAGCGCGTATCGCAGTTAGAAATCGAACTTAAGTCGTTGAGGAACGCGAAGAAGGATACAACATCGTCATCAGCACGAATAAACAAGAATCCGTTCGGGTCCCAAGCTCAGCCAGATTCTCATTTATTCCAGCCTACAGATACAGGTATGGACGTGCCGTGATCTATGCCGTCTCGTACGCTCATATGTTTAAGGATCATCAAATTTATCAGATTTTGAAACAATTTCACCCGCTGCTGATTTACAAGCTTGTGGTTCGATATACATTACCGTTTCGCCATCTCTGCCTTGGCTACCAGACATATCGCTGCCACCCTCGTCATCACAGTCCACTAACGACTCCCTTTATTTAAGCGATCAAGGTCGTTCAGCAACAACACCCGGGTATCATATCGATCCTCTTTCTTCATCCCTACCAAAATCGCAATCTAGCGACACTCCTCTTTACAGTCCCCGCGACGGTTCCCTACACCCTGCTATAGATCTCGACGATGCAAATTACGAATTGACAAGTAAGTGTCTCGATCGAGACCTTGGAGAGCGACTCAGTAAAGCGTTCAGATCTACGTCCAGCAAATCGTTCTCCGCCCCTTTCGCCATCTGAGCCCTTCTCGCTTCCTTCCCTCGTTCCTAGGACATTCCTATCGGAAAAAGGATTTAAGGATAGCGCCGGCTCAGTGGACTGGCCACCCATTGGCTCGACGCTACGCCCATCATGCGGGAATGTCCAGCACGATGATGTTATTGGTTCCCAGGTAAGCGATGTGCTTCTCAGACGTCTGTGGATGGATTACTTATCCATGACGTTCAAGGAGAACACCCATTACTCGACTTTCCTTGCTCAGAAGTCAACGCCTTCACATGTCAGGGATCTGGAGGAACTGCGTCTCGATAACGCATCCGCTGTAACATCAAACATGTCTCTTACCTCAATATACAGTTCCCTTGCACAGGCTTTGCACATACGTACGTTACTCAACCTTAGTTTTGCTCGTCCGGAAGTCGAAATTTGATGTGTGATTCTTGCACCTCAGAGCCCTTGATACCTGAGAACCAAGTTTCGCTACTAGCTCATTCCCCTATCGGGTCGTCTCAAGGCTTCGGTTCGGTTCCTGACCACCTGGTAAGTTTACGACCATCGGAAGCAGCCTCAACTCGCGATCCCCAGCCAAGTCGGAGATTGCACTCGGGCTGTCGCCGTTCGTCAATCTGCTTTCACTTCGACGCTCGTCGTGCCATTGAACCCGGTGCGACATCAGACTATCAAGATCTGGGGCTCAGGTCCAGGCATTGTGTTCCCGATGCCAATGACTTGTCTAACCACACACCGCCGGGGTCGCCGGGGTCGCCAATTCGTGTTTCTTCCGATTACCAGACCCACGATACCTCGACACGCATTTATCCGGAAGCTCTTATGGCCCAACCAATCGATGTCTCGACGATCCGGCCTAACTTCGCGCCAGCAGCGTCAACTCATTTCGCTGCCTCCGGGTCCCAGTCAAGCAGCTCAGTCTCAGCGATGGGTTGTAGAAAAGCTCCGTTCGTCGCCTGGGATCAGGACCATCCTTTGAATCCCGCCCAGCCTCCACTCACACAACCTTCCAACGTTCCCCGTTCGCCGTTGGTTCACCAAGACGCTGTATCGCCGAGTGCCAAGGGTATCGCTAAGTCGAGACTTCGACCACCGACACCGCTACCTCGTCTACTTCCAGGGTTTCTTGACCCTTTTTCTATCAATTCGAGTGAAATAGTTCTTTGTGAAGACAGTTCACCGTGCTGCTCTCCCAAGCCACATAAAGGCTGGCGTCGCCCAAGCGGCCCAAACCATTATCGTGTTCATTCCCGACCGCATGAGATACAGAAACTTGACTATAGCCTACCTGATGAGTTTGGTAAGCGCGCTTCGCCTTGGGTCGTCCCCGCTGTTTACTGACTGTCGAGCTTGGCAGTTCCCAACTCTGGGCGCGTGGCTCGTCTGAGACCAGATCCTGACCTGGATGACTTTGCATTTATAATACCGCTGGACTGCAAAACCAGTACACCCGTGTCAGCTAGGAAATGTCCTCGCAAGGCGCAGGGACAGCAGCTGTAGGGGGAGTGAGCTTACTACTAGGTCACCGCCGTCGTCGCGGCCAAGTCAGCTGGCAGTTGTGGCGTGAGAAGAGTCAGGTGATTGTGCGTCACGTGAGGTGGTTAATAATAGTTATAGCGTTAGCACTGCAAGTATGGTACCGCCCTCAGCTCTGAGATCTCGAGACATGTCAATTCTGACTGATATTTTGGGTTATGAAGGTGTCAGATAATGTTCTGTTTCTCTGATCCAGTCACATTTTTGCGTATTTTGGGCGGATGAAAATCAAACTCGGGCCGCTACGTGTCCCTCAGTCAAAATTACAATCAGTAATTTCTGGGTCAACGTCTCTGTCTACGCAATGTTTCAGATCTTCCTCTTTCTCTCTACTCGAATCTCGAATCTTGGGGAGTCTACTTGCCTTATTCACTCGGACTCCCGACCTCCAGTCCGCTATTACGCTTCCCACTTGGCCACCCCTTCTGCGTGGTTTTCCAACCACTGGCACGTCCCCGGGGCCCCCTCAGGCATAGCCTCCGTTCTTTTCCAGTTTTTGCAAATAGCAACAGACCTGAATCGTTCCTCGCACAAGGGCATAAATTGCACCGTCACGCGTTCGATGTAGGAATCTCCACCCCATGCCTTCTCAATATGTCCCTTCCGTCGTCGTCACCCTGGGGAAGTATCCCCAGCCATTCTCTCCCCAACCCCAGCTATACCCCCGCCATCGCTGCGAACAACTCCGGGCCACCTATTATCACGCGCATCGCTAGTGTCTGGACGGGGTTGACAGACGTTCCCTATCTCACCCATTCCAGGCCGCCGCGAATTTGACTGTCTCGTCGCCTTCGAAACATCACGCTCGGTTACTCTGGCATCCACCCCTCCAGACGCTTTGCTCTCCATGTCCCCATACTTAGATGCGCCCTCGCCCTGCTCCCTGATCCGTCATCCATATCCAGAGGATATCGGTTCTGTGCCTATACTTGATCGAACTGGGAAGAGATGTCTACCTCCGCGCATGTCCGGACCATATTGGCCTGAGGGGAGGGTGCTTCTATCCCCCCGCTAAGTGGTACACGCCACCTTATGTGACCACTTTCCCACTTTTGACTATCCTGCTTCTAGCAGTCATCTTCTCAACCCGTCATCATTTCCCAGTCCCTCCGAGGGAATGCGTTCGTAAACTATATCGAAGACAACCATGACAAGGGTGCGCCGTGTCCATACGCTAACGCGATACCCTTCCTATTATATGATAAACAATTTTACTGGACTTAATCCAGAAATATCGCTTGTGTAACACCATGAAAACTATACCTATCCGCACGATACTATACTCCTAAACATTCTCGGTACTCAATGATAGCATAACCCCTATTAGTGCGTAATGTTACATATATAAACGTGCAGCATATGGGTACACCGGACGCGGCAGAGCGACCAAGAGCAACTATTTGGGCCATTTCTCAGCGTGCCCTGTAGACTCTGATGCTCTGAGCCTCTGACGAGCATCACCACTGGCAGGATGAGTGGGTGAAGAATGGAGTGTGTGGGAAGATGGTAACCACGGACGCGATAAGAGAGACCAGACACGACAGATCTTCTCCGAAGAAGTGTCACACGGTGGTATCGAAACACGATGCAATAATTCAATATTCGCAAAGTAGTATTTACCCCCTACTCCTACGAGCTGCTAAATACAGGTGATTGTTGCCCATGAAAATTGGATGGGTTGCCGGTGAGATGTCTCTCCCCTGTTTCGTTCCCCGTGTCTCTCATTCGAAGATCAGAAAAGAACACGCTCGGTATGCGCCACCTGATGGCCCTCAACCTGCGTTGCTTAGAACGTAATATGGGGCACCGTAGTCACGACGATGGCGAAGAGCGACGGATCAAGGCGATCGAAGGCAGCCGGATAGCTCGATCTCCCAGCATTTTCCAGCAGGTAATTGGTTGACAGGCACTATAAGCCTAATAATGTCCAACGGGGAGGGCAACTCCAGAGTCGCAGTCAGTCGCAATACGTACATTATGAATGAGATGCGCCCATTTCCCAAGATCCAAATTGGCGTACTCGGGGTGTACCCTGATTGATTTATTGTTCTGGAGTCAACATTATCGGAGATGACCCGGACAAGATGACAGGCATACAGTACAACAGATGACACTCTGATAAGCGATGTTCCGATGCAATACCGGAATTCCTGTACTGTAGGTTTCAATAACGCCCTGGGACGGGGAAGTTGTAAGTCTGTTATCCCACTCATCGGGGACATGGAGGCTTCGCGTTATCATGATGAGCATGGCAGGCCGACTGTGGTAATCGCGTAGGAGCTTCAGTTTTTTCTATACTGGACCGTACTTCAGCTCACTGCGTCCTTGCAAGCAACAAGCCACTTGACAAACACCAAACGGTGCTCCATTGCGGAAATTCAGCTTCGGGACTTGGACAAAGCGCCACGAAACGCGATTAAATCCACAGGGGTAGCCGAGCACGCGTAACACGCACCGTAGGGATGCGACAAGCGCAAGGTGACCATGAACTCGGGCGAATTTCTGATCTGGTCGGTGGCTTATTTCACCTCCCCCTAAGGAGGGCATAGATGAAATTCAGATGGCGTCTTGCTCGGCCATGAATGTCGTTCATCCATCCAACGACTTGACCGTGATCGGTGTTCTAGCCGATCCAATGCTAGTGGACCGGCTTGTCGGCCCGGTCGTTTTTCTGTTCGCGGATGAGCAATGCGCTGACGACCGTCGACGACGCCGGCGATTCAGAGTCGCCAACGTACTGACCGTGTTCATTCTTCCAAGTAAGCCCCCCAAGTCCTCCAGTCGGTTTCGCGCTCCTGCTCGACGTGGTCTGACGTTTTTCCGAAATTTCAGACATCAACCCACCCGCCATACTCCCCAGCCATGGACGATTATCTTATACCCCTCTCTTCTCCACTTGATACCCTCGTTCGCAAGACGTCATCACCCCGCCGACACCCAAATGACATCCAAATACCCGTATCTCAGGCAGGGTCGGGCGAAGATGCTCAGTATCCCGGCCCTTCTGTATATGATACACCTCGAAAGAGGCCCTCTGGCAATCCACCCCAATCCCCTCTGCTGCACACCCGCTTTCGGGCATCCGTTGTAACGCAGTCATCGTTCAACACCTTCGCCGATTCCTACAGTCATCATACGCGCATGGCCAGTGGGACGCAGGATATTCCTTATGACGATGATGTCAGCATCTACTCAGCTGCCACATCGTCTCTTCCGATTCCTGACCGTTTTTCGAACGTCCCTCCCGTCGAACTAGAATGTGTTCTGAGTGGAGTTCAGCATCAAGTTCAAAGTGCGCCTTATTTGCAACCGAGTGGTCCTTCGAGCGTGATGAGTGGTCGTCGTTCCAAAAATGGCACGATAGACACAGACACCGTCCACGAACAACAGTCACGGCTGAATAATCCAATTCCCCTGCCCACTGTAGTGGTGTCGGTGGAGGAGCCTGAAGACGGGGCCAACGCCTCAGATCAAGGGCGGGAGAACGTCCTATCCAGCCCGATCGCTGGTTCGCGCTCCATGGCTGGCCGTACGCCCTCCACCTTACCGAAACATTTGAACTTCTCGAGGCCAGTGAGACCACTTGGTACCTCAGAAGACTCCAAGCGCGTTGTCCTCGCACGAAACGCATTTCGACGCTCAGCATGGACGCACTCCAATCCGCAGTTACCGCCACAGCCTCCTGCAGGGACATCGCCACACCGCTCTGGGCAACTTTCCCCATTACTGGAAGTGTGTGTGCCAGAGGCCATTTCTACGTTCTCCGCCACACCTCCATCTTCCCTTGCGCCCTCTATGATTCCGACCAAGCCTCGTGCCACTACGACCAACCAACTCCGGGCCAAACCCCTATTGCACAATCCTCCATCGACGTCATCGCCTCGAAGTAGCCTCTACTCTGCCTACTCGTATTATCAGCTCGATAGTCCATCCGACTCACCTACGAGCGACTCCCTTCAAGTTCCGGCATCGCCTCACACACCTCCCCCACGCACCCCTTCTCCTTTGGCTAATGTGCCAGCGCTCAAGAACGATCCGCCACAACTCGAACTTGCTGATCAGTTGTTACAGGAAGGTATTCAGCACCATGAAGCAAACCGGCTCAGGGAAGCAGCAATTGCATTCGAGAGGAGCGCGAAGACACCAGGGGGGAGCGGCGTCGGCATGCTTATGTGGGGACTGACTTTGCGGCATGGTTGGGGTTGCCCAAAAGACGAGAGTCTTGGCTTCTCATGGCTACGCCGCGCGGCAGAGGCGTCTGTAGGTGACCTTGAACGAGCTCGTGCTGGCAACGATGTTGGCGCCGTGCGCGGCGAGCTGGTCCTCGCCATATACGAAGTTGGCCAATGCTTCTTCCATGGATGGGGTGTGAAGAAGGATCAGAAGATGGCCGTCGTGAGTCATCGGTTTCGTTCGTACATGTGTTTTGTACTCAGCTAAGAACGTGCGGACAATGCCGACCGGCACTGTCTCAATTTTCTCTTCTTAGTCTTACTTCCAAATCGCCGCGAGGCTCGGTGATGCTGATGCACAGCAGGAGCTGGGGTTCTGCTACGCAAACGGCCGTGGTTGCAAGAAGGATCGCAAGGAGGCCGCTAAATGGTACCGCGCAGCTGTGAGATCCAACCGAATTGCATTTTCTGCCGGAGTGCTGAAGCTAGCCTTGTCTTCCAGGTTGCGCAAGGCGTGAGTGACGTTGGCCTCGCGTGGATTTACAAGGGGAAGTTTCAATGACATCTGTTCGATCGCCGCCAACAAACGCAGGCGTGCATACTTGCGTTTTCCATCAGATGATCTACATGCATATATTCTTTCTGGACGATCAGTCGGAGCGCAATGTGGCGATGCATGCCTACTTGCCTACTACAGTGCCACTACAGTACCACAGCGTTAAAGGGAGATTTGCTAGTCCGCATGGATTGGCTGATCGTGGAATCTCGGCGACCGTTTCCTTCGCTCCGAAACATTGGGGAGTTTAAAGTTCGATTGTGTGGCACTTACAAATTTTTTTCCACCCAAATTTTTTTTGGTGGCTAAATGCAGGTGTAGTACCTAGCTGGAATCCGGAAGCGCAAATGAATACCGCGGGCCGGAGGAAGTTGATCCATGCACGGGGATCTTGTTAAACCCCTATTTCTTGCTGGATGGAGGGCGCCTTGGGTGTATAACGTGTCCGCCAGGGTAGCGGGGATGGAGTAGGTGAGAGGTGAGGCGTGCTACAGGGAGATAGAAGTTGTAGTGATGGGCGAGTACGCCACCACAACGCTAAGGGGCTGGTTGGTTTTGAGTCCGATTGGGTATGCTTGGAGCGATGCATGACCACGTCATGTCCATACCAGCGGCCGGATCTAACGAAAAAAAACAAGCACTTGGACACAGTTGGGTCCGTCTCCTAGTTGTGGTTTACTAGAATCTATTATTATTCTGCCACCTCTCAGAAGTAGACAAGGTCCTGCGTGAGAAGCCTTTCCTCGTTCTCCCTAACCGAGCCATATACAGTTGGGTAATTTCTTATGTTGTTGATGGGGAATGGTAATAGTAGTGCGGTTGTGTTAGTACGGGATTACTGTAACACTTCTCTCCTGTGACTCACTGCCGCTAAAACAAAATCTGGCTGACACACTTGTCGTGGTTCCTCCATTCTTCAAAACAGCCCTTTTGTGCGGGTAATACCCCACGGGCAGCCCTTACCTCCCCTTCATCCGTTTTTGGATGCCAATTGCAGGTATGTGTCAAAGATCCTCACCGTCACGGCGGTTGGGGGTGCGGCCCAGGTCCCAAAGTAAGTCGTTTCAGAAGCCCATTTCTAGGGTAGAATGGCTCTTGGGGCCACGGGGCCGCCATGATTGGTTAGCACGTCGTAATAATGTTTGAACGGCGACTCGATGCGGCCAACATCGGCCAGTGTGCAAAAATGGCAGGGTGCAATGTGGGCCCGGCGACTAGGGTCAACGGCCAGTGATTAATCAGATCTACTGTATCCGTTTCTGCCGACACAGGTCACCCTAGCAAAGTGCGGATAGATCAGATATTATACTTCAGTCTGACAGACGAACCACTCTTGGCCCTGGTCAAGCACGTTGAACGCCCTTAATGATCTTACTGGGCCTATGAGCGCCCACGGCGCATCCAAACGCTCATGACCGCCGTCTATTCCCGGGACTTGTATGTGCGAGGCGATAATTTCGCCACTTATTAACCGACACGAGCCCGATGATCATTGATTACCTCGTAGTCAGAACAAACTACGTGACCCATCCAGTCCACACACGGATAGCGAGGCGTCAGGAAGGCTGCTAATTGTGGATAGAGCACTACTTGGCACTTGCCATTGGGAGTCGAAGTTGCGGGGCGGGTATCATACTGAGACAAGTGATTTCCAAAATTTACCATAGTTTTGTGGGCGCCAGACATCGAAGCCTTCTACGAAAGGGTGTGAGATTGAATATCCCCGTGATGGACTCATTTATCGGAAGACATGCGAACACCTTGACTCCTCGTGGTAACATAGTGTAACGCCGACGACTAGAACTCTCCGGAAGAGAACCAGAGGGGGTGTCATTACCCCAAGAAGAGATCGATTACACCAGAAGCGAGTCATGTTCGAGAGGCTCTGAGGCAGAGTGGATCAATAGTCTACGTTCAATGGAATATCGGGCCAGAGTATAACCACGCCAGGAGGAAGCCTTGTTGACTGTAGAAGCGACTCCGAAAACTAGATTCTCCATCGACTGGTAATGGTCCCTTGGCCGTACTACTCGGCAAGTACAAGAACAGGCTGGCGAACAGCCTCCAGGGACATTACGTGCGCTGTATGCCGCAGAAACCAGAGGAAACCACCGGAAGTTGGGTATCTCCGGGGAAGATATTGCAAAACTATTATCATGTCCGCTAGAGAATGACCATTTTATAGCGGAGTGAAAGCACTCGCATAACAAAACATGTTACGCCTTCATAACGTTGACAGTTATGGTGTCCAGGGCGCAGGCCGTGAAGATGCGACTGAGAATGATACCACACGCCGTGACGCCGATGATCATAGATAGCATTTAAATACATGCACTGAAGTCCTTCTCACCTGAACCATCATTGCTGGCCGTGGGGAAACGTTGACAATCTTGCGAACATGCTGGCAGTAATAGCGACGTACGCACGGATGTAATAAGGACGCCAGTCGATTTTAAAGGAGCCATCCGATCGCAGCGGCAATGAATGGTTCCTCGAGCGGAGGGCCAGAGGCGGCGGAGTGTCAACTGAAGGCTTGCCACCGAAAACTGGTTTGACTCGAACCTTTTATTGCGATTGAATTTGACCAGATCGCGATTCAAGAATAGTGAGGCCAGCGCATGTCCAAATCTTATCTTCTGTCAGTGCTCAATTCCGTCTCGTTTCCCAAATTGCGATGAAACTTTGCCCCATTTCTCTCTGACGCCCACTAAACCAAGGGGTATGCCCCGAGATCTCAGCGCTTCGAAACTACTAGAATCCTTCTGGCTAAGAGATGCCACTCAGCGCTCCGCAGGATCGATAACGACAGCACTTGGCACCTGGTCCCTGTCCCAGCGCGTATAAAACCAGTTCTTATGGCACCCATCTTCAGCATTCCCCGTAGATGACCATGCAAGTCCCTGTCTCCAATTCCAAGATTCCAGAAAAGAGCGAAGACTCTACTGGATGCCTCCACACTCAAAATGTCAGGGTTACTGCCCGTGAAAATTTCCACCATTTTGTCCTCGGTATATGGGACCTATACATCGAAAAGCGCCCAGTCAAGTGGCGCGTCCCTTTCTATCCCCTCAATGGGGACAAGGTACTCTTCATGGGTGACTTGCCGTACTTATGGAAGGCTATATACGACCTTAGCGGTCCGCTGCTATTTGCCCGCCTGGCGGTCTCAGCGGGTCTTGCCTTTTTCCCTGCGGCATCCCTTTGGTTGGTGTCAACAGTGACCTGATAGCAAGTACTAAATTAGGATCTAGGTTTACCGCGAATTTTTTGCGTTTGGTGAGCCTGATCTCCAAGACTTGTCTTGACGTCTTCGAGCTCGGAGCATAGGTACAAGCTACAATCAATGACCGGGAACTGGACGGAAGTGCGATGGTCCAACTGACATGCGGCCGAGAGGCTTGCTCTTTCGCGCAGTGCCTGCTCGAAAGGATAGATGGGTGGCTTTATCTTGCCTTCGATGACTTTGTCAAGAACCATTACTCGCGCTATGCTTTCGAGCACGTCGCACGCATAGATGTGCCTACTTTTATCGACCCTTCGGTATCTCAACAATTGGACGCGGTGTCGCTCAGATACGGATTCTGTTCCGTTGGGCGTACTCTCGACAGCCTGTTGCGTAGTGGCTGCAGCATTCTCGTCCTGCTCACTCAAGTCAGCGTGCTCGTCACAATTTTGCGTGAACAAGGAATCGGCTCATTTTTGAGCCTTATAACTTGCCTTTGCCATCTGATCGTCTGCGTCTTATCCCAGACGGAGCTTGCAAACACTAGTCTGGAGGGGCTTGGTCGGTTTCCTGCTAATTGCTCGGGGTCAGTTCCTTATCTTCGATTTTTTTACAGCATACGCAGCCACGACTCGCAACCAGGATTATGTAAAGATGGAAGGACTCAAACAACTCGTTAGTGACAGAGAACACCGCCAGGAAATTGTCGCCAATGGTCTCGGTTCATATCTTACTTGTCGTGAGTTTGCCACTCAATCACGATCCGCGCGTTTATAATTCCGTTTCTAGAATTTCTGGAACTTAGTCACCGCCTGGGAAACCGCGCGGGTGAATTTTGGAGTCATTTTCTGATTTATCAACGCAAGACCAATCATACAATTCATCTTCTGAAATGGTTTTCTGGCGAGCTGCCAGAGGTGAGCGTTTAACTCTCGCCACATGAACTACGTTACTCACTTGTTTCCCGAGATTGCCTTCGTGTTGATAATGATTCGGAACTCGGCCAACCTTCCGATGGCTCTCGCTGCTTTCACCCTCATCCAATCAGCCGCCAAGAATCTTCGCTTCAACTTGAACTCCATTTTTCAACAAACTGGAGACCTGGCGAATCAATTGTCCGGTCTACGCGCAATATATGCCGTCAGCGAGATCCGGAACCAGGTTGTGGACGGCGCCGAAAAGTTGCACGACAGCGGCGAAGGAATAAGCCTGGAATTTATGTAGGTCCTCGCTACCACGTTCCTTCGAACGCTCCTTCACCAAACTCAAGGGACGTTTCTTTCAAATATCCTGGAAGCAAGAATTATGCACTGCGGCACGTGTCGTTCAGAGTTCAGCAAGGTCAACTATGTGTAAGGTAGTACCTAACTTTTGTGATCGCCCAGTTTCATTCCCAAGTAGGTCATCGTAGGCTTCAATGGCTCCGGAAAAAGCACGATCTTAAAGCTGGTGGCCCGCATATATGATGTAACCGAAGGAACTATCCGAATCAATGGCCGCGATATTCGGGAGCTGGAACTGGACGATTTACGCCACTCGATCGCGGTTCTGTTTCAAGACTACACGTTGTTCCCAGTATCAGTACGTCTCACGACCTCGATTTCTACGCAGTTTTTCTGAAAGAGTCTCCCCCAAGATTAAAGACAACATCGCATTTGGTAACCCCAAACATGCCACAGACCATGAGCTCATGTACGAGGCTGCGCGCCTCGGGGGCGCAGACTCCGTGATCAAACGATTGCCTGATGGTTGGGAGACCTATCTCTCCCGCCCTGATTCTGTCCAAGACGTGATTCGCATCCAACACGATGATCAAAATGGTCCCATCGGTCGCGCACTCCGCGAACTCACGGGAACGCAACCACCCCAAGGACTCAGTGGTGGACAACAGCAGAGAATTGCGGTGTAAGTCTGAAAAGCATACTCCTCGAGGGATGAATGTGACTGTAGATAAAGTGCACGCACCTTCATGCACACCCTTGGAGCAGACTCAGCTGTTGGGCTGCTGTTGTTTGATGAGCCAAGTGCTGCCCTTGACCCTGTCGCCGAGCATGGTATCCTTCCTTCCTCCGCGTTTCCCTTCATCCGTTAATAATCTGCGGCGCACAAACCCAGACCTTTTCTCGCGACTACACGAATCTCGTGGGAAGAGGACGATGGTCTTCTCGACTCACCGCTTCGGAAACCTGACAAAATATGCAGACATTATAGTGTACGCACTTCCGCATTCACGAATTGGGGACACCCATTGACGATTCTGCTCTCAGGTACATGGATGAGACGGCCGTCGTAGAGACCGGTACCCACGAGGAGTTGATGGTGTCTGGGAAGGACTACGCTCGCCTGTGGAGATTACAAGCCGAGGCATTTGCGTGATTCTCAGCCCGCTGCGGCCTTGCATTGTCAATGGGCTTCCCAGGGCCGGAGGTGGAGACAACCCGTTGTATGTAGCGTGCAGGAGCGACGACATCTTCAATTCGGATCAGGAAATAACATATGTACAAATTTGAGGGATAAGGGCACTATTGTGATTGGAGAATGTTCAAACGTAAAGGTAAGTCCCATGTGTATTCGTCAGCGAGATGTTCGATATGAATGCTGTGCAAGTCATTTCCAGTTGTTACCACCAGTTCGAAGATTATCTTACGCCATCAGGACGTACCTGGATCGCTTGAGTATATTGGTCCATCCTGGTGTGATCTCCAGACCCGTCGACTTTGGTAAATCGTCAAGCAACATTAGCATACGAGGAAATGCAACGAACATACGGGATGGATGATAGGAAATCTTCCAAACACAAATCGACGGGGATAATTATTTCTGAACTTCGCATATGTAGACTGTAGTGCGGGGAAACACCGTTGTTCGAGGTATGTCACCTACCTCTCGCGCTGTCTTCAAACCGAGATCTTTACGCCTAGAACCCGTCCTCATGGCTGGTTTGAGACCTGGTCTGAAACCTCGAAATCCCAGAATCCTTACCGCCGGGTAGGAAAACGTCACAACCCATGAGTAGGCGTCCTGATGAGGAGCGGTAGACCGGCCTACCCGGGCTCAGGTAAACCCCTGGCATGACACCGGCCCAGACCTGAAAAGTCATACACAAACGGAATCGCTCTGCGTCTTATCCAACAGTTCCGGTATGAGCCTATACGAGTGTTGATGATCTGAGATCAGAGGAGTGCCATCTGGCACTACTATTCCTTGCACACGCACCTGAAAGCAACTATCTTCGGGTTCCATCGTCGATTTATGAACAACTCTTGTCTGGGTTGTCTCCCTTGCGGGGCAGGGAACAGCCGGATTGCAGATGGGAGCTCCCATAACTCAGGATTCTTCGCTATTTGTACCGGCTTTGAGTGCACTGTCGCATTCATTTATCCTTTACTGAGCGAACCCAACAGCGTCGCGTCTAAAGTGATCGAGTTCCCTAGGGTAACGATGATGAGTATTCACCTTGGGCGCGTAAATTCTCATCCTCGTGTCAAGGTTCTACCTAGTCAAGTCAAATTCTAGACAAGGCCGAACCCCGGAGGGTGCTGTATGAGGAGAATGGCTGACAGCATGCATTTGGAGCGCAGAACAAAAGAGCTTCCAAGTAAAGGTGAGCACAGCAACGATCCGAAAGCGTGACAGGATGAAGGTTTACTTACCTCCCCGCGCGCGCGGATTGTACCCGAATCGTCTAAGTCCGATGGCCGCGATACAGTCCACGAAAGGTAATTGGAGGCGGTGAATAGAAAGAACGAATACCGGCGTATGGGGCCGAAAACAATATCTACAGTAGCCTGTAGGCATAACAAAATGTCGATGGCAGGAGAGAAAAAATGGGTGCTTCGAATAGGACTAAAGCAAGGGCTTACATGTAGCTCAAAGTCTTCATACACCCATACTCACAGCTCTGAGAAGGGACAAGGTTGGCAAACAATGGTTCATGGAGCCGGGAGTCTGGGTATAACAATGACTTTGCACCACCTGTCAACATTGCTTAGAGGATGTCCTTTGGGGTCATATTGGGAGTCATTCATGGGCTGGTTGAGGAGCAAATGGAGCAAACTGAACATGTGGTTCAAGTGTGTTTCATGCGCCTCTCAGATGTCGGCAAACGCCGGGCCGTGAGGTCTTACCGTAATTGTAAATAGTAGGATGGCGCTGCGCTCGCACTGACGAGAACCCGAAGGGACCGAGGTTGCACTGAACTATTTCTTGTTACTGTAGAACACAATTACAATGCCCTTTTTGGTTAGGTGTCCTTGTTCTTGTTTTGTTGTCAAGTTTGAAATTTTTTAAATGATAAGGCCGATAAGGCGTTAAATGAGATTTATTGCTGAGATGTGGCGCGTGTCTTCAATTTTCGCTACTCGTGGCTCCCGACATGAATGGGCGAGCGCTAGCTGGAATTTTTTACCTAAACCATTTTTCGTTCGGTTTGTCGTGCAAGTACCTTTCACTGGCGCTGTCACCCTTGTTGACTACAAAAAACGGCGGCCAGAGCTTTCTCCGTTAGTCACAGACTTGACACTGCAGTGTCTAGCGAGAACAGGGCTTAGGTCCTTTCAAAGGTTTGATATCTGAAAGACCCCGCTGGAAATACCTCGTGATAGCTATTCGCAAGGTACATTCTGCTAACCGTTACAAGAAAGTGATGAACAGTGTCTTAACAAGGCCCACATCTTAGTGACTCCCTCCGTGCCGGTCACGGTCTCGCCTCCACTGCGCTTGCTGCTGCCACCTACTCGACTTCGCCCTCGGCTCTATTCTTGGAGCCCCTCGCGTTTCCCTATATTCCAACTCTCCTATCGTTGGCGTCGTGCGATTTCATACCATAGATCTGATCAACTTGGGGGTCATCTTGCCGATGCATTATGACTGACTCGAGTACGCGCCCGGATCTTTCTCCTTAAAAAAGCACCTCACTATCTTTATCTCGCCAGCCCCGGGAAACGGTGCTGGTCGTGCAGGGACCGGCAAGTTCTTGTCGATGAATGCGGCTGGTGGCCGTTCAGTTGGGGCTTCACAGTCAGTCGACAAACACCGGTGGCTTTCCCCCTTGTACGGTGAGCGCAGTTGCCTATTCCGACGGAATGCGACCTACATAATGACCGAGTTCTAGCACGACTGATGTCAGATGCGTGCCAACAGTCGGTGAAAAGGATATGGTCCGACTGAATCTGAAAGAGTCATGATGGCTTGTGGCAAGCTCACCGCACGCATGCCCCCAACAATTCTTGTTTGCCGGTCGCACCATTCATAACAACGACTCAGACGTGTGGCAGTTATTATAAGTTGACGCAACTTTTGTGGGCGATTACGCGCATTGGCGTCATGTTGGCGAACAGAGCGGCTCGTAAGCCCCATAAGCCCCTAGGACCGCCATGCGAGAGATGGGTATTTCCACGGTATACGACTGTCGCAGAGGATGTAGCGAAGGAAGTACACACAAGGGAGGGCGTGAATCCTGTGATGGGCCCCGGGTGTACGCTGCAGGAGCACAGGAATGCGGCTGTCGTTGTTCTTGATCGTGTCCTCTAAGAAGTTAAGAGCACACACAGGAATATATTCGGGGGGAAGATAACCGACAGACGTGTGGCCACGCCGAACGCAGGCATAAATACATCTAAGTGAAACATTTATCTAGATCCTTATCTTGATCTCTTCTTTGTTCTCTCCATAGATTATCGTGATCTTATTTCCCCTGTTTCACTCTTATTCGGCCATGGTCTGCCTTTCTGGTCCGTGCAGGTGATTCCATCCATTGCACGCTTCCCTACACTCCCCTTCAGACCTGCGCCAATCCCATTTCAGAGATATGCTGCTTATGTTTAGGCCTTGCCAATGCCTTTGTCAATACATCCGCTGTCTGGCTCGGATCTCGACATGTTCTGATGGACACCACACCGTCTCGCACTTTCTCACGTATCCAATGCCATCGTATATCGATGTGCTTGGAATGTTTGTGGAATTGCGGGTTTCGTGCCATCGCAATTGATCTGTCGTTGTCTCCCATGATAATGGTTGGTGTTCTTTCCAGGAAACCTAACTCACTGTGTAGATTTCTTAACCAGCAAGCTTCACGTGCCACCTCGGATAGGGCCACATACTCAGTCAGCCTCTGTTGACGACAGTGCTATCGTTTCCTGTTTTTTGGATCGCCATGTTATAGCTCCACCGGCCGCTAAGAAGACATATCCTGACGTAGATTTGCGGTCGTCTGTATTGGCATATGCCACATCTGCAAATCCAATAAAAGAGTTCACAGGTATGTTTGAGATTCTATATGTGATCCCATACGATCTCATTCCTGACAAGTATTGCAACAGTCTTTTGAGGATTCCCATATGCTGTAAGCTGGGATTTGCAGTGTACGATGCTAGCCTATTCACCATAATGCTATATCTGGATGCGTCGCGTTTGCGAGATACTGGAGTTCCCCTAACAGTTGGGCGTATGAATTGCTGCGACTGCCTTCACTCCCATCTGGATTGGCCTCCA
>Ga0137394_10001280_pt1 | contig 18188 bp, 14 predicted proteins | sample czobulk116metaG_FD_108278 | JGI IMG/M metagenome (GOLD analysis project Ga0137394, IMG submission 108278) | Vadose zone soil microbial communities from Angelo Coast Range Reserve, California, USA - czobulk1.16 metaG | ecosystem: Environmental > Terrestrial > Soil > Vadose zone | place: USA...
AGGATCACCGCCGTGGTCATCGAGCACGACATGGACATCATCTTCAAGTACTCGGACCGGATCGTGGTGATGCACCAGGGAGTGGTGCTCGCCAGCGGCAGCCCGGAAGAGATCCGCAACAACGAGACGGTGAAGGACGCCGTGTTCGGGCCCACCCATGCTTGAGATGCAGGGCACCAGCACCTACCGGGGGCAGGCCCAGATCCTCCGGCAGCTGTCGCTGAAGGTGTCCGACCAGGAGTCGGTGGTCCTGGTGGGACGCAACGGCGCGGGGAAGACCACCACCATCGACACCCTGATCGGCCTGTTGCCCATGCGCGCGGGCAAGATCACGTTCCAGGGGAAGGACATCGGCGGGCTACCGCCCTACAAGCGTGCGCGGCTCGGCATCGGCTACGCGCCCGAGGACAGCGGGCTCTTCCCCGAGCTGACGGTGGAGGAGAACTTCGAGATCTGCCGCTGGCAGGCGCAGGCCTCGGGCCGCGCCGGGCGAGGCGCGGAGATCGACGAGCGCGTGTTCGCCGTCTTTCCCGAGGTCCGCCAGTTCCTGCAGCGCCGGGGCGCCTACCTGAGCGGCGGGCAGAAGAAAATGGTCGCCATCGCGCGGGCGATGATGCTCGCGCCCTCGGTGCTGCTGCTCGACGAGCCGTTCGAGGGGCTGGCGCCCATCGTGGTCACGCGGCTGATCGACGCCGTGAAGAAGATCAAGGAGATGAAGATCTCGCTCCTGATCGCCGAGTCCAACGTGGCCAACGCGTCGCGGATCGCGGACCGACTCTACGCGATCGACCGCGGGGAGATCATCTACGAGGGGGATCCACGCAAGGTGCTCGAGAACAAGGAGGTCATGAGCACCATTCACGGATAAGGTCTGCCCTCGATGAAGCAACGTTCGCTGCTGCTCTGGATCTCCTCGCTCGTCGCCCTGCTCGTCGCCTACACCGTGGTCGCCGGCGCCCTGCGGCGGCCGGACATCCTTCCGACCACGCCGGAGATCCTCCAGACCTTCGGCTCCCTCCTGGTGCGCGGCAATCCGCCGCCGGCGGGCGAGATGCACCACGAGCATCACCAGCACCAGATGCGCTCGAGCGACCAGGTGGACACCCTGGTCCAGCAAGGCGTCACCCTTCAAGATGCCCTGCTCGTCAGCACCGCGCGGGTGCTGTTCGGCCTTCTGGTGGGCCTGCCGCTCGGCATCCTGATCGGCGTGCTGCTCGGCTGGAGCCGCCGCGCCGACGACTACCTGCACTCCGTCTACGTGCTGATCCGCTCGGTCCCCCCGCTCGCGTTCATCACCTACATCATGCTCTGGCTCGGCCACAGCGAGGCGCACCGACTGATCCCGATCGTCTACGCGGTCGCGGTCACGGCGGTGATCCCGACCTATCATGCGGTGCGCGACGTCGCGGGGCGGTACCTGGTCGCCGCGCGCTCGCTCGGCGCTCGCGGCCGGCTGCTGGTCACCAAGGTGCTGCTTCCCGCGGCGAGCCCCGCCGTGCTCGGCGGGCTGAGGTACGCCGTCGCCATCGCCTGGATGACCGCGGTCGGCGCGGAGATGCTGATGGCGGAGAACGGCATGGGAAACCTCCTGGTCGGCGGCGGCATGTGGTCGTCGCGGATGCAGACGCGCTCCGACCCGGCGGTGATCATCGCGGGCGTGATCACGCTGGCGGCGGCCGGATGGGCGATGGACGCGCTGGCCCGGATGCTCACGGCGCACCTCACGCGCTGGGTGCGATGATGGCTGCGCTGCAGGTCAGACGCGCGGCGATCGGGCTCCTGGCGGTCGTGCTGCTGTACGGCATCGCGGCGCAGATCGCCCACGGCCGGTTGCCGGACCGGATCTGGATGGGCGCGCACTACGTGGACAACATCCAGCTCCTGCCCACCTGGCGCTCCCTGGCGGAAGAGGGAGCGTTCCTGATCGAGTCGGACATCCTGGTCAGCAGCGTGGCGGTGAGCACCCGGCGGGTGCTCGCGGGCCTCTTGCTCGGGTCGGTGGTGGGCATCCTCCTCGGCCTCGCCACCGGCCGCGCGCGGCGGTTGGAGACCGTGGCCGACCCTTGGGTGACGTTCTTCCGCTTCACTCCCGCGCTCGCGCTCCTGCCGCTGTACGTGGTCTGGTTCGGCTTCGGCGAGCTCTCCAAGGTGCTCCTGATCGCCAGCAGCGTGGCGGTGGTGACTCTTCTGGGTGCGCACCACGGCGTGCGCGCGGTGCCGCCGGTGTACCTCGACGCAGCCGCCTCGCTGGGAGCGTCGCCGCGGCTGGCGTTCCGGAAGATCGTCCTGCCCTTCGCGCTGCCCCACATCTTCGCCGGGATCCGGGTCGGCGTCGGGCTCGCCTGGGTGACGATCGTGGTGGCCGAGCTGATCGACGCGAAGATGCCGAGCCTCGGTTATCTCCTGGCGCTCTCCGGCGCGTACCCGCGCGTGCCCACCATGCTGATCGCGCTGGCGACCGTCGGGGCGCTGGTGCTCGCCTTCGACCTGATCCTGCTGGCCGTCCAGTCCCAGGCCACGCGCTGGATGAGGCGGACGGCTTGACCGCCCCGCTCCTGGAAGCCCTGGACGTCGGGTACACGTATCCGGGCCCGATGCCGACGCACGCGCTGGAGGGCCTGAGCCTCTCGGTGAAGGAGGGCGAGTTCCTCGCCCTGCTCGGCCCGGTGGGCTGCGGGAAGACCACGCTCCTGCGCATGTTCGCGGGCTTCCTGCGCCCGACCCGGGGGACGGTGAAGTGCGCCGGAGCCCCCGTCGACGGCCCGGGCTGGCAGAGAGGATACGTTTTGCAGGAGGAGTCGATCTTCCCGTGGATGACGGTGCGCGAGAACCTCGAGTTCGGGCTGCTCGCCAAAGGCAAGGATCCGCAGGCGCGCAAGGTCGGGAGCGACGAGATGCTCGGGCTGATCGGGCTCTCGGCGTTCGAATCGGCCTGGCCGAAGGAGCTGTCGGCGGGCATGTCGAAGATGGTCGAGGTGGCGCGGGTGCTGGCGACCGATCCGTCGGTCCTGCTGCTCGACGAGCCGTTCGGGGCGCTCGACGCGCAGACGCGGGCGCGGATGCAGGACGCGCTGGCGCGCCTCTGGGAGCAGAAGCGCAAGACCGTCGTGTTCGTGACGCACGATGCGGAGGAGGCGCTGTACCTGGCCGACCGGATCGTGGTGTTGTCCGTGCGGCCGGGCAGGGTGAAGGCCCAATTCGCCGTGGACCTGGCGCGGCCGCGCACGGTGGAGACGCGGTTCTCCGCCCCGTTCCTGGCGCTGAAGCGGCAGGTGTGGGAGGCGACGTCGCTCCACCCCTCAGCGGAGAAGTGACCTTGGCGCTCTAATACCCGTGTCCGCCCGGGCCGAGGCGGGCCTTGCCCCGGAACATCCAGTAGATGAACACGAAGTACCCGACCGCGATCGCCATCCCGGCCGACCACCAGTAGACGCCGTACTTCAGCGAGTACGCCCCCGAGGCCGCGTTGTGGATGGTCAGGCTGTACGCGTCGAGCGTGCTGGCCGGCAGCAGCCGGGGATGCAGCGCGAAGGCCACGCCCGAGAGCATCGCGATCAGGAAGACGCAGGAAGCGAGGAAGGCCGCGCGATCCCGTCCCCGCCGCAGGTTGACGACCAACGCCAGGAGGCTCGCGGCCACCGCGATGGGGATGATGGCGCCCCAGAGCCAATGTTGCCGGTAGTTGTCGAGGAGCTGCGGGCGCAACCAGAGCGCGGCGAACAGCGTGAAGGCGGCCAGGACCAGAAGAGGAGCGAAGAGCAGCGTCGCCGCCCTGCGGGCCCGCTCCTGCACCGGCCCCTCCGTCTTCAGGGCCACCCAGGCGGCGCCGTGGACGGTGAGGGCGATCAGGGCCAACAGCCCGCAGCAGAGCGTGAACCAGTCGAGGATGCCGTTCTCGGTTCCCACGCCGAAGTCGGTCCAGAGCGGCTCGAAGAATGATCCGTCCGGCCGCAGCGGGACGCCGCGGATCACGTTGCCCAGCGCCACCCCGAAGAAGAGCGAGAGCAGCGCGCTGCTCAGGCAGAACGCGCCGTCGAAGAAGTCCCACCAGACCTTCGATTCCAGGTGCGCGCGGAACTCGATCCCCACCGCCCGCAGCATCAGGAGCCAGAGCACCATGTTGATCGAGAGGTAGAAGCCGCTGAGGCTCGACGCATAGAGAACGGGAAAGGCGTAGTAGAGCGTTCCGCCGGCCGCGAGCAGCCAGACCTCGTTCCCGTCCCAGACCGGGCCGATCGATCGCAGCACCAGCCGCCGCTCGGCGTCGGTGCGCGCGATCCCCAGATGGAGGACGCCCGCGCCCAGGTCGAACCCGTCGAGCACCACGTACGCGGTGAGCATGAACGCGACCAGCACGAACCAGATCGTGGCCATCGCCGGATCCTCTACGCCGCGCTGCCGGCCGGCGCGGGATGTCCCTGGTCCGCGCCGGAAGGTCCTTCGGCGATCACGCGCTGGACGAGGAGCACGAACGAGATCGCGAGGACCGCGTACATGCCCATGTACCCGAGCAGCGTGAACCAGGTGCTGCCGGAGGAGACGCTGTCCGACCATCCGTGCTCGGTGCGCAAAAGGCCGTAGACCAGCCAGGGTTGCCGCCCGAGCTCCGCAGTCAGCCAGCCGGCGGTATTGGCGATGTAGGGGAACGGGAACGCGAGCATCAGCGCCCAGAGCGCCGCCTTCGTCCGGTACAGCGTGCCCCGCCAGAGGAGGAAGGCGCTCACCGCCGTCAGGAGGAGGAAGAGCGTCCCGAGGCCCGCCATGATGTGGTACGCGAAGAACAGCAGCGGGATGTTGTCGGGCCAGTCCTGGCGCGGGAACTGATCCAGGCCCTTCACCTCCGCGCGGAAAGTCCCGTAGATCAGGAAGCTCAGCGCCTCGTTCACCGCGATCGGGTTCTCGATGGTCCCCTTGGCCGGATCCGGCTGCCCGATGAGCACGATCGGGGCGCCCGCCCGCGTCTCGAAGAGCCCTTCCATGGCCGCGATGGTCGCGGGCTGGTGCTTCGCCAGGTAGCGGCCGTGCAGGTCGCCGGTGGGGAAGATCTGGAGCAGCGAGCTGACCAGGCCCGCGATCACTCCGACCCGGACGAACAGGGGAGCGTGCCGCTCGTGCCGGCCCCCGAGGAGATAGAACGCCCCGGTCGCCGCCATCACGAACGATCCGGTGACCACGGCTCCGCTCATGGTGTGAGCGTACTGGACGAGCGTCCACGGATTGAGCAGCACGCCCGAGAAGCTGGTCACCTGGAAGGACCCGTCGGCGAGCCGCTCGTACGCGACCGGGTGCTGCATCCAGGCGCTCGCGGAGACGATGAAGTACCCCGACAGCCACGAGCCGAGGAAGACGGCCACGGCGGTGAGGCAATGCAGCTTCGGGCCCAGCCGCTTCTCGCCGAACAGGAAGAGGCCGAGGAACGCGGACTCGAGGAAGAAGGAGAACACGCCTTCCATCACCAGCGGCTGGCCGATCACGCCGCCGGTCAGCCGCGAGAAGCGGGACCAGTTGGTGCCGAACTGGAACTCCATCGGGATCCCGGTCACCACGCCGAGGACAAAGTTGATCCCGAAGATCTTCGCCCAGAAGCGCGCCGCTTCCGCGAAGCGCGGGTCCTTCCGCCACAGCGCCAGCGTCTGCAGCACCACGATCAAGGGAGCGAGCCCCATGGTGAGCTGCGGGAACAGGTAGTGGAAGGTGATGGTGAAGCCGAAGTGCAGCCGGTGCATCAGGAACGCCGCGCTGTCCATGGGGCGGCGGAGGCTAGCGCGTGCGCTCGAGGCTGTCCATGGCGGGCAACCGCCGAGTTGACGCCGGTGTGAAGCGTGGCCGTGCGCCTCCGCGGTTCACAGCGGCCCCTTGAACGGAGCGTCGACTCCGCGCGCACAGACTCCGGCGTCAACTCGAGTATCAGGGCCGGGTCGGCTTGCCGATGAGTCTCGGGACAGGTCAAATACGTGCCGTGCTGCCCAGGACCTGCGCCCTTGGACTCGTGGTGGCGCTCGGTGCGTCTTCCGTGAGCGCGCAACAGCAGGAGGCGAAGCGGGAGCCGGCCCGGTGGAGCGTCGAGCCGTCGCTCTACCTGTTCCTCCCCGGGCTGACCGGCACGGTGGGAATCGGGCCCATCGACATCGACCTCGACTCGCCCTCGTCGGCGGTCATCCATTTGAACTTCGCGGCATTGGGCACCGTCCGCGTGGCGCACGGGCCCTGGGCGCTCACCACGGACGTGCTCTACGCCAACCTCGACACGACCCAGGGGAGCCTCACCCTGACCATGCACCAGCTCCTCGTGGAGCCCACGCTCAGCTATCGGGTCTTCCCCTGGCTCGAACCTTTGGCCGGGTTCCGGTACTTCAGCGTCGGCGGCGATCTCGACGGGCCGACCGGCCGAGCGCACGCGATCACGCAGGGCTGGTTCGATCCCATCTTCGGCGCCAACCTCCAGCTTTCTCTTTCGGAGAGCGTCAGCCTGCACTTTCGCGGAGACGTCGGCGGGTTCGGCGTCGGGTCCAAGCTCACCTGGCAGGTGTTTCCGTTCGTGCGCTGGACGGTCTCGGACCTCGTCTCGCTGGACGCCGGCTATCGCGTCCTCTCGGAACACTACGAGCACGGCACCGGGGCCGACCGGCTCCTGTTCGACGTGATCGAGCTGGGCCCGCAGATCGGGATCAAGTTCTTCTTCGGGTTTTGACGCCCGGCGATCGCGCGGGCTTCAGCTGCCGGAATCCGGCACGGTGCATGCAATGCTCGCGCCGCGTGAGCCTCCACTGCGCAACCCTGCCGAATCCTGGCCCAGCGGCCAAAGGCGCGGGCAAGACGGTCGAGAGCGTGTTCTACTTCATCACCAAGATGACGTTGCAGGTGATGACGCTGGCCGACCGGCGCACCGCCACGATGATCCACGGCCTCGCGTTGTCGCTCGCGGCCTTCGCGTTCGTGCTGGTCCGGCAGTGAAGCGGCTCTTCGCGGCAGCGCTTGCGCTCTGGTGCGCCGGCCCGGCGCGCGCCGCCGCGGTCTCGCTGCCCCAGTCGCCCGCGTTCGTCACCATCTCCCCGGCCGAGCTGCGCGAGCGGTACGACACGGTCTGGGCGGTGAGCGACATCCACGGGCACCTCGAGGAGCTCGACGCGCTCCTGGTCCGCGCCGCGCTGGTCACGCGCGGCTCGGACGGGCGTCTCTCCTGGACGGAGGGAAAGGCGAGGCAGCTCCTGGTGGTGGCCGGCGACCTCATCGACGGCGGCCCGGACAGCGTGGGCGTCGTCCTGCTCTTCCGATCGCTGCAGCCGCAGGCGGCCGCCGCCGGCAGCCGCCTGATCGTCCTGCTCGGAAACCACGAGGTCGACTTCATGTACAACCCGCGCTCCGCCAGCAAGGAGCTCGTCTCCAGCGCGGCCCGGGCGGGGATCGAGCTGCGGCGCAAGCACCGCGGCGATCAGCTCAAGGAGGGCGAGCTGGGACAGTACCTGCGGGAGCTGCCCCTGGCGGCGACGGTGGGCTCGTGGCTGTTCGTCCACTCCGGCTACATGGACGTGGAAGACAGCGATGCGGCGCTGACCGACTACCTTGCGCGGATCGCCGCGAGCTGGACGCGCGGTGACGCCGATCGGTACGGCCCTCTGAGCGACCCGAGGTCCATCGTCTGCTACCATAACTGGTGGAAGAGCTCCCACAAACGGTCGCTGCTCCAGGACCATCTGGAACGCCTCGGCCTCGAGGGCCTGGTGTTCGGCCACGACCCGGACGCCCTCGGCGCGATGGGGTCCATCGCCATCAAGCGGTCCGGCCGGCTGATCAAGATCGACACGGGCCTGAAGACGCACCAATCGCGCGGGATGCTGTTGCGTTGCGAGGTCGCGCGCGGAATCGGATCGGACGGCTGCCGGGCGATGACTCCGGATGGCGCGCTGCACGAGTTGCCCGTGAGGTAGGCTCCTCCCGATGTCCCTCGTGATCCTGGCCGGGACGGGAAACCCGCCGCTCGCCGCGGCGATCGCGGGCGCGCTCGGCCTGCGGCCCGGCGCGGCCACCGTGGACCGGTTCCCGGATGGCGAGCTGCGGGTCGAGGTGCACGAGGACGTCAAGGACAAGGACGTGGTCCTGGTCCAGTCGATGGGTCCTCCCTCGGACCGCGCGCTGCTCGAGCTCGTGTTCCTGGCGGACGCGGTCCGGCGCTTGGGGGCGAAGAGCGTCACGGCGGCCGTGCCGTATCTGGCGTATGCCCGCCAGGACAGCAGCGCGAAGACGAGAGGTCCCCTGGGCGCGCGGGTGGTGGCGGAGCTTCTACAGATTTGCGGCATCCAGCGGCTGGTCGCCCTCGATCTCCACAGCCAGGCCGTCGAGGCGTCGTTCGACGTTCCGGTCGAGCACGTGTCCGCCATCCCGCTGCTGGCCGACGAGCTCGCCTCTCGAACGGCGCCCGGCAGCGTGGTCGTGTCCCCTGACCTGGGCGGGGTGGCCCGCGCGGAAGCGTACGCGAGGCGACTGCAGCTTCCCGTTGCCGTGGTGCGCAAGACCCGGCTGAGCGGCAGCGACGTCTCGGCCGGGGCGGTGATGGGGAACGTGCGCGGGCTGTCCCCGATCGTGGTCGACGACGTGATCTCCACCGGCGCCACCATCGAGGCCGCCGTCCGGGCGCTCCAGGCGGCCGGGTGCTCCGGGGATGTCACCGTCGCGGCGACGCATGGCCTTCTGGTTGGAGGCGCGATCGACCGGCTCGGACGGCTCTCCTTGCGCCGGCTGCTGACCACGGACAGCCTCCCGCCGCCGGCGGAGGGCGCGCCGTTTCCGATCGAGCGGGTCTCGGTGGCGGGCCTGATGGCCAAGGCCCTCGCCGGCGCATCCTCCGGATGACGGATTGCCGGACCGGCTTGCTTGACGCCAACCCCGAAGGCGTGTCCTGATCGCGACGCGGGGGCATCCACACAGTGTCAGACAATCTTTTCGCCCTGCTGCAGCAGGCGCGCCAGGTGGCTACGACCGGCGACGCCCGGATGTTCGGCGTCGAGGTGGGCCTGGTCACCAACGTCAAGGACCCGGAGAAGCTCGGGCGGGTGAAGGTCTGCCTGCCCCGGCTCCCCGGCAAGCCGGAGAGTGACTGGATGCGGGTCACGCAGCCCGCGGCCGGTCCCGGGCGCGGCTTCTACTGGGTACCGCAGGTCAACGACGAAGTCCTGATCGCCTACGAGCGCGGCGAAGCGCGCCTGCCGTTCGTGCTGGGCTGCCTCTGGAACGGCAAGGACACGCCGATGCAGGGCGCGTACGCGGACGAGAACAGCACGCACAAGATCCAGACCAAGTCCGGACACCAGATCGTCCTGGACGACAAGAAGGACGCCGAGAAGATCGTCATCGCCGACAAGTCCGGGAAACGGACGCTCACCTTCGACGTGAAGAACAAGAAGTTCAAGGTCGACGCCGGCGAAGGCGACGTCGAGATCAAGGCGGCCAAGAAGATCGTGCTGCAGTGCGAGGATCTCGAGGTCAAGACCGGGCAGAAGGGCAAGGTCAAGATCGGCTCCTCGCTCCAGGTCAAGATCGCCGACAAGGCGCAGATCCAGGCCGGCTCGAAGATGGATCTGAAGGCCTCGAAGATCGAGCTCAATCCGGGCAGCCTCAGCGTCGAAGCGCTCGCCGCCGCGGCGATGCAGGCCGTGCAGGCGGCTCTGGCGCCCGCCCCCGCCGCGGCGCCGCCGCCCGCCGCGAACCCGCCGCCTCCCGGAGGCGGAGGCGATCTGGCCAGCTCCGAAGCTCCCACGGGGGGCGGCGCCGGCGGCGGTACCGCGGGCGGAGCCGTGGGAGGAACGTCGGCCGGAGCCGAAGCGAAAGGCGGCTCGGGCGCGGGCGGCGGCGGAGCGGAGCCTGCCGGCAACGGCGCACAACCGCAGGCCGGCCCCGCGGCGGGCCCGGCTGCCGCGCAGCAGCCGGCTCCCGCGCCTGCGGGCGCCGAAAGCACGACGCCGGCCGATCAGATCGACATCCAGCTCGTCAACTCGAACGGCACCCCGCAGAAGAACGTCCAGGTGGAGCTGGCGCTCCCGGACGGCGAGAAGCGGGGAGGCAAGACCGACGACCAGGGCCACTTCAAGCTGGAAGGGCTGGTGACCAAGGGCAACGCGAAGCTCGACGTGCCCGACGTCCAGGTGGCGCCGGCCGCGCCGGCGAGCAGCCCCGATCGGGTCCGCTTCGTGAAGGGCGGCGTGGACGTCGCCATCGGCAAGTCCACCGTGGTCGAGCTCCCCCCGCGCGTCCGCCGCTGCCGGATGCGGGGCATGCACTTCGACACAGCCAAGACGTTCCTCTTGCCCAGCGCGATGACCGGCATCCGCCAGCTGGTGAAGCTGTACAAGAGCTTCGAAGGCATCGTCGGCCTGGTGAACGGCCACACCGACAAGCAGGGCGACGCCGCGTACAACCGCGGGCTCTCCAACGAGCGGGCCGAGGCGCTCAAGGCGTTCCTCACCGACGACGCCAACACCTGGATGAAGTGGTACGGCACCATGCCGAATTCGAAGAGCTGGGGCGTCCGCGAGGACCAGCTCATGCTCTCGAGCGTCAAGGACGGCAGCGCCCCCTTCTACGGCGGCCCCATCGACGGCAAGGCCGCCAGCGCGAAGGACGCGTACAAGAGCTTCCAGCATTCGCGCGTGCTGCCCGAAAGCGGCGCCCCTGACTCCAACACGCGGCTGGAGCTGGTCCGCGCGTACATGGCGCAGGACGGGACCTCGCTCGACAAGGGGGCGAAGCTGAGCACCCACGGCTGCGGGATGACGCATCCGCTGCCGGAGACCAAGGACGATCCCAACTCGGACCAGCCGGCGAACCGCAGGGTGGAGATCTTCCTCTTCGAGGAGAAGATCGACCCGGCGCCGCGATCGCCCTGTCCGTCCGCGGGCTGCCCCGATTACGACAAGTGGGTCGAGCAGAAGATCCTCGACGTCGATCTCGACCAGCCGCCCGGCGCGCTGCGCGTGAAGGTGGTGGACGAGTCGGGCAACCCGATCGACGGCGCGCAGGTGCACGCGTCGGGTCCCCTGGTGCTGGACGAGGTCACCAAGGACGGCGGGACCGCCCTCTTCACGGACATCGTTCCCGGCAGCTATCGCGTCACGGCGGAGAAGGACACGGTGGCGGCGGACGACGCGATCGTCGAGGTGCCCTCGGGCCCCGCGGACTCTCCGCCGGGGACGGGCGCCGCGGAAGCGAAGCTCGCCATCAAGGGACCGCTCGCGGTCCATCTCACGCTGGGCTGGATGGACCCGGACGGGAAGGAGCACGCGTTCCCCGCCGACACGCCGGTGAAGATCGCGTTCGGCGACGGGAGCAAGTCGGACTTGAAGGTGGAAGCGGACGGAGCCCTGAAGTTTCCCGCCGAGCGGACGAAGAAGTCGTTCTCGATCGAGCTCGAGCTCAAGGACGACAAGCAGTACCTGGCGGTGGCGCCGGCCAGCGACGCGGCCACCAAGGACTCCATGGTCGACGAGGGCGCGCTCAAGCCGCTGCTCGACAAGGGATTCCGCGTCTTCCGCCTGCCGAAGTCGCTCACCCAGGCCCGCGCGGACTGGTCGGCCGACGGGACGCTGCGCAAGGCGTTCGAGAACCTCGGCGACAAGGCCACGGTGATCGGCACCGCGTCCAAGCCCGTGAAGCTGACGCTTGACCCGAAGTGGCAGTTCCTGCGCCTCGAGTACTTCGACCGGTTCTTCGGGCATACCGATCACGCGCACAAGCGCGTCTCCGTCCCTCCGCTGATGCTCGACGGCTGGCGGACCGACCCGGGCGGCAGCGGCAAGAAGGACAACCCGGACACGCGCAGCAACTGGGTTGCGGCGGCGGGCGACCTCGAGAAGGCATCGCACTGCATCCCCTGGATCCTCCAGCGCGACGCCGCCGGGAAGGACGACCCGAAGCCGGACCCGAAGATCCTGCTGCAGTTCACCACCGATCCGGGCAGCTTCGTCGTCTCCACCTCGAAGGACGAGCGCAAGCTCGAGGTGGTGACCGACAAGGCGAAGCTCGCCCCCAGCGCCGAGCGCCTGAAGCTCTACGATCTGCCGCCGCTCTGGAAGTCGACGAAGTGGTTCGCGCGGCAAGGCGCGGCCGGCGCCTTCTTCGACAAGCTCACCGCCGCGCAGATGAAGGACAGCCTGACCGCCGCCAAGCGCCTCACGTTCTCGCTGGACGACATCGTCCTCTGCGATCCGAACCGCAAGCAGGTGGCGCTCGCGGCCACCGACCGGGTGGCGGTGTTCTTCCACCGATTCGTCACCAGCGCCGACGCCGGCAAGACCTCGGCCGCCGGCGTGTACAAGCCGGACGATGCGAATCAGAAGTCGTTCGTCAGCGAGGCGGCGGTCGCGACCAAGGGATACATCAGCGACTACCCGAACTGGACGCGCCTGGTGATGGCGCAGGGGAACCTGTTCGAGGCCTTCGCAGAGCGCACCGCCGACGATCCCGCGAACGAGGTGGTGGGGGCACGGGCGGCGGTCCGCTGGGTGGACTCCATCGCGGTGGGGACCGCGGCCGGCAACACGCTCAGCCCCAGGCCGGCGCGGACGGACAAGGACTTCTTCTCCATCCAGCCGTTCTTCGAGCAGCTCTACAACCAGACCAACCTCAAGTACACGGGGCCGAACACCACCACGCAGACCATCGGCCGCGTCGACCTCGCGCTCCTGCGCTGCTGCGACCGCGACGGCGACAACGAGGTGGGGATCGTGCTGCACTACTTCCGCATGCTCTTCAACTTCATGCCCAACGCGCCCGCCGGCACCGCGGCGTCGCCGTTCCATCCGCCGGCGGCGAACTTCCAGCAGAAGCGCGACACGTACATGGACGCCTGCTGCAGGAACATGGCGGCGCGCTTCAACGGGAACGACGCCATCAGCCTGAGTCGCGGCGAGCTGGTCCCGAAAAAGGCGACGGACAAGCTGAAGGCGCAGGTAGTCTACTTCGTCCAGCCGGTGGCCAACGCGGCGAGCGCCCACTTCAACCTCCAGGTCGTACGCCCCGGGGCGGGAGCTCTGGGAGGTCGCGCCTGGATGCAGGGCCTGAACGGGACCGGCGAGCTGGGCGAGAACAGCCAGGCCCCGGAGAGCAGCTTCTCGCCGGGCTCGTACATCGCGGCGCACGAGCTGGGACACGGCGACTCGCTGCCCGACGAGTACAACGAGCGCTGGGGGTCGTTCTCCAACCTCGAGCTCAGCTTCCAGATGAACACGCCGGGCGACCCGTTCGAGACCGACGGCGCGAACTGGGACCCGGCGCAGGTCACCACGCCGGACAGCGGCCTGATGAACGGCGTCCAGACGATGCGGAACCGCTACTTCTGGCACTCCGCGGAGTTCGCCCGCACGGTCAGCAGCATCCCCCTCTTGGTGAAGCTCGGGAACAACTACCAGAAGTTCGAGGTCCCGCCGCACGAGACGGTCGCGCCGGAGACGGCCACCACCGTGCCGCGCCGCAGCTACCTGTACTGGCCCATCCAGGACAAGGTCGACGACACCGCGGGCGGCAGGAGCCAGTACGATCTCTTGCTCTACGCGATGGGCGAGGATCGATTCACCAAGCACCTGATCCCGAACGGGCCGTTCGAAGGCACCCTGGTGGTGGTGGTCAAGCTGCACTTCACCTTCGACGCCACGTTCTTCCCGAGCGTCGCGGCCATCCTGCCGGCGTTGCGCAACCGCGTGCGGGCGGACCACGGGAGCAAGTTCTTCGCCGAAGGCAAGGTGCGGGTGGGGAGTCCCCAGGAGTGGGAGTTCAAGAAGTGCCTGATCCGCTTCTCTCCGCGCTTCATCGTATCCAACGGGAACACGGCCAACCCGGCGTTCAACGGGCTGGTGTCCAACGTCGGGCCGCACTTCCGCATCAACGTGAACAACGCGAAGCCGGCGAACACGCGCTGGTCCGCGGCCGCGCCGGACCGCAACCTGATCCTCGAGGCCGACGCCACCAGCCCCAACGCGCAGAATGCGCTGCAGAACGCGTTCAGCGACCGGTTCGCGGAGATGCTCGGGTTCCTGAATGCGGCCGCGGTCACGGCTGCGTCGCTCAAGCCGTACGTGCAGAAGGTGATCAGCACCGCGGCCGATGTCAAAACGTTCTGAACCGCGCCTGTGCGCGCTTTTGCTCTGCGTGGCATGCGCGCTCGGGGCGGCGGAGAAGAGGAAGCGAGGGAAAGGCAGACCCGTGATCGAGGTGACCCGACAGGTAGCGCTGCTGCCGCCCCAGCCCGTGACCGTGCCGGGCCTGCCCATCCGCTCCGTCGACGTGCGGCTGCCGCTGCCGGCTGCTCCGGCTCCCAAGGGCGCCGGCTGCCCCCGCGTCTATTGCAACGACGCGCTCAACTCCAGGTTGCCGGCGGCGGTGGCCACGGAAGGATGGAAGGTGCGCTGGCGCGCTCCGGCGGTCCCGGACTTCACGCCGGCCGCCGTCGTCCAGGACGGGGACCGGGTGCTCCTCTACGGGGGCGGCTCGTGGCGTCTCTACGGCGTCCAGGGCAAGACGCTGAAAGACGGCCGCAACGGCGCGAGCGGGCTCGTGCTCGATGCGGCGAACGGCCTCTTCTACTTCGTCAACCTGAACGGCTTCCTCGCGGCGCACCGGCTAATGGACGGCGCGGAGGAATACGCCGTCAACGCCGCTCCCGGAGATGCCTGGCCCTTCATCGCCCGGCGCGGAAACCGCTTCATCGACGCCGCGGTAGACTTGCCGCAGCCCTACCGGCCCGAGCCTCCCAGCCGGTCGATCCTGCAGCACGCCGACCTGGACGCGAAGATCGAGCTGGACCCGGTCAAGGTCGTGTCGAACCTCACGGCCCTGGCCACGCTCCAGATGAAGACCGGTACCTTGTCGGTCGCCCTGCGCGGCGACGACGTCGTCTTCGCCGTCCCCGGCAGCGTCTTCCTCTCCTCCAGCGACCTGAAGCCCCGCGCCGCCCTGCAGGCGGATTTCATCCCCCGCTCCCTGAGCCTGGACGAGCTGGGGCGGATTCACCTCGTGGTCGCGATCGGGGATCGCCTCGAGCTCTGGGTCCTGACTCCCGAGGGCAGCCGGACGGTGACCCGGCCCATCGACCGGGAGTACGGGACGCCCATCGCGCCGCCGGCGATCGGGTACGACCACGCCATCCACTTGATCACGGCAGATGCCATCGTCGCCTTCAGCGCGGACGGCGATCCCCTCTGGGAGCGCCGCCCGCAAGGCCGGATCGCAGGAGCGGGCATCTCCCCCGACGGTCACGTGCTGGTGACGGCGGGCCGCGACCTTCAAGTGTACGACGGGAAGGGCGAGCGAGAAGTGATCTTCCGCTCCCTGGAGGGATCGCTGATCACCCCGCCGGCGATGAGCGCCTCGGGAGAGATCTTCGTGGCGACGGCCGACGCTCTGTATTGCCTGGGTCGATGACCGGCGAACAGGCGTCTCTCGTCAGACCGCCTGGATCACCTCCTTCGACTCGCCCCGGGGCGAGCTCAGAATGAAACCCCCGGGGTACCAGAATGAGACCCGCGATCCGCCTTTGCCCGGTTGAACGGCGTGGGTTCCTCTCTGGAGATTCAAACGCTCCAACATGGTCCCCGTGAGGGGTGCAAGATCCCGACCATCTCGATTTGCTGACGACCCGCGAGCTACGCCCTAGAACCCCTTCGCGTTCAGCCAGGACAGGCTGTACTCCGCCAGCTCCTTCCACCCGCTGTCGATGGTGAGCGAGTGCCCGCGTCCCGGGAACTCCTTCAGCTCCGTGATCGCCGGCGACTTGCTGTACGCCCGCAGCGTGCTCCGCACCAGCACCGGCGGCACCGTATGATCCTTCCCCCCCGAGACCAAAAGGAGCGGCCCCCGCGTCGCATTCGTTACGTTCACCTTGGTCGCGGAGTTCGGATTGAGGGTCGCCGTCGCCGCCTGGAACAGCACCCGCCCCGGCCCGGGCACCGCGTACTTCGCGTAGAGCTCCTTCGCCTCCTGCTCGGGCAGCGCGTTGGTGAACCCGAAGCGGAACTGGTGCTCGGTCAGCGCCACCGCGCGCTTGAAGTTCAGCGGATTGCCCAGCACCGGCAGCGCCGAGCGGAGCGCGTTCACGGGCAGCTCCGGCACGCCCTTGATCGGCGCCGGATCGATGGCGATCCCCGCCGCCGCGAGGTTGCGGCCGAGCAGGTTCTGCACCAAAAGCCCGCCGAACGAGTGACCGATCAGGATCGGCCGCCGATCGAACGCCGCGAGCTGCTTCGCGATGTGGTCGGCGATCTCTCCCACGCCGTAACCTGCCAGCGCCCCGGCGTTCCTGCGCGTCGCCTCGGTGGTCTCGGAGTCGCCGGGCCAGCTCGCGGCGGTCGCCTGGTAGCCGTTCTGGCGGAAGTACTCCACCCAGTTGCTCCACGATTCGGCATGGAGCCAGAGCCCGTGAACGAACACGACCGGAGGCCTTGCGCTGCTCTCGGACGGCATGGGGGCTTCCTTTCTCCGCGAACGCGGGGGAGGACCTGCTTATACACGGTTGACGCTCGCCGCAGCGATGCGGTCAACTGGCGCCTCGCCCCATGACCGCCGCCCAGCCCGAGCTCGTGCGCGCGATCGGCCGCTGGAGCCTGGTCGCGCTGGTGATCAACTGCATCATCGGAAGCGGCATCTTCGGGCTCCCCGCGGTGATCGCCGGCCAGCTCGGAGCGTGGGCGCCGCTCGGGTACGTCGTGGCGGCGGCCGGGATCGGCATCATCATGGGCTGCTTCGCCGAGGTGGCCTCGCGCTTCACCGAGGCGGGCGGGCCATACCTGTATGCCCGCGCGGCTTTTGGCAGCTTCGTCGGGATCGAGACCGGCTGGCTCACCTGGCTGGCGCGCCTCGCCGCCAGCGCCGCAAACGCCAACCTGTTCGTCGACTACCTGGGCGGGTTCCTCCCGGCCGTGACCCGCGGCGCGCCGCGCATGGCCGTCCTCAGCGTCATCATCGGCGCGCTGTCGATCATCAACGTGCGCGGCGTGCGATCGGGGACGCGGACGAGCAACTTCTTCACGGTGGCCAAGCTGGTGCCTCTGGTCGTGCTCGTCCTCGCCGGCGCCGTCTTCCTGGCCTCCCACGGGTGGCAGGGAAGGGCGGAGACGGGCGGACCCATCAAGGCCCTCGACGCGTTGCTCCTGCTGGTCTTCGCCTACGGAGGTTTCGAGTCGGCCGTGATCCCGCTGGGAGAGGCGCGCGATCCGCGGCGCGACGCTCCCTTCGCGCTCGCCGCCGCGCTCCTCTGCTGCACGGTGCTCTTCACCGCCATCCAGGTCGTCGCGATGGGCGTCCTGCCGGACCTCTCGGGCACCACCCGGCCGCTCGCGGCGGCGGCGCGCGCCGTGATGGGGAGCGGAGGGGCGGCCCTGCTGACCCTCGGCGCGCTCTTCTCCACTTATGGCCTGCTCTCCGCGAACATGCTCAACGTCCCGCGCCTCACGTACGCGCTCGCGCGGCAGGGCGAGTTCCCGGCTTTCTTCGGCGCGACGCACCCGCGGTTCCGGACCCCGCACGTCTCCATCGCCGTCTTCGCGCTGCTCCTCTGGGCGCTGGCTCTCTACGGCAGCTTCCGCTGGAACGCCGTCTTGTCGGCCGTAGCCCGGCTCTTCACTTACGCCGCAGTGTGCGTCGCGCTCCCCGTGCTGCGCCACCGGCAGCCGGGAGAAGCGCGCTTCCGGCTGCCGGGCGGGAACGTACTCGCCGTGGTTGGCGTGGCCTATTGCGGGATGGTGGTGGTCGGCAGCCGCGCCGGCTGGAAGGAGCTGATCCTCCTGGCCGTCACCGCGGCGGTCGCCGCCGGCAACTGGTGGCTGGCGCGGCCGCGCCCGGAGCCAGCGTCTTGAGACTCTTCGACGCCTATCTCTTCGTGGACTTCAGCGCGAGCTCCCGGCCGAGGACGGGGGCGGACAGCATCTGGATCGCGGACGGTTGGTTCTCGGGCGGTAGGCTGCGGGGGGTGGTCCGGGCCAATCCGGCCACGCGCCGCGAGGGCGAACGGTGGCTGCGGGAGCGCATCGGATTGCATCAGAGGAGGGGGCGGCGCGCCCTGGTCGGTTTCGACTTTCCGCTCGGCCATCCGGACGGATCTCTCGGCGCCTCCTGGCGGACGCTCTGGCGTCATCTCGCGGCGGAAGTGCAGGACGACGAGCGCAACCACAACAACCGCTTCGAGCTGGCGCGGCGCCTGAACGAGG
>Ga0137394_10001281_pt1 | contig 18188 bp, 13 predicted proteins | sample czobulk116metaG_FD_108278 | JGI IMG/M metagenome (GOLD analysis project Ga0137394, IMG submission 108278) | Vadose zone soil microbial communities from Angelo Coast Range Reserve, California, USA - czobulk1.16 metaG | ecosystem: Environmental > Terrestrial > Soil > Vadose zone | place: USA...
TTCGCAGCCGTACTTTCGATGGTGATCGTGCTGGTCGGCGGGATTGCCGTGTTTCAATTGCCCATTGCGCAATATCCCGAAATTGCGCCGCCAACCGTGGTCGTGCGTGCCGTTTACCCGGGCGCAAATCCGAAGGTCCTCGCCGAAACTGTCGCCACCCCCATCGAGCAGGAGGTCAATGGCGTTGAGAACATGCTCTACATGTCGAGCACGTCGACCAGCGACGGCGTGATGAGCTTGACCATCACCTTCAAGCTCGGCACCGATCTCAACACCGCGCAGGTGCTCGTGCAAAACCGCGTCTCCATCGCGCTGCCGAAATTGCCTGAGGAGGTGCGGCGCCTCGGAGTGACCACGACGAAAAGATCCACCGACCTGACGATGGTGGCGCATCTCGTCTCTCCTGATGGTTCTCGCGATGAACTCTACCTCGGCAACTACGCCTTTCTGCAAGTGAAGGACCAACTCGCGCGCATCCTCGGGGTCGGAGATGTGACCGTTTTCGGCGCGCGCGATTACTCCATGCGCGTCTGGCTCGACCCGGAAAAGCTCGCCTCGCGCAACATGACAGCCAGCGACGTCGTTCGTGCCATCCGCGAACAAAACCTTCAAGTCGCCGCCGGCACGATCGGCCAACCGCCCGTACCGGCGGGAAACGATTTTCAACTCACCATCAGCACGCAAGGACGCTTGCTTGATGAACAACAGTTCGGCGACATCATCGTCAAACAAGGATCGCAGGGACAAGTGACCAGGGTGCGCGATGTCGCTCGCGTCGAGTTGGCGGCGCGTGATTATTCGGTCACGTCGCAACTCAGTGGCAAGCCCGCTGCCGCTCTCGTGATCTTTCAGCTTCCCGGGTCGAATGCGATTGATACTTCCGACGCGGTCCGGGCGAAGCTCGCGGAACTGAAGAAGAACTTCCCGCCCGGCGTTGACTATCGCGTGATTTACGACACGACGTTGTTCGCCCGCGAATCGATCGTGGCCGTCTTCCACACCTTGTTAGAGGCCGTCCTGCTGGTGGTCCTGGTGGTCATCGTCTTCCTGCAAAACTGGCGCGCGTCCATCATTCCGATGCTCGCGGTGCCTGTGTCGCTCATTGGCACCTTCGCGGTGATGAAGTTGTTTGGCTTCTCGCTGAACAACCTCTCCTTGTTCGGCCTCGTCCTGGCCATTGGGATCGTTGTGGACGATGCCATTGTCGTGGTGGAAAACGTCGAGCGTAATATTTCGCTTGGCCTTGCGCCGGTCGAAGCCACGAAGAAGGCGATGACTGAAGTCAGCGGCCCGGTCATCGCCGTCGCCCTCGTGCTCTGCGCGGTGTTCGTCCCGACCGCGTTCGTCAGTGGCATCACCGGCCAGTTCTACAAACAGTTCGCCCTGACCATCGCGGTTTCGACGGTCATCAGCGCCTTTAATTCGCTCACCCTTTCACCGGCGCTGAGCGCAATTCTCCTGAAAAGTCATGAAGCCAAAAAGGATTGGTTCGCTCGAATCATGGACACCGTGCTCGGTCGCTTCTTTCGTCTTTTCAACAAAGGTTTCACTGGCACCACGCACGGCTACACCCGTGCGGTCGGCGGGACAGTCAGACGTGCCGGCGTGGCTCTGATAGTTTACGCGGGACTCCTGCTGCTCGCGTGGGGCGGTTTCAAGATCGTGCCCACCGGTTTCATCCCCACGCAGGATACCGGCTACCTGATTGTCTTCGCGCAACTCCCTGACGGCGCGAGCCTGGAGCGCAGCCAAAAAATCATCAACCGCGCCGGTGAAATTGCCCGCACCATTCCCGGTGTCAATGGAACCGTAGAGTTCCCCGGGTACAACCTCCTGGTCGGCGCAAATCTTCCCAACGCCGGCACCATGTTCGTTTCGCTGGAAGGGTTCGACCATCGAAAAGACCCGAACAAGTCCGCGAAAGCGATCATGGGACAGCTCTACGCCCGATACGCCGATTTGCGCGACGCCCGCGTCCTGGTTCTTCCGCCGCCACCAGTGCGCGGGCTGGGTAGCGTCGCCGGCTTCAAGATGATGGTGCAGGATCGCACCGATGCCGGTCTGGATGTGCTGGCTGGCACATCGTTCAAGATGATGGTTGACGGCAGCCAGACTCCCGGCCTGGCACAGGTGTTCACCACGTTTACCACACGCGTGCCACAGCTCTTCGTTGATGTGGACCGAGTGAAGGCCAAGAGCATGAACGTTGCCTTGAGCGATGTGAACGACACACTGCAAATCTATCTTGGCTCCCTCTACGTGAATGACTTCAACCGCTTTGGGCGCACCTATCAGGTGACGGCGCAAGCCGACGCAAACTTCCGTCTTTATGCAGACGACATTCGGAAGCTTAAAGCCCGGAATTCGGCGGGCGAGATGGTGCCGCTCGGCACGCTGATCGACGTTCACGAAACCACCGGGCCGGACAAAGTGATTCGCTACAACATGTATCCGGCTGCGGACATTAATGGGGTGGCAATGCCCGGCGTCAGTTCCGGCCAGGCCATCGCGCTCGCGCAACAACTCGCTGCCAAAGAACTCCCCCCAGGCATGGGCTACGAGTGGACCGAGTTGACGTTCCAGGAAATCATGGCCGGCAACACCATCGTGTTCATTTTCCCGCTCTGCGTGCTGCTCGTGTTCCTGACGCTGGCCGCGCAATACGAAAGCTGGAGCCTTCCCCTGGCGATCATCCTCATCGTGCCGATGTGTTTGCTGAGCGCCATTGGCGGCCTCTGGCTGCGGAGCATGGACAACAACATCTTCACACAAATCGGTCTGATTGTGCTGGTCGGCCTGGCCTGTAAGAACGCGATCCTGATAGTTGAGTTCGCCAAACAGCTTGAAGACACCGGCAAGAGCATCACGGACGCAGCTATCGAAGCCGCGCGGCTTCGCCTGCGGCCAATTCTCATGACGAGCTTCGCGTTCATCCTCGGCGTTGTGCCTTTGGTGCTCGCGAAAGGCGCCGGGGCGGAGATGCGGCGGGCGCTCGGCACCACTGTGTTCTTCGGCATGTTGGGTGTGACCTTCTTCGGTCTCATCCTCACTCCCGTGTTCTATGTCGTGATCCGAAAATTGACGACGCGAACGAAGTCCGTCAATCAACCCCTCACTGAAGCGGTGCTCAATCCGATATCCGCCGCTAAGCCGGTCCTCGATCCCACGCCTCATGAAGCATGAACATCAAAACTGCATCCGCCGCCCATTAGTCCACGGACTGGGACCACCTCTCCCTACCCTCTCCCCCGGCGGAGAGGGAAAGAAAATGAAGCCGTCACCTTCATCCCCCTCTCCGCTGGGGGAAAGGGTACGGAGAGGTGGCCTCATTCCGTCATCTCCATTTCCCTCTCCGCGAGGGGAGAGGGCAGGGAGAGGTGGATTATTTGCTGCACTTATTTTATTGCTCTTTCTGTCGGGTTGCGCGGTCGGCCCAAACTACAAACCACCGCAAACTTCCGTCGCCCCTTCCTTCGCGAACAGCCCGACTAATTCGGCCTCTGCGGACGAGACGGCCCTTGCCACATGGTGGAAGGGCTTCGCGGATGCAAAACTGGATGACCTCGTTTCTCGGGCCATCGCCCACAATCATGATCTCCGTATTGCCACGGCCAATCTCAAGGAAGCCCGTGCTCTGCGTCGCCTAACGAGATTTGATCTTTTTCCCACAGTGCAGGCCAACGCCGGGTATGAGAACACTCTCCTCAGCAAAGCCGCCGCTCTGCCCGGCGCTCCGCGCGCCGCTCGCGAACTGGAATTGTACGACGCCAGCTTTGACGCCACCTGGGAACTCGATCTGTTCGGTCGCGTGCGCCGGTCCGTGCAAGCGGCCAATGCCCAACTTGCCGCCACCGACGCCATCCGCTTGGACGTATTGGTCAGCGTTACTGCCGAAGTGGCCCGCAACTATCTTGAACTGCGCGGACTGCAGAACCAGCTCGCGGTCGCGCGCAGGAACGCCGACGTGCAAACCCAGACCCTCAAAATCACTCAGTCGCGCCTCGAGGGCGGACGCGGCACGGAGTTCGATGTCTCTCGCAGCCGTTCGTTGCTCAACTTGACCCTCTCGACAATTCCGCCCCTGGAAGCGGCCATCCAGAAAACGATTTTCCGCATTGCGGTCCTCACCGGGCAGCAACCGACTGAACTTACAACCGAACTTTCCCCGCCGGCGCCATTGCCTTTGGTCACGCCGGTCCTCGCATTGAGCAATCCGGAGTCTCTCCTGCGCCGCCGCCCGGACATCCGTGCCGCCGAACGTTCGCTTGCCGCTGCCACGGCCCGCATCGGCGTAGCGATGGCTGACTTGTTCCCGCGAGTCACATTCATCGGCAGCGTGGGCCTTCAGGCGGAGACGTTTACCGGCCTGGGCAAAAGCGGCGCAGACTCATGGAATTTTGGGCCGCGCATCACCTGGGCCGCTTTGGACCTGGGCCGCGTTCATGCACGTATCAAGGCAGCCGACGCTCGCGCCGAGGCCGAATTGGCCAGCTACGAGCGGACAGTGCTTATAGCTCTGGAGGAAACAGAAGGCGCCCTTGTCGATTTCGGCCACGAGCAATCACGACAACGATTTCTCGAAGCCTCCGCGCAAGCGAGCCAGCAGGCGGTTGATCTGGCCCATCAGCGTTACGACGCCGGCGCCACGGACTTTCTCAGCGTGCTCGACACCGAACGCACCCTGCTCGAAGCCCAGGACCGTCTCGCCGCCAGCCAGACACGAACCTCCACCGCTCTGGTGGCTGTTTACAAAGCGCTCGGAGGCGGCGTTCCCGTCGCTGCCGCAAAATAACGAGTAGTTGCCCGTCCTATTCTTGCTCTTGCTCCTGATCCTGCTCTTGATCTCCCGTGTTTTGCTGTGGAGAACTCACTTCATTCCGAAACTCTCAACCCTCAACTTCCTTGCTCTGGAACTTTGGTTCTGTAGAATATCGAAGGAGCGTTGGAGGCAGTCGTGTCGAGGAACTCGAAGGTGCCGTCGATTCGAGGCAGCGCAGATGTAACGGAGTGCCAATCAGCCGGCGCGGCGATCGAAGGAGTTGCTTGAATTTCGTATTGATGATCGGCGGCAGCGCCTGAGAATCTCAGGAGTAGAGCGCGGGCGCCACGATTGACCGCGGAAATTGTGACCGGTGGTTCGGAGGTAGAGACCTTGAAGAGCGTGCCTTGCTCTGTTTCACCCGGGCCGTTCTCCGTGACGCCATAAAGATCTCCGTCGCGGGCCAGGAGCAAGCCGTATGGACAGTCGCCATCGTCGCGAAGTCCGCCGAAGCCATGGGCGATTGTGTAGCAAGAGCCGTCGGTGTGAATAGCGAAAACAGTGCCACTTCCGCCAGCATAGGTGGTGCCGTAGAGGAGACCATTGGTGACTTCGACGAGCCCGACGTAGGGATAGGTTCCTTCGGCGCCAAAGCTATGAAAGACGGTGTAACCAGTGCCATCGAGTCCCAACCTGAACAAAGCGCCGAAGTTATTGGGGCCGCCCAGGGCGGTTGTTCCGTAAAGCAAGCCGTCAGCGCATTGAATCAAGGGGGCAGTGGAGCTGGCGCCGTCCGGATTTCCGGCAAAGTGGTGCATGACTGTGAAACTCCCGCCATTTGTATCCATCGAAAAAACAGATCCGTGATCAATGGCGTCACCCGCTGTGGTCCCGTAAAGCTTTCCATCTGCCGTCTGAAGGAGACGAGCTAAAGGCTGAGGGCTCTCGGAGGAGATGAACTGGTGGAGGTTGGAATAACCGGCGCCATCTTTGCGCAACTTGAAGACGGTACCACCTTGGCCGCTTCCACCGGCTGACGCCGTTCCATAGAGCATTCCATCGGCGCCCTCAATTAAATCCGCAGCGGGATGCGATCCGTCGCTTCCTCCGAGAAAGGAGTGCAGAACCCGGTAATTCGCCCCATTTGTTTCGAGGAAATACACCACGCCGAATCTGTACGATAACGACGCCAAAGTTCCGTAAAGCGCTCCATCGCTAGCCTGAAGGACGCCGGCGCGCGGGCCCATGGCCTCCGGGGTCACTCCGAATTCATGCAAAACGGTCTCCGTGCCGCCATCCTTAGAAACGGCGAAAACAGTGCCGGCGTCATTTGTCCCGCCGCGAGCGGTGGTTCCGTAAAGCCTGCCATCGCGGCCCTCGATCAGTGTACAAATAGGATTCCTGGGCAAAGGAGGAGGCCCGAAGAGTTTAAGCTGGCGGTAGAACGCGTCGGCTGACGCGCAGGAGACCGGCTGTGTGACGTTCAGCAGGAGGGCTAGAAGTGAGACTGGGAACATCCGCCCAAAGAGCCTGGAACAAGCTCCCGACGCATTCGGCAACCTCCGACGAACCGATGATGATCCGATCGAGAAGCTGCCCGGACGGAACAAAGTTTCACTCATATCTGCCTTCCCCAGCGAAGCAGGATTTTATCGCGGGCGTTATTCTATGATTTTTAGCGGTGAGGTGCAAGGCTGCCTTCGAGGAATTCCAGAGCGGCCAAATGGGCGAGATCGTTTAACCCAGCTCGCTAGTTGGATTTAGTTAGGATTTAGTTGGATTTACTTGGTTTTTACTTAGGTGAGTGGTCAGTGGTCAGTTGTAATTTGACCGCCCTTCCGCACCCAGTACGGTCGATGCGGGAGGGGCCTGCGACGCAGGGCCTTCGCTGAAAATCTTTCGAAAAATTCTCAGATTTTACAATTTGGCCTCCAAGGTGGGCGATTGTATGTGCGTTGCGCAGCCGAGCCTCCTCATTGCCGTCGGCTTCTGAACTCTCTCCTTCCACTGGGACGTTCGGCACATCTCGCGCGCTCGGCATCAGAATAATGCTTGACAAATCCGTCGCTATACTTAAATATATTTAGTAATTAAGAAACACAAGTAATTACCTCCAAACGAACCAGCAAACAGGCAAATCTATGAAACCAGAACTTGATCGGGTTAAAAACGACCTGGAGACGATGCAAAAGGCCCTCGGGCTGGCCCCTTCCATGGGGCGGGAGTGGATTCAGTGGATGAAACGCGACAAGTGGTTCAGCCTGTGGTGGTGTCTTCCCGGATTCATCTTGATCGGTGCGGCGCTGTTGCCGCTCGACCACGCCAAACGGTATTGGGGGCTCGTGCCCGACCAATGGGCAGGGCTTTTGGTGGCGGCCGTCATGCTGGGCATAACCTTTGTCCATGCCCGAAAAGTGACGGCAAATGATGGCCGTCCGGAGGGGTTGATCCGGGAATCGAAACGGATCAACGGGATGAGTGCTCAGGGCTTGTGGTTCAGCCTGGGAATTGTCGTACAACTTTTATTTTACTTTATCTGGGGCAGACAATACCGGATTGGTTTCGAACCTTTCTGGGCGGGTCTGTTTCTTCTCACGGGATCCTCGTGTTTGGTGGCGGCAGTGTCTGCGCGGGCATGGACGTTGCTGGGGTGGGCAATTCCATTTCTGGGCTACGGTTTTTGTCTGCCGCTGGTGGAGGGTCATGGCAGAGTGAACGGCGTTATGTTCGGAATGATGTTTATCGCGGTCGCATTGTCGTTTTCCTTCATCGCCGTCCTGCAAATTCGGACAATGGAACGCCAAAATGACGCCGATTGATTTTAACGGTCTGGACACTCACGTCCACGGGCCAATTCGCCTGGGCATCCTGACGGCTCTTCAGATGGACGGCGCTCTGGACTTCACGACGCTGAAGAAACGTTTGGACACGGCCGATGGGAGTCTGAATCTTCATTTGAAACGCTTAGAGGAGAACAGCTACATCACCAGCAAAAAAGCGTTTGTCGGGCTCCGCCCGAAGACCACCTATCGCATGGCGCCTGCGGGACGCAAGGCACTCACGGGATACCTCAAGGCAATGCGCCAACTGTTGGATGCTTTGGAATCCGGCGATCGGACGAAAGAGACTTAGGATGGCGGCGCAATGCTCGATTTTCGCCGCGAACGGCGGACAGGAATGTCCACGCTCCTGAGGAGCGCCGACATTCTTGTCGGCGGCATGGTGTTAGCGCACCGGCTCGCTATTGAAACAAACAAATCAGTCCCTCCGACCGCCGGATCAGCCACCAACCTCGATGGATGCAATTCTTAAAGCGATACTTGATGATGATCGGGTGAGGGTCAGGAAACTGCTAAAGGCGGACCCCCGGCTGGCAACACGCCTCATCGATACGGCCCGACTGTACGAATCGAAAATCTTTCACTGGATTTACGTCGGAGATACTGCGCTGCATCTGGCTGCGGCCGGTTATCGCGTTGAACTTGTTCGATCATTGCTGGCTGCCGGCGCCGACCCAAACTCCACAACGAATCATCGTCAAAGCGGCCCATTACACTACGCAGCGGATGGCTACATAAACGGGCCCGATTGGAATGCGAAAAGGCAAGTGCAGACAATCCAATGCCTGCTCAACGCCGGCGCCAAAATTAATGCCCAGGACAAGAATGGCGCCGCCCCCTTGCACCGGGCAGTCCGGACGCGATGCGCCGCTGCTGTGAAATGCCTGCTCGAAGGAGGCAGTGATGCGACGCTGAGAAATAAATCGGGGTCGACACCGTTTCACCTGGCGGTGCAAGACACTGGCCGCGGTGGAACTGGCGCGGAAGCAGCAAGAACCGCACAGCGACAGATCATCCACGAGTTTCGTTCGCGTGGCCTGGATCCTGCACTCAAGGACGGCAAAGGCAAATCGGTCTTGGATTGCGCCAAGAGCAGTTGGATACGAAATATCCTGAATGCCACGGAATCCGGCTGAAGCGGCTGCGCCAGAAGAGATGAAGAAATTGGAAAGCTCCTTTTGAAATAAAGGACATAGAGGACACCAGATTTTACAAAGGTAACGAAGTTAACAAAGACCCCGTGAGATAGATCGAACGGCATCTCATGGCCATACGGGACTAACGCGAAGACGAGGGGAGTTGGCGTAATCTTCAAAGTCGATTATGGTCACGGCTGCGCCAGCAGAGTTCCAAAGCGGCGAGAAAATACTTGCAAGGGCTACGATGATTTTGAGCGTCGAACGGATTCCTCGGTGTATTTTCATGACTTTGCAGTCTTGCGTACTCCCGCTTAGGCCGCAACCTCAGCGACGGCGCGGCGGCTGTGGAAACGTGACTGAGGGCGCAGCGGCCGGCGATCTTGGGTTGCTAATCCTATTGTTCCTCCAGCTTTTCCAGCACTTGCAACATGCGCCGCACGTTCGACGAATAATCGCGAAGGATAAGCATTGAGTGTTCTTTCACTCCGAGAATCGCCGGCAAATTCGGAAGGCTGGACTGGGATGACGGCCGGCTGCCAGTCACTGCGCCAATCGCGACGATGCTATTGGGCAGCTTCGCGAAAGAGCTCAACGCGGGTGCCGCCTGAGGAACTGCGACCTTGTTGAGCTTCACGATATAGATAAGGAACGAACTCGAATCGGGCAACTGATCGGGCCGAAGTTCCACGACTGGTCCTGGCTCCAGGAACGCTTCTTTGGCCGAAACGGCTTTGACGTATTGTGTGCCGAGAAAAACCATCGCGATCCCCTGGGCGGCGAGCACTGTGTCGAGTGCCTGCAATGCTTCAACGGTGGTCATCGGAGTTCGATTAGAGAAAGTGATCTTTACGTCCGGGAGGTTTCCGGCGCGAACGATCGATCGGCCTGAACTAGATTCCTGTAACAAACACGCGATTTCCTTTATTCTCTTTCTGGAAACGCACCCAGGTGCCTAGAAGCACGCATAGCGCACAGCCGCAGTCCATTTTCGTGACCACTCGCTGGTCGGTGGTTTTGGCGGCGCAGGACAAGTCGTCGCCAGATTCGGCGGCGGCGCTGGAGGCGCTTTGTCGCGCCTACTGGTATCCGCTCTACGCGTACGTGCGCGGGTCGGGACGTTCTCCGCATGATGCCCAGGATTTGACGCAGGAGTTTTTTGCGCGGCTGCTCGCGCAGGATTGGCTTCGGGTGGTGCTGCCTGAGAAGGGACGGTTTCGCACGTTCCTTCTGGTCGCCATGAAGCGGTTCCTGACGAATGAGTGGCACCGCGACATGGCGCAGAAGCGTGGCGCGGGGAATCTGCCACTGTCGTTAGACACGGGGGCAGCGGAACATCGCTTCGCCGCCGAGCCGCCACTCACGCCCGACGAACTTTACGAACGCCGCTGGGCCATGACCCTGCTGGATGAATCCCTGGAACGGCTCCAAAGGGAGTTCACGCGCATGGCCAGAGAACAGGAGTTCGTGTGCCTCAAGGAATGGCTCACGGCGGACAGGGGCAGCATCCCCTATGAACAGATTGCGAGGGCGCTCGGCACAACGGAGGGGGCGGCGCGGGTGGCGGTGCATCGGATGCGGAAGCAATTCCGCCTTTTGTTCCGTCAAACCATCGCCGAAACGGTAGCTGCCGCTGGCGATGTGGACGCCGAAATGCGGCATTTGGTTGGCGTTTTGAGCCGGGCGTAGGCGCGGGAACTGATTAATAGTGCCAATGTTCAACAAGCTGAGAGCGAACTTATCACCTCGTAGAGGTGAATGCTTTATAGCGCTGAGACGTATAGGCTATCACTGTTTTTTGATTCCGCGGCCCGAAAGCTTTCGGGGCCGCGGAATCAAAAAGCAAGTAGTTTTGGCACCGCACCCCGCCCTATAAAGGTTGAATCCCTACGGGATTCGGGAGGCGCGTTTGTAACAACAAACGGCGTTTCTTTATTTACTCGGTAATGAACAGCATCCTTTCACGAAACGAGTTGGGGTGGGCAGGCGGCCAAAGCAGTCCCAACCCGACGACGCGTCCGATGGGGGTCGCCGCCAACGGCATCGCCGGGTTGAATGTCGTAGTGGATTGGCTACGGGGCGAGATCTGCCATGGTGGCGGACGCCGATGCAAGCTCTCCGCCCGTGAGACTGCGTTGCTGGCCTGCCTGGCGAGCAAGGCCGGCACACCCGTTTCGCGAGATGAAATTCTGGCGCAGGTTTGGAATCTCGACCCGAGTCGCACCACGACTCGCACGATTGACATGCACATTACCCATCTCCGACGAAAGCTTGATGATGATGCGGAAGCGGCGAGGATTCTGATCACGGTCCATGGTGTGGGTTACATGATTCATCGCGGCGCAATTTCGTCCCACGATGTGCATCCCCCCACGGGTGAGGGCGAGCCTGGCCCGTGCCAAGGAACGACGGGCATCGAATCTGCATCTGCACTGTGATGAAGACGCCCTGCGTGACTGCCTGCCCCAAGTGCGGCGCTGCGCTTCCCGTTGATGCGCCCAAGGGGTTGTGCCCGCGCTGTCTGGCAGCGATGAATCTTGCGACCGAAACGGTCCTGACAGGGGCCGACGCATTGGCCGCGCAGCCCCCGCTCTCGCCCGCCGAACTCGCGCCGCACTTTCCCCAGCTCGAAATTATCGAATGCCTCGGGCGCGGCGGCATGGGCGTCGTGTACAAGGCGCGGCAGAAGTCGCTCAACCGCCTTGTGGCGCTCAAACTGCTCGCGCCGGAGCGTGTGGCGGACGCGAGATTCGCGCAGCATTTCACCCATGAGGCCCAGGCGCTGGCGGCACTGAATCATCCGAGCATCGTGACCATTTACGACTTCGGCCAGGCGGGCGGGTTTTACTTTCTGCTCATGGAATTCGTCGATGGCGTGAATCTGCGGCAGGCGATGAAGGCGGGCCGCTTCACGCCCGAGCAGGCGCTGGCCATCGTGCCGCCGGTCTGCGAGGCGCTGCAATATGCGCACGAGCACGGCATCGTGCATCGTGACATCAAGCCGGAGAACCTGCTGCTGGACAAAGCGGGCCGCGTGAAGATCGCGGACTTCGGCATCGCGAAAATCATGGGTGCGGAACCATCGGGCGTCGGACTTTCGGAATCGCAGCCCGCCGGCACGCCGCAATACATGGCCCCCGAGCAGAAAGAACATCGCGTCACCGATCATCGCGCAGACATCTACAGCCTCGGCGTGGTGCTCTACGAAATGCTCACCGGCGAATTGCCGGCGGACAAACTGCAACCACCCTCCAGGCGTGTGCAGGTGGATGTGCGCATTGACGAAATCGTGCTCCGCGCGTTGGAGACGAAACCGGAACGGCGCTACCAGACGGCCGGGGAGTTTCGCACGCAAGTCGTCACGATGACCAGCGGCGGAGACGCTCCTCCCGTGGAAGCGAGTGCTGCGAGCGTTCCGGCGCGCTTTTCGCGCGCGGCCATCGTGGGCGCCTGCTGGGTGCCGGTCACTTTCATCGCATTCGTGGCGGTTTGCTTCGACATGTACAGCGTCCGACGCGAACCCCCCACCGGACCTACGTGGTGGCAGTTCGCCGTTATGGTCCCCGCTCTGCTCCTGGCGGTCGCCGGTCCCTTCGGCACGACGATTCTCGGCTGGGTGGCCGTGTCGCAAATCCGGCGTTCGGCGGGGCGACTCCAGGGCCTGCAATTGGCGGTGGTCGACGGTCTGCTGTTTCCGTTGATGACTCTGAGCGGTGTCATTGCCCTGGCAGGCGTGGCGCTCGCCAAGATGTTTGTGGATTTCTACTCGGATCCGTCGGTCATCGGTGATCCCCACAATCTTCGGCTCGTGACACGGATGGCGAACTGGCTTTCACAGAATACGGAAATCGCGGTTTTCGTGGCCGTGGTCGCGGCTGTCGTGGTGGACGTTCTCATCGTCCGTGCCGTGCTGCGCGCGGTGCGGTCTCCGGCGAAGAAAGCCATTGATGCCGCGCCGCCTGCCAGCCGGGCCAGTCGCCTGCTCGGTCTGGGCTTGATCCTGGCCGGACTCGTGCTGGGCGGGGTTCAATTCAGAAACGCAGCTCGCACCCACAACGAACGCTTCGCGTCATTAGCTGCCGAGATTCCACGGTTGCAACGGCAGTGGACCGCAGCCCAGTCAGAGGCATTCGCGGCCCGCACCGCGTTGAGCCGGTTTGAAGCCCACGCCGTCAATACCCGTAGTGACGCAGAGCGTCAGGAGTATGAAATCAAGCGGCTGCAACTCCAGAGCAATCTGGCGGAGGCCGTTAAACGCGCTGACGACCTTCAAGAGCAAATCCCCGCTGCGAGCGAGGCCATCAACCACCTCCCATTTCCTGACTCCGCCACGCTGACGCGATTGCTCTGGTCGGTGGCGCCGTTGCTGGCGGGCGGTCTCTTCCTGATGTTTCGGCGGGGCGTGCGGCGGGCCGATGGCGGGGAGGGCGGTCGAGATTCCTCTATCAAGTATGCCGGCCTGCTGGTGCTGATGGTGCCGGTGCTACTCTTCGCGCTGATGGCCTTCGTGTTCATGGTTTCCTACCGGGCAAAACGAGCGACGATCGCAGAAGAGAGGGCGGTGGCGGCGGCAGAAGCATTGCGTGCCAAGGAAACTGCAACCGAGGGTGCGACCTCGAAGACTATCATGAAGGGGTGGGTGGTCGCGAAAGACGGCAGGCCAGTGGGCGGGAATCAAAACTCGGCCTCGGTGTCACCCGGTCGAATTGACGAGCCATTGGCCTTTTTCTCTTCTGTGACCAACCTGGGCAATCTGAATTATCGATTGTTGAGCACGCTCACAAAGCCGCGTTACGTGGCATTGGCCGAGGTTGCATTTGTGGATCAACGATACTCCGTCGCGCACACTATCTCACAACTCGGTTTCTATCTGGCTTCGGCTGATGGAATCACCAACCAGTCGTGCCTGGTGACGTGGTCCATTGAAAAGGCCACGGAGGGCGAAGACGAATGGAGCGTTCGCATCAAAGGGGAAAGTGGTGGGCCGAAATTCGATCGCGTGGCCAGGTTCGTCGGTAAGAAACCGTTCCAGCAGCTCTACTCGACCCCGGACAATCCAGACCGGGGGCCTCACCTGAACCTCGACGCTGCCACGACAAGATGGGCTGCCACCTATCCCGAACGAGCCTCCTGGATAGGTCCAGGCGGATGGTCCGAGGGTGAATGGAACAGCATCACTTTGTTCGAAGCGCGGGACGACAAAGGCCAGTTGCTCGGCCGCCTTCGGCTCAACCTGCTCGTGCGCCCGATGCTGTCGGACGCCAAAGTCCCCTGGGCTGGAACTCTTTTACGCAACGGCGATTGGAGGGAGGATCAGGATCTAAGAGTCATGATTAGCGACCCGTGACGGCAGCAACTCAAGGCAGAATCCTCGAAGTGTTCCCGCCAGACACTCGTTCGCCGCCGATGACGCCATCACCTTCAACCACAAATCGCTGCCGCGGGAAAACATCACGATGCCTGACGGGCATGAGACCAGAACGTAAATTTGCACTTGTTGGACTGCTACGACTCAGTTGGCTTCTCCTCGCAGCGTTTCCGGCCTTGCCGGGTGACGCTTCAGATTGGCCGCAGTTTTTGGGTCCCACGCGCAATGCAGTTTATTCGGGAGCGCCGCTCGCGGATGAATGGCCTCCGGAAGGCCCGCCTGTTGTCTGGCGTTCAGTCGTTGGAGAAGGCTATTCCAGTCCGGTGATCAGCGAAGGCCGGCTGGAGGGAACCTTATCATCCTGTTGGATAGCGGAGAACTTGAACTGATCACGGCCACGCCGAAAGGTTTCCAGGCAAAGAGTCGCGTTCAGGTTGTTGGAAGGCCGACCCGCAGTTATCCGGCCATTGTGGACGGCTACGCCTTCATCAAAGGGCCAAAGGAGCTGGTGTGCCTTGACCTGCGCGCCCGCAAATAACTTGTGCAGCATTTGCCAATAACTCCATGAAATCGCTCTGCACAGATCGGTGCAACCGTTGAACCCTGGAATGGCGACGTGCTTTCTAACAGACAGGCCACTCCTACGGAGTTTAGGAAACATGCGATGCAAGTGGGCTATTGTCGGTAATCCCTCCGGGATGTTCTTAGTGCTCGAAAACTGAGAGGCGCACTATGCTTTCAATCATTCCTCAAATCAGTTGAGCCTCTGGGCGCTGTAGTGATAGAAATAGAGTTCCACGTCATTCAGATTGTCGATCTCCAGGACGCGCGCGCCTTGATCAATCGTCGGAATCACGAGCCTGATGTCGGGATCATTCAAATCAACTCGGGCCACGCAGACAAGTTGCGGAACTGGAATCTGGGCATCGGCCACGTTGGTTCCGCGAGCAATATCGATTCCTTGAAAGAGCGGTATCCACGGTCCCAGACTCTTTGAAGTCCAACCCTGTTGAGAGCTCAGTGCAAAGAGCAGCAGCGCACAAAACCGGGTACTCATGCAAACGGTGATTCTAAGAAAACAGGGTATGCCTTCCTGGTTTGCCAATCAACACGGAAAGCGTTTTCTCACGTCCGAACTCGTCCGAACCATTCAAGAAAGTGGTGACGCTGGTTGCAATAAGGGGCACTCCCGATCGAGAAAAACCCTTGGGGGGACGCTGCAATGGGTCTGCAATGAGAAACTTTAACGGAGCGCCGACATTCCTGTCGGCAAGTGTCCCTGGAGAGCCGAAGCGGACAAGAATGTTCGCGCTCCTGGCACTGACTTTCTAAGTAGTCATTCCTTTCGTCATTGCTACTCTGCGTCCTACCCGTTCTTTGGGGTGGATCAAAATGGTCATCCTTAGTTTTCAGGTTCCACCAGCGTGACGTAACTAAAGCGAAGACAGTATTTGCCATGCTAACCATAATCGACACCGAGCGCACGTTGCTCGAACCTCAAGACCGTCTCGCGGCTAGCCAGACGCGGATGGTGATAGGTGCAAAAGGATGAGCAACGGCGCTCACACGACCAACCGCTCCCATAAAACGCGCATTTTGGTTCTGGGGGGTGGCTTTGGCGGACTTTATGCCGCGCTCTATCTCGACAAGACTTTCGTTGGCGATCCGAACGTCGAGGTGATTCTCGTCAGTCGCGAGAATTATACTCTGTTCACGCCGATGCTGCACGAGGTGGCGGCTGGCGAGTTGGAAATGTCAGATATCGTCAATCCCATTCGCAAGATGCTCCGGCACGCCGATTTTGTTCAAGCCGAGGTACATTCGATCGATTTGCTCGCCCGCCGGGTCACTGTCAGTCACGGGCTCCTTGCCGACCGCCAGGAATTGTCCTTTGACCACCTTGTCCTGGCGCTGGGTTCTGAAACCAATTTCTTCGATATACCCGGCTTGGCGGAACGAGCGATCACGATGAAGAGTGGCGCGGACCCGTTTTTCCTGCGCAACCGGGTCATCACCTTGCTGGAATACGCAAGTCTTGAGGAGAGCGAGAGTGTTCGCCGCGCTATGCTTACATTTGTGGTGGCAGGCGGTGGCTTCGCCGGGGTAGAAACGGTCGGCGCGCTGAACGATTTCGCGCGCGAAGCGGTGAAATCTTACCCGAAGCTCAACCCGGACTGGATTCGTGTGCTCCTTGTCCATCCCGGCACGGTGATTCTGCCCGAACTGGGTGAAGGCCTGGGCCTCTATGCTCAAAAGAAACTCCGCCAGCGAAGAGTCGAGATTCGAGTCGGCGCCCGGGTGCTTGGTTACTCTGGGATGGGAGTGGAATTGAGCGGCGGAGAAGCCATCAAAACGGCCACATTGATTTGGACCGCCGGCGTCACTCCTGCATCAGTGCTGAAGGATTTGCCCTGCAAGAAAGAAAAAGACCGCCTGATGGTCGATGCGAACCTCGAAGTGCCGGAATTTCCCGGCGTGTGGGCCGTCGGCGACTGTGCCTGGATTCTCAATCGCAAAACCGGCCAGCCGCATCCGCCCACAGCGCAGCATGCGCTTCGCCAGGCGACACGGGTCGCGAAAAACATAGTGGCGGCAATCCGGGGCGGTCCTAAGAAACCGTTCGCCTTCTCGACTCTTGGTCAACTCGCTACTATTGGCCGCCGCACTGGCGTGGCCAAAATTCTTGGCCTAAAGTTTTCCGGGTTTATTGCCTGGTTTCTGTGGCGGGGTGTTTACCTGATGAAGATACCGCGATTCGAAAAGAAGCTCCGCGTGGCGCTCGGCTGGACGCTGAATCTGTTCTTTCCGCCGGATCTTGTTCAATATGTGAGCGTGCGCGACATAGAATCCTTGCATGAGCACCTGACCCAACTTAGGAAGAATCCGCTGCGGCCTGACCCAAAGGAAATGCGAGGCGAGGCAGAGACGACTGAGCTATTGCCTACAGCTCCCTAGGCGGGGCCGCAACACTCAACGATGAATCTACCTGAGAATTCAGTGGCGTTTGGGGCGCCTGGAATCGAGCCACGCTGGACTTCGAGCGCCAAGGAAGGGATCGGTACGGCCTATCACACGAGTTGCCGACTCTGGTTCACGCTCAGCCACGGCATCATCAATGAGATTTATTATCCGCGCGTCGATCAACCGAACACGCGCGACTTTCAATTTCTGATCAGTGATGGCGAAACGTTTTGCCACGAGGAAAAGCGGCACCTGAATCACCTGGTCGAATACCCGGAGCGTGATTGCCTTCTTTACCGCCTCACCAATTCGGAGCCGAACGGTCGCTACCGGATCATAAAACATGTGCTCACCGATCCGCATCGGTCAGTGCTGCTCGTGCACACCAAACTCGAAGTGCTCGATGAATCGTTGCGCGGGAAGTTGCGCCTCTATGCGCTGGTGGCGCCCCAGGGCGACGGCAACTGGGGGCGGTGTTCTGAAATCGGCGCCAGCACATTGCTCCACGCACAGCGCCGGGACGTTCACCTGGTTGCAGGGTGCACTTCCGGATTTACTCGCCGATCGGTCGGTTACGTGGGCTTCAGCGATGGCTGGCAGGATTTGATTGGCAATTTCAAAATGGACTGGGAGTTTCGCATTGCCGAGCGCGGTAACATCGCGTTGACCGGAGAAATAAATCTCCCCGCCAACGGTGAATTCACCATCGGCGTTGCGTGTGGCGGCAGCTACCCGAGCACTGCCGCCAAGTTACTGCAATCGCTGGCTGACCCATTTGAGTTGCATCGCGAGCGGTATGTTCGCCAGTGGCAACGCGCGGTCATAAATCCCAAATTCGACTTCAGCTCCGACACCTCTGATGGCGGTGGAATGTATCGACTGAGCCGTTGCGTGTTGCTCGCCCACGAGGACAAAGTTTTTCAAGGCGCGCTCGTGGCCTCCATGAGCATTCCCTGGGGTGAGACCAAGGCCGATAACGACCCCGGTGGTTATCACCTCGTCTGGACCCGAGATCTCGTCCAGAGCGCCACCGCACTCCTCGCAACGGGCCAGACCGGCACGCCCGTCCGAGCTTTGATTTGGCTCGCCGCCCTTCAGCGGACAGACGGCAGCTTTCCGCAAAA
>Ga0137394_10001282_pt1 | contig 18182 bp, 17 predicted proteins | sample czobulk116metaG_FD_108278 | JGI IMG/M metagenome (GOLD analysis project Ga0137394, IMG submission 108278) | Vadose zone soil microbial communities from Angelo Coast Range Reserve, California, USA - czobulk1.16 metaG | ecosystem: Environmental > Terrestrial > Soil > Vadose zone | place: USA...
CACGATGCGCCGCTCGAGGAACTCGTCGTGGTCGGCGGGGAGGGGGTCCGGCGTCAGGTCGTAGGCCGCGTAGCAGTACGCGATCTCGTCGAGGTAGGCGTTGGACGGATAAAAGCGAGTCAAGAACGCCAACCGCTCGGCCCGGTAGCCGCCCTCTTCGCGCAGCTCACGCTGGGCGGCGGCCAGAGGGTCCTCGCCCGCCTGGGCGCCGCCCCCTGGCAACTCCCACGAGACCCCGCCTTGAAGATGGCGGTATTGTCCGACGAGGACGACGCGGGTGGCGTCCACGAACGGGAGCACGGCAACCGTCGCGCCGACCGCGAGGACGGGGTAGACGACCTCCTGGCCGTCGGGCAGCCGCCATGCGTCCTCGCGCAGGGTGAGCTTGCCGCGCGTGTAGCGCGGGGACGACGACAGGCGGGTCCAGGCCGCGTGCATCGGCCTATGATATCGTAAGGGACGCGATGGCCCGGGACCGCCAGGTCGACGCCCTCCTGAAAAAGCTTTTGCAGACGATCGAAGTCTCGCTGGCCGCCGGCGAGGCGGCCCGCGACGCCGTCCAGGAGATCCTGCGCCGGGGCGCCGACACGGGCATCTTCTTCGCCGGCAGCAAGAAGGGCCTCACCGTCTCGTCCGAGCTGACGACCCAGGACAAGGAGTTCTTGCGGGCGGTGTCCATCAAGCCCGACCGCTGAGCGTCATGCGGCTTCTTCCAGTCATTCTGTTCATCGCCGTGGCCGTCGTGTTGCTGCTCCCGCTGCTGCGTCGGCTCCGCTCGCCGGCCCGAGTTGCGCCCCGCTCCCTGTCCGACGAGCTGGTCAAGGACCCCGTGTGCCAGACCTACATCGTGAAGTCGCGCGCCGTCCGCCGCACCGACGCCGGCCAGGTCCGGTACTTCTGCAGCGAGCAGTGTGCCCGGCTCGGCACCGGCGGCTGACTCGCCCCGCGTGAGAGCCCGCCGCTCCGCGCCGGCGGCCGGCGCCCGGCGTCGCTCGCGCCCGGCGCGCCGCCATCCTGATCCCTGGCGTGACGCCGATGCCCAGACGAACATCGCCGAGATGGCGGCGGGCCTCGAGGCGCGTGGCCGGACGCCGGCGCACGCCCGGCTGCGGCGACGCTTCCTGAGGTTCGTTCCCATCGGCGCGGGCGACCGGGTGCTCGAGGTCGGCTGCGGCACCGGCGTCGTCGTCCGGGACCTCGCGTCGCTCGTCGGCCGTCGCGGCGAGGTCGTGGGCGTGGACGCGAGTCGGCGCCTGCTCGACCGAGCGCGCGAGCTCTGCCGCGAAAGTGCCGGTCGCGCCCGCGTCGCGCTGCGCGTCGGCGACGGCGCGCGCTTGCCGTTCGCCGCGGACCGCTTCGACGCTGCCCTCGCCATCACCGTCATCCTGCACGTCGCCGATCCGCTGCTGGTCGTGCGCGAGATGGCGCGGGTGACGCGACCGGGCGGGCGCGTCGGGGTGCAGGATCAGGACTTCGGCATGGTCGCGGTCACGCATCCGGACCGCGCGCTGACCGATCGCATCCTGCACGGCGTCGCCGCGCACATCTATGCCGAGCCACACAGTGGCCGCCGGCTCCCGGGCCTGCTCCTGGCGGCGGGTCTCGCGCGCGTCCGCCTGCTGACGGACGTCTACCAGGACACGACGCTCGAGCCGTGGACGAAGACCTTCCTCGAGCGTCGCGCCGAGCGCGCCGTCCGCTTTGGCATCGTGGACGCGTCCACGGCCCAGCGGTGGCTCGACGGGCTCACCGATGTCGTCGCCCGCGGCGCGTTCGTGCTGACGATGAACTACTACGGCGCCGTCGGGACGAAGCCGCAATGAGGCGTTCGCGCGCCGGCCTGAGGCTCGTGACGGTCCTCTTGGCGGGGCTGCTCCCGCTGGGCGCGCAGGACGCGAGCCCCGCGTCGTCGTTCGACGGCTCCGCCGCCCTGCGGCACCTCGAGCGGCTCGTGGCCATCGGCCCGCGCCCGGCCGGGTCGCCGGCCGCGGCCAGGACGCGCCAGTACGTCGTCGACGAGCTTCGGAGGGCCGGGATCTCGGCCCGGCTGGAGTCGTTCGACGCGGACACGCCCCACGGACGCCTCCGGATGGCCAATATCGTCGCGGTGCTGCCGGGCCGCCGCCCGGACGTGATTCTGATCGCCGGACACTACGACACCAAGTGGTTCCGCGAGTTCGCGTTCGTGGGCGCGAACGACGGCGGCTCGAGCACCGCGCTCCTGATCGAGCTGGCGCGCCGGCTCCGCGAGCGGCCGCGCGAGTACACGTACTGGATCGTGTGGTTCGACGGTGAGGAGGCCCGCGAAGCGTGGACCCCGGTCGACAGTCTCTACGGATCGCGGCGGATGGCCGGGGAGCTCGGACGGTCGCGACGATTGCCGCGGGCCGTGATCGTGGCCGACATGATCGGCGACCGGAATCTCGGCATCCGGCGGGAGGCCGGATCGGCCGGGTGGCTGACCGATATCATCTGGGCGAGCGCGGCGCGGCTCGGCCACGCCGCCCATTTTCTCCCCGACACACTCGCCGTCGAGGACGACCATGCGCCGTTCGTGCGCCTGGGCGTGCCCGCGACGCTCCTGATCGACTTCGACTATCCGCCGTGGCACACGCCGGAGGACACGCTCGACAAGGTGTCGGCTCGGAGCCTCGAGATCGTCGGCAGCGTCCTCCTCGAGGCGCTGCCGGCCATCGAGGACGGCCTCGCGCGCTCACCCGGTACCCGCCCGTGAGCGCGCCGAGGGTATAATCGGCCCATGCCGCGCGTGAGAGAGATCGACGAGCCCGGTGGCGATCCCGTCTTGAAGGAGACGTTCGCGAAGGAGACCGACACCTTCGGCTTCGTCCTCAACACCACCAAGATCCAGGCGCACACCCCCGGGATCATGAAGGCCGCGAAGCAGCTCTCGGCGGCCGTCGAGCGATCGGGCCTGCTCCCGCCGCAGCTCCTCGCGCTGGTCTACCTGCGCGTCGCCCTGATCAACGGGTGCCCCTTCTGAATCGACATCAATGCATCCCGTGGGATGCAGGCGGGGGCGTCGGAGGCGAAGATCGCCGAAGTCACCGCGGCCGTCACGAGCGGTCTCTTCGAGGAGCGCGAGAAGGCGGCGATCGAGTACGCCGAGGCGATCACGTTCACCGATCGGAAGGTCACCGACGCGCTGTTCCAACGCGTGCGGTCGCACTTCTCCGAGGCCCAGGTCGTGGAGCTGACCGCCGCGGTCGCCCTCGAGAACTTCCGCTCGAAGTTCAACGTCGCCCTCGGCATCGAGGCGCAGGGCTTCTGCGTGCTCAAGGCTCACGGATGAGGCGCAAGGCGTCGGCGTGATCGCGCGTTGAGGCTGACCGGGCCTCACCTCCTTCCCGTCTCGATGTTCTTCGGCTCGTTCGCGTGGTCCTTCGTGTTCGTCAGCCTGCCCTTCCACATCCAGCGCGTCAGCACGCTCGATTCGGGGGCCACCCTGCGATGGACGGGCTGGATTCTCGGGATCACTTCTCTGGTCACGGTGGCGACGGCGCCGGTCTGGGGCCGATACGCCGCCCGTGGCGACCCGAAGGCCTGCTACGTGGCCGTCGAGGCGTTGCAGGGGCTCGGCTTTTTCGTGATGGCTCTGGCCCGCACGCTCCCCGAGCTCTTCCTCGCCCGTCTGCTCCTCGGCGCCATGGGGGCGGCGTCGACGCTCGGCTTCATCATGGCCGGACGCGCGGGGGATGGTGGCGAGGTGCGGCGCCGGGTGGCGACCCTGCAGTCGGCGATGACGGTCGGGCAGGTCATCGGTCCGCTCTTCGGCGCGATCGCCGCGGCCTGGCTCGGCATCCGCGGCTCGTTCGTGCTGGGCGGAACGATTCTGCTCGGCTGCGCCGCCCTCGTTCACTGGGCGGTGCCGCGGCCGCCGGGGGCGGAGCAAGCCAGCACCGCGGGGCGGCGTGTCCGGGTGCCTGAGGTGGCCGCCGTCACGCTGATCGTCCTCGGCGGCTCGACCCAGGTGTTCTTCTTCACCGCGATCCTGCCCCACGTCCTGCCCGGGCTCGGCGTCGACACCGGGCGGACGCTCGAGGTCGGCGGCGTCCTGATCTTCGTGTCGGGTGTCGCCGCGGCGCTGGGGGCCCTGGCCGTTCCGCGCCTGGGCGAGCTCTTCCCCGAGCGGAGGTTGATCGGCATGCTCCTGGTGGCGTCGTCGGTTTCGGTCGCCGCCCTGGCCGTCGCGGGCTCGGTGTGGCCGTACGGTGGACTGCGGTTCCTCCAGATGCTGTCGATCGCGCCCGTGTTCCCCCTGGTCGTCGCGCGGATCGTCCAGCACGCCGGGGGCTCGGCGATCGGCGTGATCAACTCGGCGCGCATCGGCGCCGGCTTCGTCGGCCCGGTGGTCGCGACCACGCTACTGGCGTGGACGTCCCCGGCTGTCCTCTATTGCTTGCTGGCGGCGATCGGGCTCGCCTGTGTGCCGCTCGTCAGGACGCGCGAGGCCGGAGCGCGGGCGTGAGCACGGTCGAGCGACCCCTCGTCGACATCCGGCTCGACGCGCTCGACACGCGCGGAGGCGTGCCGCCCGGCGCTTGCGGGGTCACGGAGCACATCCGCTACGGAGAGTTCTTCACGTTCCTCGGGCCGCCGAAGTCGGGCAAGTCCGACGTCCTGCGCGCCATCGCCGGCTTCCTGCCGATCACGCGCGGCCGGGTTCTCGTCGACGGCCAGGACATCTCGACCGTGCCCCCGCGCCTGCGCGGCGTCGGATACGTTTTCCAGGACGGCGCCCTGTGGCCGCATCTGCCCGTGCGCGAGCACGTGGCCTTCGGCCTCCGCCAGCAGCGCCTGCCGGCCGACGAGATCGAGCGCCGGGTCGCGACCGTGCTCGGCCGCCTCGAGCTCGCCGGCGTCGAGAGGCTGAAACCGCCGGACCTCTCGCTCGAGCAGCGGCGCCGGCTCGCCCTCGCGCGCGCGCTCGCCGTCGAGCCGCGTGTTCTGCTCCTGGACGAGCCCCTGGCCAACCTCGATCCGGCGGCGCGCAAGGCCCTGCGGCTCGAGCTGACGAAGCTCCACCGCGACCTGGCGGTGACGACGGTGCACGCGACGCGGAACGCCGCGGACGCGCTGGCGCTCTCCGACCGGCTCGCGGTCATCGACGGCGGTCGCGTCCGACAGGTCGGCGATCCGGCCGAGCTCTACCATCGACCCCAGACCCGGGCCGTCGCCGAGGCCCTCGGCCCCGCCAGCTTCCTCCCGGTCCGCGTCGTCGAGGTCCGCGAGCTCGGCGTCGTCGTCGAGACGGAGCGCGGCGACCGCGTCCCCGTCGCCGGTATCGGTGCCCACCGGCTCGGCGATCGCGGGCTCCTGGTGCTGAGGCCGGAGACGCTGTCCATGACCGAGGCGGCCATGGCGCGGGGCCCCGGAATTCCCGGGCGCATCGCGCTCCGCGTGTTCGAGGGCGCCCGCCACCTCTACGAGATCGAAATCGGCGGACGCACTCCGGTGCGGGTCGAGCTGCCCGCAGTGGGCGAGACCCGCGTCTTCCGTCTGGGCGACAACGTCCGCGTCGAGATGTCGAGCGAAACCGTCGTCATGGTCCCCGACGCCTGACGCCGCCAGCCCGACGCCACGATGCCCGACCCCATGATGCCGAGCCCTGACGAGCCTGACTGGTCTGTGTCATCCCGCTGAGCGACGCCCGGCCGCGAGGTGGACCGTGCGACGGACGGGTGGCGCCGGGTGCCGGACCCACGCGATCGGCGGAGTGGGACCCCCGAGCCCCGCGCGCAGCTCGAAGAGCTGCGATTCGGGCGAGTGGGTGACGGAGCCGATCGCGTGGGTCCGGCACCCGGCGCCACCCGTCCGTCGCACGGTCCACCTCGCGGCCGGACGCCGCGGACTAAGGGACTAGATCGAGTAGATGCGGTCCTGCTCGAGGATGGAGATGCGATCGGTCTCGATGCGCGCGAGCTCCTCGCGAACCTCCTCGTGGAATTGCGGCTTCACGTGGAAGATCCACACGGGGATGTCCGGCGGCAGCTTGTCGAGCTCGCGACGGATCAGCGCCGGCGTCATGTGCTTGGCGACCTGGGCGAGCGGGCCGAGCCGGTTCGGGAACGCGCACTCGAGGATGATCGCGCGGAGGCCCCGGAGACCTCGGGCGGTCCGCCAGAGCGCCTCGGTCGGGCCGGTGTCGCCGGAGTAGACCACCCCGGTCGAGCCGTCGTGGACGATGAAGCCGGCGGCCGGCACCGAGTGACTGACGGCGACCGGCGTGACCCAGAGATCGCCGACCCGCTGCTCGACTTCGTCGATCAGCGTCCGGTACTTCACCACCGGGACGTCGGGGTGAGGAATCTTGCTGAAATCGGGCCAGAGCACGTTGTTGAAGACGCCGGCGCGGAGCGTGGTGATCACCGGGTCGATGCTGCTGATCGTCACCGCCGCGCCGACCTCGCAGAACGCGAGCGTCTCGGTGAGGTACACGAGCCCCGCGATGTGATCCAGATGCGCGTGCGAGACGATCGCGTGCTCGATCGCCAGTTGCTCGGGGACGGTCAGCGCGCCGGTCACGGAGCCGCCGTCGATCAGGATCTTGTCGTTGATCAGGAAAGCCGACGGGCGATGCCCGAGCCCTTCGCCGCCGAAGGCGCCGAGCACACGAATTTTCATCGCCGCGACGATACTAACACACCAGAATCGTTGTAAGATGACGTGGAACCCCGTGAGCGACGAGACGTTCGACTACCCGACGATGGCGCGTGCGTTGATCGTGGGCGACAAAGACACCGTGGCCCGCAAGACGCGCGAAGGGCTCGATCTGTCCCTGGATCCCAAGGCGCTCATCTTCAAGGGGCTCATCCCCGGCATGGACGTCGTCGGCGAGAAGTTCCGCCGCAACGAATACTACGTGCCCCAGGTGCTCCTCTCGGCGCGTGCCATGTACGCGGGGCTCGATCTGCTCAAGCCGCTCATCACGGCGTCCGCCCGCGGCGGCGACTATCTCGGCATCGTCGTCATCGGCACCGCGCAGGGTGACCTGCACGACATCGGCAAGAATCTGGTCGCGATGATGCTCGAAGGCGCCGGCTTCAAGGTCGTGAACCTCGGCCGTGACGTGGCGCCGGAGGTGTTCGTCGCGGCCGTCGGCGAGCACAGCGCGAACCTCGTCGGCATCTCGGCCCTGATGACCACCACCATGCCCGCGATGAAGCGCACGATCGACGCGCTGATCAAGGCCGGGCTCCGCGAGCGCGTGAAGGTCATGGTCGGGGGCGCGCCGGTGAGCCAGGCGTTCGCGGACGAGATCGGCGCCGACGGGTACGCCAGGGATTCCACGCTGGCCGTCGTCAAGGCCAAGGCGCTGGTGGCGGCGCTGGCCGGGGTCGCGCCGTGAAGAGTCGAGGCTGGGAAGTCGTCGACCGGGTGCGCTCCGGTGAGCCGCTCGTGTTCGACGGCGGCTACGGGACCATGCTGTTCGCCGCCGGCCTCGCCAACGGCGCCTGTCCCGAGCTCTGGAACGACAGCCATGCCGACGTGGTCCGGGGAATCCACCAGGGGTACTTCGACGCCGGCAGCCAGATCGTGGAGACGAACACGTTCGGCGGAACGCGCCTCAAGCTCAACGAGTACAAGATCGGCGACCGCACGCGCGATCTCAATCAGAAAGGTGCCTGGCTGGCGCGGGCGGCCGCGCCTCCGTCCGGGTACATCGCCGGATCGATCGGGCCGACCAGCCGCCTGCCGGTCGACTACGCGCTCGACGAGGGCGTCACCGACGACGAGTACGTGGAGACGTTTCGCGAGCAGGCGGAGGCGCTCGCCGAGGGTGGCGTCGACCTCTTCGCGGTCGAGACCATGATGTTCCCGCAGGAATGCACGGCGGCGATCCGCGCTTGCAAGGCCGTGGCCGACCTGCCGGTGATGGCCACCATGTTCTTCCAGTACGAGGAGATCCACGACCGCGACCGCACCATGTGGGGCGAGAGCCCGGCGGAGGTCGCGAAGAACCTCCTCGCCGCCGGCGCCGACGTGATCGGTATGAATTGCGGCCGCGGCCCGGACCGCGCCATCGTGATCATCCGGGAGATGCGGCAGGTCACCGACGCGCCGCTCGTCGCCTATCCGAACGCCGGACTCCCCATCACCACGGGTGACGCCGTGACGTACGAGCTCGGACCCGACGAGATGGCGCGCGAGTATCCCGCGCTCCTGGACGCCGGGTGCAATATCGTGGGCGCCTGCTGCGGCTCCAACCCCGAGCACATCCGCCGCATCGCCGAGCTCGTCCGGGGGCGCCAGAAGCACCCGTAGTGTCGGCACCGCTTTCCACCGCGCCGCGCGTTCTCACGACCCTCCCGCTGGCCATCGACCCCGACGAGGTGCTGCGCTTCCAGGGGTACAAGAAGTCCGTCGACACTCCCGGTCCGGAGGTCCTGGCGCTCTTCGACGAAGCGCTGGCGCTCGGCCGCGGCCTCATCACGCCGCGCGCCGTCGTGCGCTGGCTGGTGGTCACGCGCCGGGATGCCGACACGATCGAAGCCGGCGGCGTGACGCTGACGATCCCCGACGTCGGCCGGCTGTGGGGTCCCGTCGAATGGGTGGCGGCCGCCGTCTGCACGATCGGCGACGGGCTCGAGCGGCGCGTCGCCGAGCTGTGGGCGGCGCGCGAGCTCCCGCTCGCCGCGATGCTCGACAGCGTCGGCTCGGGAGCGGTCGAGAGCCTGGCCGAGTACGTCAACGATCTGCTCTGTCAGGAGGCGATCCCCCTCGGTCTGCCGGTCACGAATCGGGTGAGCCCCGGGTACGGACGCTGGGACGTGAGCCAGCAGACGTCGCTGTTCGCCATGTGTCCCGGCGACGCGATCGGCGTCAGCCTCAACGAGGCCTGCTTCATGGTCCCGGTGAAGTCCATCTCGCTACTGGCCGCGGCCGGAGCCGGGGCGAAGGTCGATCACTATTTCAGCCAGTGCGCGCGGTGCTGGATGCCCGACTGCGCCTACCGCCGCACGCCCGCCCGTAAAACCGTGCGCCGCTAGCCGCGTGCCGGCACGGCTGCGGGGCGGAGCCGGGAGCGCGCCAGGCCCCGTCCGCCGTGGCGCGCTCCCGGCTCTGCCCCGCAGCCGTGCCGGCACGCGGCTAGCGGCGCGTGATCTGATACGATGCGGGAATGCGGCGGGATAACATCGTGCTCGTGGGATTCATGGGTGCCGGAAAATCGATCTGTGGGCGTCTGCTCGCCCGCCGCCTCGGGCGCTGCTTCGTCGAGACCGACGACATGATCGTCGCCCGCGAGGGCCGCTCGATCCCCGAGATCTTCCGCGAAGTGGGCGAGCCGCGATTCCGCGAGCTCGAGAGCGAAACGGTCGAGGCCCTCAAGCTGAAGTCCGGCGAGGTCATCGCCACCGGCGGCGGGATGCCGTGTCGCGAAGGCCGGATGGAGCTCTTGCGCGAGCTGGGCACCGTCGTGTGGCTCGACGGCGACGTGCGCGAGCTGCACGCGCGCGCGAGCCGGATCGGCGACCGGCCCATGCTCGACGGGCGCTCGATCGCGGAGATCGAGGAGCTCTATCGATCGCGCCAGCCGTACTACCGGCGGGCGCACATCACGGTCGACACCACCGGGCTCGGCGCCGACCAGGTCGTCGCGCGCGTCCTGGCCGCGCTGCGAGAGGCGCATGCCGTACGAGCTTAGCCGTCGCCTCGACGCGGGGCCCCTGCTGTGCGACGGCGCCATGGGCACGCTGCTGTACGCGCGCGGCGTCTCGCTCGACGCATGCTTCGACGTCCTCAACCTGAGCAACCCGCGGGTGGTCCAGTCGATCCACGCCGACTACATCGCCGCGGGGGCCGATTGCATCGAGACCAACACCTTCGGCGCGAACCGCTTCAAGCTCGCCGTGCACGGTCTGGCGGGGCAGGTGCGCGAGATCAACCGCCGGGGCGTCGCGCTCGCCCGCGACGTGCGCGAGAGCTCGGGCCGGGACGTCTTCGTGCTCGGCTCCATCGGGCCGCTCGGGAAATACCTGGCCCCGCTCGGGACGGTGACCGCCGACGAGGCGCGGGCGGCGTTTCGCGAGCAGGCCGAGGCGCTGCTCGAGGGCGGCGTCGACGGGATCGTCGTCGAGACGTTCTCCGACCTGGAGGAGGTCGCGCTCGCGGTCGCGGCCATCCGCGCGATCACCGACGTGCCGATCGTCGCGCAGATGGCGTTCACGGACGATGGCGTCACGTTCACGGGCCGCGCGGCCGGCGAGGTCGCGCGCACCCTGCGCGCGCTCCCGGTCCAGGCGCTGGGCGCGAACTGCTCGGTCGGCTCGAGCACCCTCTACGAGGTGCTCGAGCAGATGCAGGCCGAAGCCGGGAACCTGCCGCTCGTCATCCAGCCCAACGCCGGACTGCCCAGCCGGATCGGCGAGCGCCTCATCTATCTCTCGTCGCCCGCCTACATGGCGGAGTACGCCGGGCGGATGGTGGACGCCGGCGCCCGCCTCGTGGGCGGCTGCTGCGGGACCACGCCCCAGCACATCGCCGCGATGCGCGAGGTGCTCGACCGGAGGCGGCCGGCCCGGCCGGAGACCCGCCGTGCAATGGTCACGGTCAGTCCGGTGGCGGTGGGTGCCTCGCCCGGGCTTCACGTGGCCCGTCCGCCGACGCTGCTCGGGCGCAAGCTCGCGGCCGGGGAGTTCCTCGTCACGGTGGAGCTCGATCCGCCGCGCGGCCATACGGCCGAGAAGCTCGTCCAGGGCGCCAAGCTCCTGCGGGAGCGGGGCGTCGACATCGTCGACATCAACGATGGTTCCCTCGGGCGGGTCCGCATGGCGGTGCTCCCGACGGCGCTCCTCGTGCGGGACGCGACGGGGCTCGACATCAACATGCACTTCACCTGTCGCGACCGGAACCTCATGGGCATCCAGGGCGATCTTCTCGGCGCCCACGCGCTCGACGTGCGCAACATCCTGGCGATGACCGGCGACCCGCCGCGCGCCGGTGACTACGCCAACGCCACCGCGGTCTTCGACGTCGACGGCGTCGGACTCATCGAGATCGTCCGCCGGATGAACGAGGGACAGGACGCGACGGGAAGCAGCATCGGGGAGCCGACGTCCTTCTACGTGGGCGCCGCGCTGAACCCGGCGGCCGAGGACGTGGCGCGGGAGATCGATCGCTTCCACCGGAAGGTGCAGGCGGGCGCGCGCTGGGTGCAGACACAGCCGGTGTACGACCTCGCGCTGCTCGAGCGCTTTCTCGAGCGGGCCGGCGGCTCGCCCGTTCCGGTCCTGGTCGGTATCCTCCCGCTCCACAGCGCCCGGCACGCGGAGTTCCTCCACAACGAGGTGCCGGGTATCACGATTCCCGAGCCGGTCCGCCGCCGGCTCCGCGAGGCCGGAGACGGGGCGCTCCGCGTCGGGATCGAGATGGCGCAGGAGCTGGTCCGGGCCGTGCGGTTGCGCTACGCGGGCGCCTACCTGATGCCCTCGTTCGGGCGCTTCGAGGTCGTCGCGGAGGTTCTCGATGCGATCCGCTGAGCTCTCGGCCCTCGGCCTCCGGCAGGCGGCCGAGGCGATCCACGCCGGCACGCTGAGCCCCGTCGAGCTGGTGGACGCGTGCCTGGCTCGGATCCGCGCGCTCGACGGCGATCTCCGGGCGTGGTCGCACGTGGACGGGAGCGGAGCGCTCGCGACGGCGCGCGAGCGTGAATCGGAGGCGCACGCGGGACGGCTCCGTGGCCCGTTGCACGGCGTCCCGATCGGCGTGAAGGACATCTTCGACGTCGCGGGCATGCCGACCACCGGCGGCGCCAGACCCTTCGCCCACACCCGGCCCACCGTGGACGCCGCGGCGGTGGCGCGGCTGCGCGCCGCCGGCGCCATCGTCCTCGGCAAGACCGTGACCACGGAGTTCGCGTATCGCGACCCGGCGCCGACGCGGAATCCGTGGAACCACGGGCACACGCCTGGAGGCTCGTCGGCCGGATCGGCGGCTGCCCTCGCCGCGCGGATGGCGCCGCTGGCGCTCGGCTCCCAGACGGTCGGCTCCGTGTTGCGCCCCGCGGCCTATTGCGGCGTCGTGGGCTTCAAGGGCACGCACGGCCTGGTGCCGGTGGCCGGCGTCATCCCGCTCGCGTGGTCGCTCGATCACGTCGGCGTCCTCGCCCGGTCCGTCGCCGACGCCGCCCTGGCGATGTCGGTGCTCTCGGGGAAGGACCTTCAACTACCGGCGGTGAGCGCACCCCGCCTTGCGCTCGCTCCCGAGCTTCTGGTCCGCGCCTCGCGCGAGGTGGCGGCTCACATCGAGGCGGCAGCCGACGCGTTCGCGCGCGCCGGCGCCACGGTGTCGAAGATCGAGCTACCCGCCTCGTTTCGCGATCTCCCCGCGGCGGGCCTGACGGTACTGGAGGCCGAGGCCGCGGCCTATCACGAGCCCTGGTACGGCAAGCACGCCGACGACTACGGCCCGGAGATGCGAAGCCTCGTGGAGGCCGGGCTCCGTCTGTCGGCGACGGCCTACGTCGGCGCGAACCGGACCCGCCTCGCCTTCCGCGAGGACGTGATGCCCCTCCTCGCGGCGCACGACGCTCTGCTGTGTCCCACGGCCCCGGCGCCGGCGCCGGCCGGGCTCGGCTCGACGGGCGACGGCTCGCTCTGCGCGCCGTGGAGCAACGCCGGTGTTCCCGCGGTCACGCTGCCGAGCGGCGTCGCTTCGTCGGGACTTCCCCACGCGATCCAGCTCGTGCAGGCCGCCGGGGCGTCGGCCCGACTCCTCGGCGTGGCCGCCTGGTGCGAGCGCGTGCTCGGCTTTTCCCAGGCGCCGCGTGTCTAGCTCGCCAACTCGTGCTTGACCTCAAGATCGAGGGCGCGCAGGTCATCGACGGCACCGGCCGGCCGGGCTCCCGCACGGACGTCGGCGTCATGGACGACCGCATCACGGCGATCGGCGACCTTCACCGCGAGCCAGCGGGCCGGAACCTGCACGCGTCGGGCAAGGTCCTGGCGCCGGGCTTCATCGACATGCACTCGCACTCGGACTGGCGTCTCTGGGAGAACCGCCGCGCGGAGTCGAAGGTGCGGCAGGGCGTGACCACCGAGGTGGTCGGCAACTGTGGATTCTCGCCCGCGCCCGTGTCCGACGAGTTCCTGGCGGACCTGCGGGGATTCGCGCTCCACGTGCCGGCGGGCATGGACTTCCGCTGGCGCTCGGTCGGCGACTACCTCCGCGCATTCGACGCCAGCGGCACGGCGCTCAACGTGATCCAGCTCATTGGTCACGGCACCCTGCGGATCGCGGCGATGGGCTTCGCGCGGCGCGTTCCGACGCCGGCCGAGCTCGGCCGGATGCAGACGTTGCTCGCCGACGGGATCGAGGACGGCGCATGGGGGCTCTCGACCGGGCTCATCTACGCGCCCGGCTCCTACGCCACGACCGAGGAGCTCGTCGCCCTGGCGACCACCGCCGCACGCCATCGCGGCTTCTACGCGAGCCACATCCGCGGTGAGGGCGCGACGCTCCTGGACGCGGTGCGGGAGGCGATCCACATCGGGCGAGAGGGCGACCTGCCGGTGCAGATCAGCCACGTGAAGGCCGCGGGCCGGCCCAACTGGGGCAAAGTCGCCGACGCCCTCGGGCTGATCGACGCGGCGCGAGCCGAGGGACTGGACGTCATGGCCGACGTCTACCCGTACACCGCGTCGAGCACGACGCTCCGAACGCTCTTGCCGGACTGGGCGCTCGAGGGCGGGATCGACGCCATGCTCGAGCGGCTCGCCGACCCGGACGTGCGGGCTCGGATCCGGCGCGACGTCGAGGCGCCGGCGACCGGTCAGGGCCTGCTCGATCGCGTCGGGTGGGAGAACATCATGGTCGCCTCCTGCACTCGGCGCAAGGACGCGGAGGGCAAGCGCATCTCGGAGATCGCGGCCAGCCGTGGGATGGACGCGCTCGATGCCTCGCTGGAGCTGATCGTCGCGGAAGGCGGGAAGGGGTACATGATCCTCTTCCAGCTCGACGAGGGTGACCTCCGGCGGGCGCTCATGCATCCGGCGGTGATGATCGGGTCCGACGGCTCGGCGCTGGCGCCGTACGGCGACCTGGCCGTCGGCAAGCCGCACCCCAGGAGCTACGGCACCTTTCCCCGCGTTCTCGGCGAGTACGCGCGCGAGCAGCGCGTGCTGACGCTGGCTCAGGCGGTCCACAAGATGACGGCGCTGCCGGCGCGCCGCCTCGGGCTCAAGGACCGGGGCGTCATCGCGGTCGGGGCCAGAGCCGATCTCGTGGTGTTCGACGCGCGTCGCGTCGCCGACCGGGCGACCTACGAGAATCCCCACCAGTACCCATCGGGCATCGAGCACGTGCTCGTGAACGGGCGTTTCGTCATCAAGGACGGTGAGCACACCGGAAGTCTCCCCGGCCGATTGCTGACGCCGCCGTGACCCCGTGAAGAACGAGCGCGTGTTTCCCGACCTGGTGACGCCGATCTCCGCCGCTCCGTCGGTGGCGGAGGGGCTCTCCAGGACTCTGCGGCGACTGGTGAGCCTGACCGGCGCCACGGCCGGCGCGCTCGCGTTCCGGCCGCGGTACCAGGCGCCCATCGTCGTCACCGAAAGCGCCGGCCGCCCCCCCGCGACGCTCCGCAGCTGGCTCACGACGGTCACCGGGACGCCGGCGCACCGCGCCGGGCTCACGCGCGTCGTGCCGCCCGGTGCGCCCCGGAGCGGGACGGCGGCCCTGCTGCGAGTGCCCCTCGGCGCCCCGCGTCACCGCGTCGGCGAGCTGGTCCTCCTCGGTCGGATCGGGGGGCTGACGGCGGCCGCGCTGCCGGCCGCCGTCCCGCGCGAGCTCGGGGCGGCTCTCGATCAGCTCTGGCATCGCGAGCAGCGGGCGCTCCGCGCCTCCGTGCTGGCCGAGCTCACGGGGCTGCTCACCGCGCGCCACACGCTCGACGAGGTGTTCGCCGCGTTCGCCGCGGGCGCCGCGAAGCTCGTGCGGTTCGATTCCATCAGCGTCTCGCTGGTCGACGCCGAGCGCGGCGAGTTCGAGGTCATCGACGTGACGGCGCGCGGCCTTCAGCCGTCGCCGCCGCGCGGGACGTGGGTGGCGCTCGAGGGCACGCTGCTCGCGCGCGTCGTCGCCGCCGGCGTTCCGGTGCGGGTCGACGACCTCGAGCGCGACCGGGCGCCCGGGGCGAGTCGTCGCGCGCCGACCGCCCTCGGCTCCCGCGCCGCGGCGCTCGTCCCCCTCGTGTCCGGCGGTCGCGTGTTCGGCGCGGTCACGCTCGCGTCGACCCGCCCCCGGGCCTTCGACGACGCCGACGTCGAGGTGGCCGCCGAGCTCGCGCGCCCGCTGGCCCTGGGGATCGAGCAGGCGCGCCTGACGGACGAGAGCCGTCACCGGGCGGACGAGCTGGCGGCGCTCAACGCGACGAGCCAGCTCATCACCGCGCGGCTCGACGTCGCGTCCGTCCTCGACCGGATCAGCCGTTCGGTGCCGGCGCTGATCGGAGCGAGCGGGTGCGGGATCGCGCTCTTCAACAGCGAGCGGACGCACGTCGTCCAGGCGGCCGCGCACGGCTTTCAGAGCGAGGAGTGGCGCGTGCTGTCGGTTCCGGCCGGCGAGGGCATCATCGGGCGGGTGGCCGCGGAGGGCGCCGCGATCCGCGTGGACGACGTGCGGGCCGATCCACGCTCGGCGCGCCCCGAGGTGGACGAGCGCGAAGGAATCCGGTCGATGCTCTGCGTGCCGCTGAAGGTCGTCGGCGCGGTCATCGGCGTCGTCTCCGCGTTTTCGCCACGGCCGCGGCGCTTCACCGCGGACCACCAGAGGGTGCTGGCGTCGTTCGCCGAGCAGGCGGGCATCGCCATCCACGACGCGCGGCTCTTCGACGAGAGCGTCCGCGGCGCCCGCGAGACGCGCGCGCTCCTCGAGGCGGGCCGGGCCGTCACCGCGAGCCTCGACGTCGGCCGGACGATCCGGGTGATCCTGGAGGAGGCGCGGGGCGTCCTCGGCGTCGACTCGTGCAGCGTCTCGACGTTCGATCCCCCGACGGACGAGCTGGTCATGGTCGCGAGCCTCGATGTCCCCCAGGAGATGGTGTCGACGATCCGGCTGCGTCTCGGCGAGGGGGTCACGGGGCGCGCGGTGCAGGCGAGACGCCCGATGCAGAGTCACGACCTCTGGTCGGACGCGCGCGGCAAGTATCCTCACCTCGCGCGTCGGGGCGGATTCCGCTCGATGCTCGCGGTGCCGCTCTGCGTCGGCGAGCGGGCGATCGGCGCCATCAGTGTCTTGCGGCGCGACGTCCACGAGTTCTCGGCGCACGAGGAGGAGCTGCTGGTGGCGCTGGCGGACCAGGCCGCCATCGCGCTGGAGCACGCACGCCTGTACACCGAGCTCGAGGGCATGGTCGCCGACCGTACCTGCGAGCTCGACACGCAGAAGAGCTTCGTCGAGGTGGTGGTGGAAACGCTGCCGCTCGGTGTGTTCGTGCTCGACACCGACCTCAACGTGGTGCGGGCCAATCCGGCCGGTGCGCGCGCGCTGGCGTGCGACCCGGGCGTCCGGGGTCCGCTGGCTCAGCTCCTTCCGGGCGACAAGGCCGCGCTGGTGCGGGCGTTGCTCCGGGAGGCATTCTCCACCCAGCGCGTCGGCTCGATCGAGGAAGAGATGGTCATCGCGGGCGACACGAAGATCTTCCGGCTCACCGCGGCGCCCGTCGAGGCCGCGAGCGATCGCGGCACGCACGCGGTGCTCCTGGTGGAGGACGTCACGCGCGCGAAGCGACTCGAGCGGCAGATGCTCCTGACCGAGCGGCTCACGACGGCGGGCCGGCTCGCGGCCGGCGTGGCGCACGAGCTGAACAACCCGCTCGCCACGATCGCCGGGTGCGCCGAATCGCTCCAGGGGCGCGTGGGAGACGGCGATCCCGCCGCCGTGTCGGAGCCCGGCGAGTTCCGCCACTACCTGCGCCTCATCGAGGAGGAGGCCTATCGCTGCAAGGAGATCACCGGGAGCCTGTTGCAGTTCGTGCGCGATCCCGGGAGCCGCCGGGACGCGACCGATCTCAACGGCGTCGTGCTCAAGGCCGCCGAGCTCCTGTCGCACCAGTCCCGGTTCGCCCGGAGCCGCGTGGTGACCGAGCTCGATCCCGCGCTGCCGCCGGTCGCGGCCAACGAGGGCCAACTGCGTCAGGTGTGCCTCGGCCTCGCGTCGAACGCGCTCGAGGCGATGGACGGGCGGGGTACCTTGATCATCCGGTCCCGCCGCGTCCGCGGGGAGATCGAGATCGAGCTCGAGGACGAGGGGCCGGGGATCCCCGAAGAGAACCTCGCCCGCATCTTCGACCCGTTCTTCACGACCAAGCCGCCCGGGCAGGGGACCGGGCTCGGGCTCGCCATCGCCCAGGGCATCGTGACCGATCACGGCGGCCGGATCGAGGTCAGCTCGGCGCCCGGCAAGGGCAGCGTGTTCCGCGTGGTGCTGCCGCTGTGACGCACCCGATCCGCGTGCTGGTGGCCGACGACGAGCGGAACCTGCGCGAGCTCATCGTCCGGGAGCTCGGCCGGCGCGGCCACGAAGTCGACGGGGCGGCCGACGGCGCCGCCGCGCTCGAGCGCATTCGCGAGGCGTCGTACGACGTGGTCATCCTCGACATGCGGATGCCGAAGAAGGAAGGTATCGACGTCCTGCGCGAGCTCGGGGCGTTTCCCGAGGCTCCGCAGGTGATCATGATGACCGGCGTCCAGGAGGTCACCACCGCGGTAGAGGCGATGAAGCTCGGCGCCTACGACTACCTGACCAAGCCGACCAAGATCGAGGAGCTCGACGTCGTGGTGCGCAAGGCGGCGGAGAAGGGGCAGCTTCTCCGCGACAACGTCGCCCTCCGCGCCCACGCGCCCGGCGCGGCGCCCTTCGGCGGTCTGCTGACCCGGAGCGCCCGGATGCAGGACGTGCTGCGGATCATCGAGCGGGTGGCCCCGACCGACTCGACGGTCCTGATCCTCGGCGAGAGCGGCACCGGAAAGGAGCTCGTCGCCCGGGCCATCCACGAGCAATCACCGCGAGCGGCGCGGGCGTTCGTGCCGATCCACTGCGGCGCCCTGCCGCGTGAGGTCTTCGAGTCCGAGCTGTTCGGCCACGAGAAAGGCGCCTTCACCGGCGCCGTCGGGACCAAGCCCGGCCTCCTCGAGCTCGCCGACGGCGGCACCCTGCTCCTCGAC
>Ga0137394_10001283_pt1 | contig 18173 bp, 10 predicted proteins | sample czobulk116metaG_FD_108278 | JGI IMG/M metagenome (GOLD analysis project Ga0137394, IMG submission 108278) | Vadose zone soil microbial communities from Angelo Coast Range Reserve, California, USA - czobulk1.16 metaG | ecosystem: Environmental > Terrestrial > Soil > Vadose zone | place: USA...
GCAAGCCGACGGTTCGTCCACCACTCGCGAAGCCAAGCTGGGTGCGACCTTCACCCAAACGGCGACGGACGCAGAAGGATGGCCCATCCGCGATTTTGAATCGACCAGCTATGTCGGCAGCTTTGAAGGCGCTGATGCCTGTTCCTTGCCCTGCCGGCGGAACACATTCGGGGACAATTGCCCGGCTCCATAAAATGGACTTTCGATACAGGTGCGGCTGAAGCGCTGCTCTCGCCGGCAATTTCGGATGATGGCGCGATCATTGTCACCTCGGTAGACGGGCGAATTTACGTGGTGTCGCCGAGTGGCACGATTCAATGGCAACTCGATACAGGAGATGCAAACGCTGTCTCTACCCGACTCTTTCAACACTGCTTACTGCCCCAGAGCCTCAGGCCACTCACTGACACGCTCCCACCATTTGCGCAGCCAGAGTAGGTGTTCCTCTGCACTGGGTGTGCGCTTCAGGGCCTTCGCATTACCCAGCGATTTATCGGGCCAGAGATGAAGCCGCTCCCCAAGACCCAGTTCAGCCGCCAGTCGTTCCACCGTTTGCAGTGAGTTCAACGCGTATTCCTGCCATTGCTCACGACTGGCGAAGACGTTCGTCTTTAACTCCACGCCCAGCGATTCGGCGTGTTTGTTAATTCGTTCGACGTTTTCGGCCCGGATATTTATCGGCTCGTGGAAGATGGTGAGAGGGTTCAATTCGGCGACGGCTCGCAACGTGGCGCGCAGATCCGTTTCGTCGCACTCCGGATACGTGGGCGCCAGGGCGACATAGACGTTCAGACCAAATTCGCGCCCCGCACGTAGCGCAGCCAGCCGTTGAGACGGGGCGGGCGCTTTCGGCTCGTACACCTTAGCCAGGTCGTTCCGCAATGTGGGCAAGCTCATCCCGAAAAGCAGCCGGGGGCCGAAGCTCTTGAACAAGTCAAAATCCGACCGCGCCAGTGGACTGCGAGTCAGAATGCGGACGTTGAGCGTCGACTGATCCCGAATCAATTCCAGCGAACGGCGCACTAGCCAACGAGCGTGCTCCTGCAATACTTTCTTTCGCTGCGGTTCCGCATGATGGATCACTTGGTATGGATCGGTGGTGCTGCAAAAAATCACTGCGCGATTTCCGTCGGGCTTGATCTTCGAATCTGGTGTGTTCTCGGCGGCACGCAATGACGCCAGAAACTTCTGCTCGTCCCATGGCCGCAGCAAAACGTAGTCCCCCCACTCCGTGTCGGGGTCTTTCACGCCGTACTCGGCCAGTTTCGCTCCCCTGTTTGATCGTGGCTGCGCTGGGCACATAACAGAATCGGCACGCGTGGGAGCAACCAACCGCCACGTTGAATGCCCAGTTCGAGAGGCTCTTGTAGACAAAGTTGTTGGGCGCGATCACCGCCGGCGCATGCCAAAAATCGACCAGCTGTCTGAAGGCTGCAGATACGCTTCGCGTCTTTACGTCGTTCGCAGCCGAGGCTGTGCAACTGTGGGCGGACAATTGTTCGGTCTTTATGGCGAGAGAGGGAATCATGGTTTGAGTCCTGCGCGATCTTCACCGCTGTTTTGGCTCCCAGCTCATTGCCGGCAGCAAAACAGAGCAGGTAAAGTGGGGTATTGGAAGAATTGTGCAGTGCAAGTGGGTTCTTCGCGACACCAGCGAAGATTGTCTCCAGCCGCTCGACAAAAAACCGGGCGATGGAGTCGAAGTCCGCTATCTTCTCGGTCCTTGTCTCCCGCCCGAACAGGTTTTCTTCCGTTTTGGTCTTGTAGAAGGACTCCCGCCAGTCAGGCGTGCCAAAGAAGTCATCCAACCGACGTTGCCACCCCGGGCTGATTTGGCCATCACGCCGAAGTAAACGGTTCACTGCCACACCCAGCGGAAACAATATCCAAAGATCGATTGCCTTTGTCTTCGCGATTGCCTTGAGCGTGTCCCAGCTCATCTGCATACCGAACGGGTCGAGGAATAGGACCGCTCGGTTTCTTTTCCAATTCCGGTTCTCACATACATCTCGCAGGTACGAATTTGCATCAGCATTGATTAGAACAATATCGCTAGCCAATTCGGGGAACTCCTGCTTCAGGCGATCTAGTTCCGCGAAACGGTTAGGGTCCTTCTCGACAAAAATGTACTTTGTAAACCGAGGTGTTGCTTTGAGGGCAATTCGAGCAGAGCCGTCCAGCAGTTGTTTCGCTTCGCCGGTACCAAGATCGGGAAACAGCACCGTGGCGTCCTCATCTCCAGTCTTCGACACATTGTATCCCGTCCCAGCAAAGGCATCGATATAGGCGAAGCGGAACTGTTGCTTGTTCATAATGGTCGCGTACGCGACTAAGTACTTCCGAACACGTTCCAGCTTCTCCCCGGTCCAGTCACCGCCAAACTGCTGCTTAGGAGCGCTCACGGACGATACGGTGCGAGAGTTGTTCTTCATTTGCGAACCCAGAATATCAGCCAGGGTAGGACATCGGCTGGGGGATCGCACTCGTTTTGGCAGCCACTCTCCTCCTTTTAGACCCTTTCCAATACTTTAAAACAGCCCCACATCCGACCACGCAATCCAACCGGATAACTCAATTATTTTCTTGTACGATTGTGATTATACTGTATAACGAACCAGTCAATTGGTGACACCGAGTACACCCGAATGCACGGTGTCATTGTCGCAACTGCCGTTTAATTGACTGCGACGTCGAAATCACTTCGTCCAATCGACTGGTCAATTTGAGGGGTATCGACTGACAGCCAAAAAAGCAGTGACTCGCTTAGCTTTTGAGCTTTCGTGCGGTAATATGCGGCAGTATGCAGGAAATTTTGAGGCATCTGATTGTCATCTCAATTGCGGCGGCGTGCTAATACCGCGTTGGGCCCGTCGCTAGCTATAGGCGTTACTGGATCCAACCAAAGCCAGCAGAGGCCACCCAGGAAGTAGATCACTCCGGAGATCCAGAAGGTGAGGGACCAATTTCTGCCGGTGTAATCCAGGAGCACGCCAGTGACGAGCGGCGCGATTCCCGCGGCCACGCTGCCCATCATGTTCATGCTGCCTGAGAGTGTGCCGGCGTATTTTTGCCCGACGTCCATGCAGGTGCTCCAACTGCCGGGCATGGTGAGGTCGTTGCAAAAACTGGCCAGGCCCATGGCGAACATTGCGAGCAAGGGATCCTTGATATAACACGCCGATACCAGCAGAACCGATGCTCCCGTGAAGCCGAACAGAGCCAACGTTCGGCGTGTTCGCGCTGTGCTGCCTGATCGGCGAATGAGCCGTGGCGTGACCAGGCCACAGGCCATCGCGCCAAAGCCACCCAGGAACAAGGGAATGGCTGCCAACGCGGCCACCAGAACTCGTTGGGTTGTCTCCGGCGTGAAAAGTTGCCTCAGCACACTGCCAAGCCAGACCATCAATGCATTCTGGTCCAGTTCCAGGCCCCGTGTCTCCTTGAGGTAAGTTGGCAGCCAGGTGACATAAAAGAACCAGCCGTAAGTGAGGCAAAAGTACTGCAGCCAAAGCAACCAAACCGTTCGCGACGACAGGAGCTTGCGCCAGGGAATGCTCGGTCTGTCTCGGTTCAACAGCGCACCTTCGGCGGAGTGGCTATTGGCGTTGCGGAAAGCGCGTTGAAAGTAGAACGCCCAGATCACTCCCAGGGAAGCAAACAAGACGAACGTATTGCGCCAGGTAAGCCACGACATCACCCAAATAACGGCCAACGGCGTGAACGCACCCGCCCAGCGCGCGCTCAGCCACATGATGGCTTGGGCTCGGGTCCGTTCATGACTGGGCAGCCAAATCATGAATGCCTTGGTCAAATTGGGAAAACAACCGGCCTCGCCCATGCCAAATAAGGAGCGGGCTGCCACCAGTGAAGCGGCATTCCAGGCGTAGCCTGTGGCGGCTGTGAAAACCGACCACATAATCACAACTCGCATTAAAACTTTGCGCGGCCCAATCCAATCCCCAAGCCACCCGCCGGGTATCTCGAAGATCGCATACGCCCAGGCAAACGCTGAAAACGCCAGCCCCATTTGCGCGGCGCTCAGTCCAAGGTCCTTTTGGATAAACGGCGCGGTTTGAGAAATGCAGACGCGGTCCACATAAGTGATCATGGCCAGCGTCACCGCGAAGGTCAGCACCGCAGGCCGAAAGAAGGGCGGATCTCGCGGAGGACGATGTTCGCCAGCTCTGTCCACTCTTGGCACCCTAGAACAGCGGCCGAACCCGGTTACAGCTCAATCTTCGTCAGCACCACTGTTCGCGACAGCGCGAGCAGCGCATCGTCAAGCGCCGAACGAAAGGCGGCATAGTCCGACGGGGGAAAAGTTCCAATGCGACGTTCAGCTTTCCAGTCGACGACCGTTTGATTGGTTTGGGAGAGCACCGAACTCTGGCACGTGGCAAAGCGTTCCGGCAAACGTTGCGCGGATTTCGTGATTGGAGATAACGCGTAACCTTCAGGGACCTTAAATTTGACGTGACTTTCAAAGCCAAGTGGAATCGTGACCTGGACCGGGCTCGACCTTGAATTCAACGGCGCGAGGGCAAGATATGTCCGCTCGAAGAGGCACGGGAGTTGTCCCACCAGTCGATTATCGAAGCTTTGCAGTTGTCTGCGTAAGGAATAGGAGATGCGCAACTCCAATGGCTGGTCGGTTCGCTCGAGGTCCCCGACTTCCAGGTTATCGATATCAGCCGGGCTTGAGAGTTGGCTTTGTAAGAATCGAATTCGCGACGATGCCTCAGTTTCGCGGAGCCACGAACGGAGGACGCCGGCGATGGGCCCCGTCATCTTTAAGGTTTCGGATACCGCGAAATCTGAACTATTGGTCATCGAAATCGTGCGTTCGGAGTAGATGCGCGAAGCCTCATCTTTGTATGCCGCAATAGAAACGAACCGCGAAGCCTTCTCGTCCAAAACCAGTGCTTCTTTGCCCCCAAGGCCGAGAGGTACCGGCGAGCTCAGATCCGAACCTTTGTCCGTGCAGTCAACAAACAAACCCTGATGAACGTTTGGCACGTAAACGATCATATGGTCGAATTGATCCAGTGATGGCACTTCCTTTTCGATTGAATGACGGGTATTGACCAGGGCGAGCTGCGCGGAAACTCCAGCGGCTTCTGCAAGCTGAACCAGCAACAGGGAATGATCTTTGCAATCGCCATAACGGTTGCCCAGGATCTCAGTTGCAAGTTGCGGAATTCGGGCGCGCCGGCCAAATTCGATTGGCTTATAAGTGAGATTGCTTTGGACAAACCGGCTGAGCGCGACAACCTTTGCCTCCGAATTGGTCAACCGACCCACGAGATTTGACGCGACCTGACGCACGGCATCAGAGATCTCAAACCGATTCCGAATGGCCGCTCGGTACTCACCGCTTTCTTTTTCCCAGCTTGTTCGCGCATCGCCCACGCGCAGGAACGGCAGGTACTCCGAAGGGGGTGGCTGCAGTGGCTCAAACCGGACGATGGGGGGATTGTTCACCGTCCAGCAAAGGCCCCCTTCGATCTCTTTTGGTTGCAAGGATGGAGACGCTTTGAAACGAAGTCGATTAGTGTCCCCGAGCACGAGCAGGATACTTTGCACCGTCGGGACTGTCATCGAAAAGTAATGCTGAGTGTAAGGAAAGTTGGAAACGGAGCCGAAACTTTGCCGCGTGAGCATTAGCTCGATCCGACTTCCCGGTTGAAGGTTGGGAACAGGAATGTTGAGCACCTTACGTTGGCTTACAGACCGCGCCCCCGCATCGTCCAGAACGTAGTAATCGGACAGCTTCCCTGTTGCCTGAAGACTGCCACTGTTATCCTTCACCTTGAGGGAATTCACGTAAACGGATTCCTGCAGTGGGTCGAAAGAGAACTGAAGGGTGCTGAGGTCGTTGACCCCGCTGCGATCAAGGACGTCAACCAACAGGTATTCCGTCGTTTTGAGTAAGTTCGAGGCGCTTAGGGAATGCGCCACAATTCGCTTGAGATAACGTGCGCCGTGGCCAGGCGCATTGGTCCCAATAGTCAAGGTTCCTGGCACCTCGATGATTCCTTTCGGAATATCGACCCGCGCAATGGGCTCCTTGATTTCCGAGTTCGAACCCTCGCCGAGAAGACCCGAAACCTCCGCTAAAAAGCCGCGTATGTCAGAACTTGCCGGAGCCTTTTGGAGGGCTTTCTCGAAGGATGCCTTCGCGTCGCGGTAAGCCTTGAGGCCTAGCTCAGCTCTGCCTTTGAGGTAATACAGGCTGACTGAATCGTGGCCTTCTCTGACAAGTCGCTGGACCAGGTCTGTCGCTTCTTTGTGTGCTCCACTTTGAACGAAGCTTTCTCCGAGTGATAGAGTCAGTTCTGGATTTCCGGGCCAATGGTTCTGCGCTGTCTTCAAAAGATCGATCGAGCGCGGAAACTCTTTCTTGCGACGCAGGAGAGCAGCCTGAACCAGTCGAACCGCGAGGGAATCACCCTTTTGTAAATACGCATCTGCGTCGAATAAGGCTTGATCCAGCTTGTTCTCTTCTGCGAGCAACGTCAGGTAGGCGGTGAATGAGTTTTCGCTTCGATAGCCCGTTTTGAATAAAGCAGCGTAGGTCTTCACAGCTTGGTCGGGTCGACCTACTTCCTCCTCGAGCGCCGCCTCGGAGGCCAGTAAGGACGCGGACCCATCCCTAACCAAGGGCAGTCGTTGCTTCATGACAGCGAGCGCCTCTTCAGCCTTGCCCAGATTGGCCAGAGACTTCACCTGGTTTGCCACGTAAATCCCATTTCCCGGGGCGTATTCGGCAGCCAACCCGAAGAGCCTCGCACTTTTCTCGAAGTGGCTCTGCTCGTAAAAGTCCAAGCCGAGTTCGTTCCAAAATGATGCCTGCGTCTGCCGTTGCGAACGCGAAAGGCGGGTTATCGGTTCGACCGTTTCGGGCACTACAAGCGGGCGAAACGACGCGAACGCTGCCTCGCGAACTGCGGTCGTGTTTGTTCGCGAGGTTGAATTCCACGCAGCCATGAGATAGGCGTAGCGAGCTCTGCGCACCAGGACCAGCGAATAGTCGAAGTCTTGCCCATTGAGTTCGCGCTCGCACTCGAAGCGAAAAATCGTTCCCCACTCATGCGCTGTTCGGCTTTCAGCAACGATTTGCTCGGACGGATATTTAAAGCTCATGCTGCCGAGCAGGGCCTTGATCAAGGCATCATCGGAAATCTCTTCTCCGCGCAAATCGAGCGGCACGATCGCGAACGGCACTCCTTGCGGATGGGACGCCATAAAATCCGCTTCCCGAAAATCTTTGTCCCTCGTTCGCGACTCGGACCAACCCGCCGGAAGCGTGGCCTCAAAGTGGTGTGCCTCCGAGCGATATGCTAATTTTGGTCGGGAAGAACCGGCCACGCGCGCGGGCTCCAATAAAGAGAACCCGGAGAAGATCGACTCGGCTTCCGTACGAATCAGCCGACGTTCCTTTGGATCTCCCCAGACAAAGATTTGATAGGCGTAACCGTTGGTTACGATCAGCCTATGCACATAATGGATTTCGTTAGGAGCAAGGGTGGCTCGCGTTTCCATTTCTACTCCATCGACTCCCTTGCGAACCATGTGTCGCTCTCCTAAAGGGACTACCGACTCGGCGCGGCTGCGGATGCTCGTTCGCACCAGGTCGCTGTAGGTCTCTGCCGTCAGCGTTGTCTCTGCTCCCAGGACCTCCCCGATCACCATGAAAAACATTCCCGGCGACAATCTCATCATGGCGAAGGTAGCGTTTGGATTGATTCTCTCGGCGTTCCAATGGGTCCAGGGGCGGCCAGGCAGAGCCAGGCTAAAGTTAAGATTCGTGAATATGACCGGAGCTGAGCGTTGGGAGCTGGCCATTGATCGGCTTCGCGCATTTGAAAAAAATGCGGCGACCATAAATGCGATGAACAAGGCATTCACAGATAGCGCGCTCACGGCCTGCCATGCTCCTTGCTTATAGATGTCCCTCCGCCTGGCGCAATCGATGAGGCCTAGAATCGCCATTACAATCGAGGCGACGATGCTGCCGGCCATGAGCAATCCAATTGCGGGAGCGACAATCGATCGTACAGGAGTCGGCCCAGAACGCTGCAAAAGGGGTGTGAAAGCCCCCATCATCGCCCAAGCACCCAAGAGGATGATTAACGATGAGAGCGCTTTCGCGCTAGTGGTCGGTCGGCGCGCGATCAAACAGCACTTGACGATCCCAGCCACAAGCGCCCCAACGATCACGACGCAGCTCAGCCAGTAACCCGCCGAATAGCCAACAGCATATCCAGGCGAACTGCTTGTGATCGCCGCCGCAATCGGGTGAATTGTCATTTCTATAATCATTTGGCCTGGCTCTGCCACCAAATTGCAAATCAGGAAACCGGGAGTCTAGCAGCGAATGAGGTCCAAAACCAAATTCTTTTCACGCCTGACGCCAAAAATATCTGCAGAGCCGATTCGTTGAAACTTGCTGTGCCTGAACGGTCAGTGACCATGTGAGTTTATGCGGCTGGAATTAGCTTTAGGCCGCGCAAAGCGTTGACGAGAAATTGAAAGGCCACGGCGGCGAGCAGCAGACCCATGAGGCGTTCGGTCAGTTTAAGCGCGATGGGGCTCATCCAGCGGCTGGTCCGAGCGGCTAATCCCAAAATCAAATACGCAAGGGCCGATATAGTCAGGATGCACAAGTAGAGGGAAATGCGTTGCGCCAAATTCTGTGCCTGAGAGTGGAGAAGGATGGCTGTCGAGATGGCGCCGGGCCCGGCTAACATGGGCACGGCCAAAGGGGTGATCGCAATATCGGGTTTGATAACGCCGGCCGCGGTTTCTTCGGCGGTCTCGTGCACTCGCGAACGCTGGCCGCGCAGCATGTCCAATGCAACCAGCAGGAGAACGACGCTCGCAGCCATCTGAAAGGCCGGCAAGGTGATGCCGAGAAACCTGAAAATCGAGGTCCCTGCAACCGCGAATAGAAGAAGGACTGCTGCCATGGTCGTGCAGGCAATCCGAGCCATTTGGAAACGTTCCGCCGGGGTGTTGTCCATTGTCATTGCCAGGAACGCGGGCGCGGTCGCGAGGGGATCGACAATGACAAACAATGAACTGGCCGCCAAAAAACTGTATTCCAGCAACGTCACGTGATGCGGCAGAATCGTTGAGCGGTACTTTCAGTCAATGGCAAAGCTTCGGAGATTGCCAAAGCTCAGTGGGGGGTTCTAATTGTCGGATGCATCGATTAATTCGGCTGATTCTGTGGGCTGTTCCAGCGGTGCGGCTCGCGAGCCAGGGCAGCGCCGCAGAACTTGGCGTCTTAGAAGGAGAATCTGATGTCGGGATGACCCGCCGTGCGGGTTCCACGCGATATGATCCTGTGAACCGCAGTTACACGGTCAGTGGCAGTGGCGAAAATATGTGGTCCACGAACGACGCCTTCCATTTCGTTTGGAAGAAAGTTTCCGGGGACATTTTGCTGACGGCCGACGTCGCGTTCATCGGCAAGGGAGGGAATCCGCATCGCAAGGCCTGCCTGATGCTGAGGCAGAACCTCGACGCAAACTCCGCTTATGTAGACGCGGCCGTGCATGGCGACGGTTTGACGTCGCTGCAATATCGGGAAGCGAAAGGCTCGTTAACTCGCGAAGTGAAGTGCAACGTAGCCGCCCCCAGGCGGCTGGGCATCGAGAAGCGCGGACCGACCATTTCGTTGTTGGTTGCCCGGGAGGGTGAGGCGCTGGAGCCTGCTGGCGCTTCGATTCGTGTGCCTCTGGAGGAACCGTATTACATCGGTTTGGCAGTGTGCGCTCACGATAGCGACGCGTTGGAGAAAGTCGTGTTTTCCAACGTCGCTTTGACCGCAGTCAAGGATGCGAAAAGGCCACCTTGAAAGAAAAGCAGGTGAGCTGCCAGCTTGTTCGATAAGGATGCCGACCAGTTCTGCGCGCATGCCATTAATTTCATTTGCGGCAGTTCCAGCACACGACTACGGTTGAGCGCTGATTTTGGGCGAAACACGCTCTTTGGCTGGATTTAAGCCGTATATGACGAAGACACCCTTAAGCGCCACTGAATTAACTGAGTTGATCGTGGGTTTGAATCGTTTGGCGCGAAACCTCTGGTGGACCTGGAACCAGGAATCGCAGGAAATCTTCCAGGAACTCTCCCCTCGCGGTTGGCAGAATCTTTACCACAACGCCGTGGCCGTGCTCCATGAAGTCTCCGATTACGAATTGAGAGTGCGTCTGCAGGATCCTGACTTTGCCGAGCGCGTTCGCAGTGTGCTGAGATCCTTTGAAAGTTATCTCAAGGAAAAAGACACTTGGGCTGCGGAGCACGCGCGGCCGCTGCTGGAAAACCCGGTTGCTTACTTCACGGCGGAGTTTGGTTTTCATGAAACGCTGCCCATTGCGGCGGGCGGTTTAGGAATCCTGGCGGGTGACCATGCAAAATCTGCGAGTGATCTCGGGCTCGGTTTTGTTGGCATCAGTATTTTTTATCGCGAAGGCTATTTTCAGCAGGCGATCAGTCACGATAACTGGCAAGTCGATTATTATACGCTGCTCAATCCAAAAAATCTTCCCATCGAGCCGGTGCTCGACACGCATGGCGAGCCGCTGGTCTGTTCGGTGCGCATGGTCAACGGGGAGGTCGCTTTCAAGGCCTGGCGCGTGAACGTGGGCCGCTGTCCAGTTTATCTGCTCGACACGAATCTGCCGGAGAATGAGCAGCATTACCGCGATTTAAGCTTGCGAGTCTATGGCGGGGACAGCACGACGCGCATCTTGCAGGAAATCCTGCTTGGCATTGGCGGAGTGCGGCTGCTGCGCGCGCTCGGAATTACGCCCTCGGTCTTTCACATGAACGAAGGGCACGCGGCATTTCTGACCCTTGAGTTGATTCGAGAAAAAATGGGACAGGGCAAGAGCTTCAACGACGCCCTCGCCGCCACGCGCAAGCAGTGCATCTTTACCACGCATACGCCCGTGGAGGCTGGCCACGACCGCTTTAGTCCCAGCTTGATGGATTATGCCATCGCTGGTTATCGGACGGAGCTGGGAATTTCCAAGGAGGAGTTAATGGCCTTAGGCCGCGTGAATCCCAAGAGCGCGGACGAACCATTTTGCATGACCGTGCTCGCGCTAAAAGTTTCGCGCGCAGCCAACGCGGTGAGCGAGCTTCATGGCCGCGTGAGTCGGCAGATGTGGCACTCGCTCTATCCGGACCGCAAAGTCGACGAAGTTCCCATCGGCCATATCACCAACGGCATTCATTTGCTGGGTTGGATGAAAGGTCCAGTGCGCCGCTTTTGGCGACGGAAGCTGACCGCGGCCGCCGATTGCGTTAGCGCTTCGAGTGAAACCACTAGCTTTTGGCAGCGCAAAACGCCCCTTCACTGGGACACCGAGATGAATTCACCGGAGTTCTGGCAACGGGTGGTGGACCCGAGCTTCATTTCAGACGAGGAGATATGGGCGCTTCGCTATAAATTGCGCCGTGAGCTGATCGAGTTTGCCCGGCGGCGTTTGCTGATCCAGGGGCAGCGGCTGAGCCAGGGGGATTTCATTGCGTTCGACCAACTGCTCGATCCGGATGCGCTCACGATCGGCTTTGCCCGCCGCTTTGCCACATACAAGCGCGCGCCCCTTATTTTTCAGCAGTTCGAGAACATGGTGCGGCTGATCAAAAATACCAAGCGCCCTATCCAATTCATTTTTGCGGGCAAAGCGCATCCTCGCGATGACGACGGCAAGCGCTACATTCAGCACATCATTCACTTGAGCAAGTACAGCGAACTCAAAGGCCACCTGGTCTTTATTGAGAATTACGACGTGCATGTCGCCCGCCAGATGGTTTCGGGCTGTGACGTTTGGCTCAACAACCCTCGCCGTCCGCTGGAGGCCTCCGGCACAAGCGGACAAAAGGCCGGCTGTCATGGCGGCTTGAACCTTAGCATTCTCGACGGCTGGTGGCGGGAAGGATATGACGGCACCAACGGATTTGCCATTGGCAGCGATGCCCACCCGGATTCCATTGAAGAACAGGATCGCACCGATAGTGAGAACCTTTACAGGATGCTCACTCAGGAGGTCATTCCGTGCTTTTTTGAGCGAGATGAGAACGGCATCCCGCGGCGCTGGATTCAGAAGATTCGCCGTGCCATGGTGACGCTGGTCCCCAAGTTCAATACCTGGCGAATGGTGCAGGAATACACGACGAAGTATTACCTGACCTCGTAGCCGCGGGAATAAGACCAGCAGCAATCCAGGTGACGAGATTCACTTATCAAATGGTCTTCTTGTTAGAGTCTATGAGCATCTTGTTACCGCGAGGGTTGCCGTTGGTCCTTTCCCCACGAAACGCCGCCACGATCGAAGACCAAGGACGACGAGCACGAGGCACTGCCGCCATCCTGCTGCTGATCGCTACGTTTGCCGCGGGCTGCGGTAAATCGTCGCCGGATCCCCGGCCGGCCACTGAAGCAAGTGGCGACTATCCCTTGCCCAGGAATCCCGGCATTGCCCAATGTGAGCCAGGCGTGCGCGGTGGACGGTTGGTCATTGCGGATTTCGGCGCGCCGAAGACTTTCAATCCAATCACTGCCAACGAATCTTCGTCCGACGACATCATCCGCTTTCTTTTTAGCGGCCTTACAACCATTGATGCGCCGACGCAAAAGGTGGTCCCGGCGCTCGCCGAGTCCTGGTCCGTTGCTTCTGACCAGAAGACATGGACGATTAAGCTCCGCGACGGGGTCCGATGGAGCGACGGCCATCCGTTTACGGCCGACGACGTGGTCTTTACATGGAACGATGTGATCTACAATCCGGAGATCAACAACGTCACGGTCGATGGTTTTCGGATGAATGGAAAAAACTTCATCATCAGCAAGGTCGATGATCTGACCGTCAGCGTGGTCACCCCCGAAATCTACGCGCCGTTCCTGGAAAATTTTTGCACGAAGCAAATCCTTCCCAAACACGTGCTCGCCAAAGCGGTCGCCAGCAAGCGCTTCGAATCGGCATACGGAATCAATACCGACCCGAAAGAAATCATTGGCACCGGTCCGTTTCGCATCAAGCAGTTCAAACCGGGAAATCTGACCTTGCTGGAACGGAACCCGCACTTCTGGATGGTGGACAAAAAGGGAACGCGCCTGCCCTATTTTGATAATGTGGTTTACCTGGTTGTTCCGGACTGGAACACCGTGGCGTTGCGCTTCCTCAAGGGCGAAAGCGATGTTTACGAGCGCGTGCGGCCGGATGAAGTCGAGCGCTTCAAGCGGGAAGGGGCGAGTGGCCGTTTTCAAATTGCTGAACTTGGGGTGGGAATCGAGGCACTGTTCTTCTGCTTCAATCAGAACACCAATTCCAACCCCAAGACCGGGAAACCGTATGTGGACCCGAAAAAGCTAAAATGGTTTCGTGACACAAAATTTCGGCAGGCGATGTCCTACGCTGTCGATCGAGAAAGCATCGTTCGGTCCATTTACAGCGGCCGAGCGAAACCGAGTTTCGGTTATGTGACCGAGGGGCATCTCAATTGGTATAATCCCAATATTCGCAAATACTCCCATGACCCGAACAAGGCCAAATCATTGCTGGCGGAAATCGGCATCCAGGATCGCAATGGCGACGGCTACCTCGAGGATTCTGACGGCAACGTCATCGAATTCGTGTTCAATACGAACACTGGCAATAACATTCGCGATAAGACCGCAGTCCTCATCCAGGACGATTTAAAAAAGCTCGGCATCAAGCTGATCTACCAGCCGATTGAATTCAATGCGCTGATCGACAAGTTGCAGAACAGTTACGACTTCGACTGCTTTCTTTTGTCCATCGGGCCAAGTGCAAACGACTCGATGGATCCCTCCAGCGGTTTGAATGTTCTCAAGTCGAATGGCTACACGCATCAATGGTTTCCGCGGCAGAAAACCCCTTCAATGGAATGGGAGGCGCGGATCGACTTCCTCATGGATGCGCAGTTGAAGACCCTCGACGTGGTCGAGCGAAAGAAATATTACGACGAAGTGCAGGCGATCCTTTCCGAACAGGTCCCATTCATTTACACGGTAGCGCCGCTCAGTTATGCGTCCTATCGGTCAGACCTCGGAAATGTCCGGCCAACGGTGCTCCACTATTATAAGATCACCTGGAACGCTGAAGAGCTGTATTTCAGGAAGAAGTGATTGGCTTAGTCTCCTGCCAGCGGCAGTTCGCAGATTTCCCCTTCGCGCGCGGCGTCGACTTGCAACGTCGTTGGTGCGGTACTGGCGAGCTTTCGCGCGTGCTGAACCATTCGCGCAATCGCATCGTCGTCATGATCCGGATCGTGATGAAATAGAAAAAGCTTCTTTACGCCCGCACGGGCTGCCAGCGCAACCGCGTCATCGATGCAGCCGTGTCCCCACCCGGCGTGCTGACGATACTCCTCTCCATCGTACTGGGCATCCATAATGAGCAGATCCACATCTCGAATGAACTCGACCAGCTTCTGATCTTCCGAAAGGGCGAACTCAGTTCCGCCGCTTTTAGGCGATGCTCCATTGCGTTTGAGCACATGCCGGCGATGAAACGGTTCGTTGTCCGGCAGATAGGCAATCGAACCTTGGTCTGAGGCAAGTCGATAGCCGACGCAGACGCCCGGATGATTGACGAAGGCCGCTTTGACGCGCACCTGGCCGACGTTGAATTCCATTTCCTTCAATTCAGTAATGACGATGTTGCCGGGCAACTCTTTGAGTTCGACCGGAAAGTACGGGCTCTCCATCTGGTTCGATAAAATGCCCGCCAAACCGGCCCTCGCGCCTTCATAACCTAAGATTCGAATCTGGTTTTTCGGATCATAGGCCGGCCTGAAGAAGGGAAAGCCCTGGATGTGGTCCCAATGGGTGTGCGTGATCAGGATCGTGACATTGAGCGGCTTGCCATCGAATTCTGAGGCCAGCGCCAGACCCAATTCCCTGATGCCGGTGCCTGAATCGAGGATGATGATCTCGCCTCCGGCGCGAACTTCTACGCAGGACGTATTGCCTCCGTAGTAAACCGTGTTTGGTCCTGGTGTCGGAATCGAGCCGCGCACGCCCCAGAACCGCATCTGCATGCGTGAGGATTGCAGGCTCGGCTGAGTCTCGTTGGACTCGTTTTGCTGTTTGGCAATCAACTCATTCAGAAGCGATCGAAACGCCGCCGGGTTCACCGGCTTTTCCACGAACACATCAGCTCCAAGCTCGAGCGCGCGCTGCTTATCGGAGGCAAAGCTCTTGCCTGATATGGCAACAATGCGCGTGTGGGCCGAAGAGCTCTCGCTGCGCAACGCCGAGATCACTTGAAACCCGTTAACCTTCGGGATGAGCAGGTCGGTAACGACGGTCTTTGGGCGATGCTCGCGAAAGAGAGCCATTCCTTTCTCGCCATCGGCGGCCTGCCAGACTTTCCATCCATCGAGCTCGAGAATTCGCGTCAAAAGCGTCAGCATCACCGGATCGTCTTCAATCAACAAAACTGTTTTCATCCCGGATGCTCTCTAAACGGAATTGGAGGGATGAAACGGTTTGGGCGCAGCACAATGCATGGGAGGCGATGGTATGCATCCTTCAGCAAAGATAAACTCAAAAATCGCCTGGGAGCGCGCGTGTCGTCACCAATGGTTCAAGCCTCTTCGAAATCAGCGAAGCTTTTGGAGCAGTGCGGCAGCCCTCTGCCGCTTTGGAATTAGACGGATGTTCACGAAATGTGCACTGTTTCGGTAGTGAAAGCCAAAGCGGCAGAGGACTGCCGCACTCCAAAAGCTCCGCCACATTGCACTCGCCTGAGCCGTCGGCTGGTTTCGCCAAGGTAGCTTGCTGCCGGTGAGGAAACCGCGCTCCGGCGGGCTGGGCGGTCGATGCAACTGCTTCCGGCGTGCATTCGCAGAATGCCAATGTCATTCTCCCCGCATGAAACGATTCTCGCTGGTTCTGCTGCTGGCCGCCGCTTGCACTGCGTTTGGGGCTGATGACAATGGGTTTGTTTCGCTCTTCAATGGACGCGATTTAGGCGGCTGGATAAACGCCAATTGCGCGCCTGAGACCTGGAGCGTGCGCGATGGGCTGATTCACTGCACCGGACGTCCGACCGGTGCAATGCGCACCGAGCGCCAATACGAAAACTTCATTCTTGAAGTCGAGTGGCGTCACCTCAGCAGCGGCGGTAATTCGGGCGTTTTCATTTGGGGGACGCCGATCGCCGCGCCCGGAGTGCCGTTCCTTCGTGGGATCGAGGTACAGGTGCTCGACCACGGCTTCAACGTGAAGGGGAAAAACGAATGGTACACCACGCATGGCGACGTCTTTCCGATCCACGGCGCGACCATGAAACCGTTCGGGCGGCACAACGGCGAGCGGAGTTTCCCGTCCGAAGAACGGAGCAAAGGCTTCCCCGAATGGAACCATTATCGGATCGTATGCACCAATGGCGTCCTGAGGCTGCATGTCAACGGCAAGGAAGTATCGGGCGGGGAAAATTGTAATTATCGCAAAGGCTATCTCGCCCTGGAGTCGGAGGGGGCACCGGTCGAGTTTCGCAATATTCGGATCAAGGGACTGCCTCCGAGTGGCGCCCCACCCGAGCTGACGGCACCGCTGGACCTTGGCTGGCGCTCGCTTTTCACTGGACTGGATCTACGCGGCTGGAAGACCAACGCCACGACGGCGGCTCGTTGGCAGGTGAGCGGCGAAAGACTCAATTTGCGCAACGGCACCCTTAGTCCTGAAAGCACGCTCTGGAGTATGCAAGAATTCGGCGACGCGGAGTTTGTTCTGGATTGTCGGCCTGCAAAATCGGAAAACGCAGAAGCCTCAACGCCGGCAGTCCACCTGCGTGGCGCGGACATCAAATTGCCCGTTCCTCCTGGAAGATATCAACGTTTCATCATCACAGTGAAAGGCAATGACATGACCGTAAAAGCGGACCAATCATTGGAAACGGGGCGGCTGACGCTGCCTGCCGATGCGCCAACCCGCGGATCCTTTGGTCTGCGCGACACTGGGGGTGGCGTGGAATTTATGAATCTTTACGCGCGCGAACTCTGAGCCAACGCGGCCCCCCCACGGTAGAGCAAAGCGTTCGGCCAGCGTCGTCGCCGATCGCGCTTCTCGTCTGACAACTTCAGGCAGGTTTCAAGTTCTACGGCCCAGGTGCTTCGCCTTTCAGGTAGGCGAGGAGGTCGGCCATTTCCTGTTTGGTCATGGCTTTTTCCAGTTCTTGCGGCATCAAAGAGAGCCCTGTCGACGTAATCGAGGCGACGTTGGTGCGCGCGATGCTTTCTTCCTGGTTTAGCGCGCCGCGCAACGTCACAGACTGCGGGGTTTCCGAGGTGATGATGCCTGACAAGGAGCGGCCATCTTTTGTTTCGACCAGGTAATTGACGAACCCAGGCATGATCTCGAATTCTGGAACGATGATGTGCAACAGAATGGTTTCTTTGGACTGATTGCGAATGCTGAATAAGTCGGGACCGACGGGGACGCCTTCCCGATCGAGGCGATGGCAGATTGAACAATGCTTTTTGAAAACTTCCCGGCCGTTTGCGGCAGCAGCGTTCAGCGTCAGGATCGATTTATATTCTTCGTAGATCTTCATCCGATCGTCCGAACCAGGATTCTTGAACAACGCCGTGGCGCGTTCCCGGATCGATTGGTTTTTGCTTTGGAAAAGCTGCTTTCGGCGGGCGGAATTCACGACGGATGCCGGCAGCCGGCCGGATTCGACGGCGCTCAAAAGTCCTGGAACGTGCTCTGGGTTCGTGAGGAGCGAGTCGAGAAGGGTCTCGCGAACCACTGGCGTATAACTTTGCCATCGGTCCTTCGCCAGCAGAACGGCAGCGACATCGTTCGACTTGCCACGCGCCAAAGCGCGAACAGCGGCCGTCTGCAGAGCGGCAGGCTGCAGCGGGTCGAGGCCGTGCAGCAAAATCGCTGCGCTGCCTGGAAATTGCAGCCGTGCAACTAAATCAATAGCGGCTTGTCTTACTTCCAGAATAGCGGAGTTGTCCGCGCAAAGCGCGCGCGCTTTCCTTTCCAACGCTGCAATGCGCTGTTTAAAACCTGGCGTGGCATTCGGGCTTGGCCGTTGGCCAATGGCCGAGAGATCGGTCGAGGCTGTGGTTCCGCGCTTATCCAGGGCCGCGAGGAAGCCGTTTAATGCCGCGACTTGCCA
>Ga0137394_10001284_pt1 | contig 18159 bp, 16 predicted proteins | sample czobulk116metaG_FD_108278 | JGI IMG/M metagenome (GOLD analysis project Ga0137394, IMG submission 108278) | Vadose zone soil microbial communities from Angelo Coast Range Reserve, California, USA - czobulk1.16 metaG | ecosystem: Environmental > Terrestrial > Soil > Vadose zone | place: USA...
AACGCCTTGTACCAGTCCACCGTCCACGCGAGCGCCTCGTCGAGCGCGAGGCGCGGTTGCCACGCGAGGCGCTTGCGCGCCTTTGCCGAGTCGAGCCTGAGCAGGACCGCCTCGTGCGGTTGCAAGCCCGGGTCGCGCTCCCAGCGCAGGCCGTCGCCCCACAGCTCGACCACCCGCTCCACCACCTCGGCCACGGACCGTGCATCGCTCTTGTCTGGCCCGAAATTCCACGCCTCCGCCAGCCGCGGCCCATCGGTGTAGAGCCGCTCGGCGAGAAGCAGGTAGCCCGCGAGCGGCGCGAGCACATGCTGCCAGGGGCGCACGGCCTTCGGGTTGCGGATGCGCACCGGCTCGCGCGCGGCGGCTGCGCGATAGATATCGGGCAGCAGCCGGTCCTGCGACCAGTCGCCGCCGCCGATGACGTTGCCCGCCCGCGCGGAAGCGATGCCTGCTTTCGACTCCTTGAAGAATGAACCCCTGTATGCCGCGGTCACCAGCTCCGCGCAGCCCTTGCTGCTGCTATAGGGGTCGCTGCCGCCCATCGGGTCCGCTTCTACATAGGCGTGGCCCGATTCCCGGTTTTCGTAGCACTTGTCGCTGGTGACGACGACCACCGCCCGGACGCTTGGGGCCGAGCGCGCCGCCTCGAGCACATGCGCCGTGCCCATCACATTGGTAGCGTACGTCTCGACCGGCTGGGCATACGACTGCCGCACGAGCGACTGCGCAGCCAGGTGGAAAACGATCTCCGCGTCGTGCATGTCCTTCTGAACGGCGCGCAGATCGCGTACATCGCCGCGCCCGTCGTGCAGCGACTCCTTCACCCGCGCCGCTTCGAAGAGGCTCGGCGACGTGGGAACGTCGAGCGAGAAGCCGCTCACCTTGGCGCCGAGCGAGTCGAGCCACAGCGCGAGCCAGCTTCCCTTGAATCCGGTGTGCCCGGTGAGGAGCACGCGCTTGCCGCGCCAGAACGCCGGGTTCACTGCCATGTCTTCCACGGCGCGCGGCCGGTGGCCCAGACCTCTTCCAGATGGTTTTTGTCGCGCAGCGTGTCCATCGGCTGCCAGAAGCCGCGGTGGAGGTAGGCGGCGAGCGAGCGCTCCTTCGCCAGGCGCTCGAGCGGCTCGCGCTCCCATAGCGTTTCGTCGCCGGCGACGTAGTCGAGCACCGCCGGCGAGAGCACGAAGAAGCCGCCGTTGATCCAGCCGCCGTCTCCTTCCGGCTTCTCGCGAAAGCTCGTGACGAGCTTGTCCTGCAGCACGAGCGCGCCGAAGCGGCCCGGAGGCTGGACGGCGGTGAGCGTGGCTTTCGCCTTGCTCGAGCGATGAAACGCGACCAGCGCCGTGATGTCGATGTCGGCGACGCCGTCGCCGTAGGTAAAGCAGAAATCTTCCCGGCCGAGATAGCGCGCCACCCGCTTCAGGCGTCCGCCGGTCTGCGTGTTGTCGCCGGTATCCACCAGCGTGACCTTCCACGGCTCGGCGCCCTTCTGGTGGACCTCGACGCTGTTGCGCGCCATGTCGATAGTCACGTCCGACATGTGCAGGAAGTAGTTGGCGAAGTATTCCTTGATGAAGTAGCCCTTGTAGCCGAGGCAGATCACGAAGTCATGGATGCCGTGCGCCGAGTAGATCTTCATGATGTGCCAGATGATCGGCTTGCCGCCGATCTCGATCATCGGCTTGGGCTTGAGATGCGACTCTTCACTGATGCGCGTGCCGAGGCCACCCGCGAGGATCACGCATTTCATCAGGCTATTTTCCCATAGCCGGCATGCCGATACTGACCAGCAGCACTAGCGTCCGATCAGGTCGTATCGACCCAGCCTACCCAGCAAGCCGTGCCAGGCGCCGCGCAACATCATCTTGAGGTGCGCGTACCGGTCCGGCAGCAGGAGCGTAAAGATGACCAGCATCCCGGCCAGACGGTAGCCGTCCGCCAGCTTCCAGCGCAACGGGTATCGGGTACGCAGGTACAGGTAGATGCTGTTCCGGAAAGAATAGTAATGGCGCAGCGGGGAATGCAGCGGGATTTCCTTCCAGCGGCCGAACCAGACGCGCAGGCTCTTGTCGCCAAGCGTGTGCTCCATCCTCGCCGCGCAGACCCCATACATCTGCCAATCTCGCTGCCGCGCGCGCAGGAACCACTCCGTGTCGACCTGATCGATGAACAGGTCCTCGCGCATGAAGCCGACTTCGCGAAAGGCCTCTTGCGGGATCAGCGACCCCGAGGAAATCATCAAATCGGCGCGCACAAGGCCGGAGGGCTCGCCTTTGCACGACAGCTTCCTGAATCGCAACAGCCCCAGCCGAATGAAGGGCGCTTCATCGCCCGTCAGCTTCTGGACGAAGCACGGTCCGACCGCGGCCACCCTCACTTGGCCGCTGGACGCCTTGTCGTAGCCGCGCCGCAGCTGCCGAACCATGTCCGCCGCGGGCGTGCTGTCCTGATCGAGTATCAAGACGAAGCCAAACCCATCCTTCATCGCCATGCTGATGCCGCGGTTGTGGCCGGCGCCAACGCCCACGTTGTCGTCGAGCATCTCGCTCCGCACAGCGGGGAACGCCCTCAACGCCGTCTCGAGCGCGGAACGAACGGTCGCGCTGGAGCCGTTGTCGACGAGGATCACCGCATCCACCTGAGGCACGATGCGCTGGAGAAGCGCTGCCAAAGAAGAGACATTCGGCTGGTACGTCAGGACGACCGCGCAGACGCGGCTATCGAGCATGTTTCGAGATGCTACTAGAGAGCGCTGCTAAGCTCGGGGAATGATCTCGCCCTTGCGCAGCGGAGTGGCGCGTCTGGTGCTCGATCGGCTCATGTTGCCGCGTAAGCCGCGCTTCTGGCCCATGGTCGAGGAGGCGCTGCGCGGCCGGCACGGCATCGAGATCGCCGGCCCCAGCCCGCCGTTCGAGGCAGGCGGGCCGATGCCGGTCTATCCAATCGTCGGCTCGCTCGAGAATTACGGCTTCCACGCAGCGAACGGAGCGTTCCAGTTTTCCGGCCGCGCTGGACGCTCGCACATCACCGATGCTTCGGCATTGCCGCTTGGCGACGAGACCTGCGATTTCGTGATCTCCTCGCACGTGCTGGAGCACTTCGCCAATCCGTTGCGGGCGCTGCGCGAATGGCACCGCGTCCTTCGGCTTGGCGGCCTCCTGTTCACGCTGCTGCCGCACGGCGCCCGCACCTTCGATCACCGGCGCCCGGTTACGCCGTGGCACCATCTGCTGGCCGATTTCGAGCGGCAGATGCCCGAGACGGATCCGACGCATATCGCGGATACGCTGCGTTTGACCGACACGCGTCATTGGAGCTTCAATGCGTCGCCGGGATGGCGAGACGAATTCGAGCAAAACACCCAGGGCCGGAATGTCCATCATCACGTCTTCGACCTGCCGCTCGCGAGCAAGGCCGCGTCGTTCGCCGGCTTCCGCATCCTCGCTGCCGAGTACGCGTTCCCGTTCCATATCGCGGTGCTGGCGACGAAGTAGACACCGTTGAGCCGCCGCGCCGAACTCATTGACCGCGTCAAGCGGGGGCCGAGATGGCTGCACACACCCGTGCGCGCCGCCTGGCACGGCTGGAAATGGATCGAGCCCGGGGCTCTCGGCGCACTGCGACTGATTCCGCGCGCGATTGCGCGCGCCAGGCCGGAACGGCGCCTGCTCGGCATCTACCACCTGCAAGAGCACGCCGGCTATCTCGGCGACATGGTGGACTTCCTCGAAATCCTCAACGTGCTGCGCGTCGAGCACGGGTTGAAGAAGATCGACCTCTGCTACGTCGACGACCCGGCCAATCCAAACCAGCCCATCAGCCGCGCGCGGCTGGACGCCTCGCCCGAGTTCAAGAAGATGATGCTCGAGCTCCGCGCGCTCCTTCCGGCCGTCGACGCCGTGCACCACTTCGACTCCGACGCCGAATTCGAGCGATTCTTCCGCGCCAACTTCCGCCGGTATGTGAGATGGCCGCGTTACCCGTACTTCCACACCTGGCCCAGCGCGCACAACTACTATCACATCTCCGATCGCGGCTATCCGTTCCCCAACGTCTATACGCCGCTCGACGAATATTTCGCCAAGCACGGCACGCTTCCCAAGCTGAGCTGTCCACCCGAGCTTCTGGACTGGGCGAGGGATTTCGTGCGCGCCCGCGTCGCGCCAGCGCGGCCGATTGCGCTGCAGATCAGGTTCAACCCCGACTCGCCGATCCGCGATACCAATCTGGAGGCCTGGAAGACGTTCCTGCAGCGGATGCAAGCCCGCAACGACGTCAAGTTCGTCATCCTGTGCCGGCGCGAGGAGATCGTGCCGGAGCTGCGGCAGTTCCCCAACGTTGTCTACTCAAAGGACCATGCGTCTGGAGTCCTGAACGATCTCGCGCTCCTCCAGGTCTGCCACCTATCGCTGATGCCCGACTCGGGCTTCGTTACCTTTCCATGGTTCTGCGGCCTGCCGACGGTCTATTTCGGCAAGCAGCTCTACGACTTCCCCGAGCGTCGCTACAGAAACGAGAGAGGCCAGGGCTTAAAGTTCCTCAAGCGGTTCCAGAGGCGCCGGATCGGCGCTTACGACGCCGATACCCTGGAACGCGAGTTCAATTCGTTGTACAGCGAGCTCGCCGCTGTCGGCTGGCGCAATCCTAACCTTTAGCGATCAGCGGTACTCGCGCTCGGCCGCGCGCAGGCTTTGCTCGGAACCGATGTCGCGGTGGTAATCCGAGTTGTGGAACGTCGCGATGCGGCCAAGGAATCGCGGAATGACTTCGTTGCTGAGATCGATGACCCTCTTGCCGAGCGATGCAAGGAAATCCAGAACCTCCGGCTCCATGATGTAGACCGCGGCGTTGGCGCGATCGCCCGGCGGATTCTTCACCTTCTCATGGAATTGCCGCACGAGGCTCAAGTCGCCGGTCTCCACGATGCCTGACGATTGGGGTGAATCGGTCGTGAAGGTCATCATCGTTATCGCCGCCCCAGGCGGACGCTCGCGATGGGCACGGATGAAGTCCGCTACCGAAAAACGCGTCAGGTTGTCGGCGTGGGCAACGAGAAAGGGGTTGCCGCCGAAGAACGCCCGGTTGGCAAGGATAGTGCCGCCTGTGCCGAGCAACGCCGCCTCGTGCGCCAGCGCGATGCGGTTGCGCCAGGGTGACGAGGCGCAAAACTCCTGCACCTTGCCGGCGAGGTAATGCGTGTTGATCAGTACCCGCTCGATGCCGCCCGGGAGCAGCAGGTCCAGCCAGTAGGCGAGCAGCGGCTTGCCGTGGATCGGCACGAGGCACTTCGGAGTTTTCTCGGTGAGGGGCCGCAGGCGGGTTCCGAGCCCCGCGGCGAGCAGCAGCGCGTTCAGATACTCAGCTCGGTGATCAGCTCGTCCGCCGACAGCGGGAAGTTACCTACGCGGCCGACCTGACAGGCGGCCGCAACTGAGCCAAGGTATGCGCTTTGCCAGATATCGCCTCCCGCCACGAGGGTCATGGCTGAGCACGTCATCAACGAGTCACCGGCTCCGGCCGGATCTTTGGGCGCACGGTTGAATGCAGGGAGCTGATCGGTCACGTACTCCTTACCGTCAGCCGAACGAGCGTGGATCAACAGGCCTTCGGCGCCCAAAGTCACGAAGACATCCTGGGCCGCCGCTTTTGCGCGCAACCGCTCCGCGAGTACGGCAAGCCCTGAGGAGAAATCGCGCGTGGCCAAGCGTGCCTCGTACTCCGTCGGCGCTAACAACCGCATGCCGGTGAAGCGAGATACGTCACCCACTTGGGACGACGCCTGGCTATCGGCCACCATGACCACGCCTCGTTCCTTGCACTTGGACGCGACGCAATCGACGACTGCCTGCGGTAAACAACCATAGTTAAAATCAGAAAATAGCAGCAAGTCGCATTTCTCTGCAGCGCGGACGACCTCCTTGCACAACTCGTCGCAGAGCTCCCGGCCGATTTCATGTTGCCGGACCTGGCTTACCCGCAGCAATGTTTTCCCGTTTGCCCGATACCGGGTCTTCAGCGTCGTAGGCCGGCTCTCGTCGTTGAAGAGTCGCGTTTTGACATCGAAATGCTCGAGCGTCGATTCGGCGAACTTGGCAGTGGCATCCTGCCCCACCACGCCGAAGTATTGAACCTCCGCCCCCAGACCGTGCGCGTGGGCTGCGACTATGCCGGCTCCGCCAATGAACCGGTCCTGCTTGATCGGGGTAACGACGAGCGTTGGATCTTCCTGTGACATCCCTAGCGCGTCGCAAGTCACATACTCATCCACGATGAGATCGCCTACCACAATGACGCGCATGTTATTGAACCGACGGATCAAGGCGATCTGCTCGCGGTTATCGAAGCCATGCCGGTCCGGGAAGTCAGTCGGTTTCTCAATCGAAGAGTAGTTCGTCTCGCGAAACTCCCGTTGCAAGAGGTCCAGCGACGAGAACCGCACTTCACCTGAGCCGAAGAGCAGATGGCCGCCGTAGCCGTCCATCATTTTCTTTTCGGCGTTGAACCGGCCTTCGAACTCCTTTCCCTTGACGACAACTTCGGGTCGCAAGCGTTCTATGAACGTTTCCGGCTTCTCGTCGAGCACGAACGCATGGTTGACGATTCCGATCGCGCGAACACCCTCCAACCGCATAGCGGCCGGCAGTGTTACGCCATCGTTGCCGTCTGGATTGACGCCGACGGCGAGAAAGTCGCCACAATCCGCGGCGAACTGCAAAAGGCGCAAGTGCCCCGGGTGAACGATGTTGAAGTTCCCGGAGACGAAGACGATACGACGGCCTATGCCCGCGCGCTGACGGATCTCTCGAACTTGCTTGTCGCTATCGGAGCTACGTGCAGACTGCGCCGAGAACATTCCCGTCATCCCCGTTTCAGTGATCTATTCCGCCCGCTATGGTTTTGCGGCCTTGCTAGGACGCAATACCACATCAGAATTTGTCCAGATCTCGCACGTTGGATCGTAGCACAGGGGGTGCCTCGATCGGCCTACCGCGGCGTCCGAACAACAAACGGAGCCGTTCAACCCTAGGCCGACGGCTACAATCGGCAACGGTCATGCGTCCGAAAATAAAGTTTCTCATCGTCGTCTGGGGCGAGTTCTACATCAAGCGCCTTTTTGCGCTCGGCTTTCCCTCCTTCCTTGCTCCAGGGAACTTGCCGGCTCTCGCCGAGGGCACAGAGCTGGAAGTCGTCGTCATGATGCGCGAGCGCGATATTCAACAATTCGCTCACGCGCCAGCGTTCGAGCATGTGCGCAAGATTTGTTCCCTTCGCTTTATCCCCATCGACGACCTAATTGCGACCGGCGTGTATGGAGTAACGCTGACGCTCGCTTTCGGACGTGCAGTCATCGGCTGCGGTGAGGACATGTTGCGCACGCACTTCGTTTTCATGAACGCCGATTTCGTTCTCGCCGACGGCTCTCTGCGCGCCCTGCTAAAGCACATTCGTAACGGGCGATCAGTAGTCCTTGGTCCGAGCTTTAGGGCGACATCGGAAGCTCTGCAGCCACTCCTCATGAGGCTGGTCAATGAAGCACAGGGAACGCTGGTCGTCTCGCAGCGCGAGTTGGCAGCGATGGCTTTGCAGCATCCACACCCAAGTACTGCAGCCAAAGTAGTCAACCAACGGTTTATGCATTCACGCGAACCGAGCCAGTTCTTCTGGCAGGTCGACGAGCACACGTTGCTAGGTCGATACTTCCTGATCTTCATGCTATGCCTCAAACCAGAGCGCGTTCTGAAGAGCATCAATACTTACTCAGACTACGGATTCATCCCGGAGATGTGCCCGTCGGGCGACGAAGCGGTGATGAGCGATTCCGATGAGTTCTTCATGCTTGAGCTTCAGCACCGACAGCATGAGACGATTAAGCTCAGGCTCGGCGCCCAGACCGAGCCGGAAATCGCGAAGAGCCTTCAGGCTTGGACCACAACCGAGCATCGTCGCGCAGCGAAATACGACGTCGTTTTTCACGCCGGAGGGCTGTCACCCCAGGTCGAAATGGCAAGAGCGCAAGCTAGCGCGTTCATATCCCGGATAGAGAAGCGCCTGCGCTCACCGGTTCCCCATGCTTTTCATCCTCATTGGGTTGGCGGAATCATCGCGTTTGCGCGGATGCGCGCCATACAGGGCCTGCCCGTGGCCATTCCCGAGCTACAGGGGATGCCGTCCCCGCTGAAGCCCAGATTGTTCTTGCGCGTTGTCCGGCACGGTGCACAACAAAAAGTGCAGTCCTGGCTCGCTGCGCTCGGGCGCTCCATATGGGGCAGACGACCGCAAGTAAATATCCTCCATCCAGCGTGGTCGGACTATGCGCACCTGCGGCGCGCGCTGTCGGATATTGCGACGCCGGACGGCAATGTCCTGCTTGTCAGAGAGCGGGCGGAACTGACCGATGCGCTCTTGGCGTCCAGCTGGCGTGTGCAGCCGATAACGTTCAGCGAATTCCTACATACCGGGTCTGATAGCTCTCCAGACCGGCGCTTTACGCACGTATTCGTGTACTTGCAGCCGCATGACTTGAAGAAACTGCGGCGGGTCATGCGACGCTGTCAATCCCTCCTCGATCTGGGGGCCAAGGCCTGCTACCTCTTCGTGCATGACCCCCACGGGCCAATCGATGAGGGGCAACTTTTCAGGCTCGCCGAATATGCGAAGGAGCTTGCCGGTTGGCCCGTCCAGGCACAGCCGGTTTCATTCGTTGGCGGCCGCTTCAAGCATCTCAGTCAGCGCTTGCTCGCCAGAGGCACTCACGACGTGGTGCGCTTCAACGTACTGGCTATTCCGTGGGCCTTGCCCGGCGTTTTGGCTGGCGTTGCCATGGCGCTGTGGTCGAACCTCTTCATCTACCGCAACTCACCGCGGCCACGTATGGTCAAGCACTGCAGCAGCCTACTCATTCTTGCGAACGGATCTGTTAACGCCCGGGCCGCCGCAACTTCACTTCGCGAAATCCCGTGCTCGACGCAAAGCGTTGCGAATCCTTCTTAGCATCGGCTTGAGCGGTTCAGGAATCATTTGCCTGACGGCCGTCCCGGTGCGCCACACCGCGGCGCCGACGCGTCTGTAACGGTCGCGGAGATCGTCGGCACAAGAGCGAAGCTTGTCTGCGCGCGCCCGTCGAGCACGGCGGCGCATTTCGCGCTCGTATTCCTTCAATAGATGCTTGGTGAATGCGGCACTTTGCTTCCTGCGCTGCCGCCATTGAGGACCAAGCGTCCTAGTTGCCGTAATCAAGATCTCCTTCTTAAGGTTCCGCATGTTGTGTTCGTACCAGGATGCATAGACCTCGACGTAGCGCGCCAGATCGCCGCGACGCGCCAAGTCCCCGACATATTGCTCCGGCGGGCTGAGTTCACAGCAGAAGATCTGCCGGCTGTCTTGCGCAAAAAAACGCTCTCTCTCGCTCAGCCCCAACCGCTCTATGAGGTCGTCGTCTACCGTCGTGCTGAAGTCGACGGTGCCGCGCCTTGGGTAAACGATGTACGGATGGAGGTTGAAGCAGCGCGCCACGATGCCCTCATCCTGCACGCGCCAATATAGATGCGACGGGTTGAAGCGGCCGCCTTCGGGCAGGCCGTCGACGAAATGCATGTCCAACAGAGGATGGATATGCTTCATCCACAAGGCAGTCAGCTCGAACGGATCAATGACGATGACGCCTGCTGGTGTTTGATACTGGCTGACTAATACCTGCCCGATCGGTTCTCGCAAGCCGCGCGGACCCGGCACCTGAACGGCCCTCTTGCCACTTTCCACCAGCGCCTCCAGCGTGCCAAAGAAGCCATCGGCAAAGACGATGTCCGCATTGCTCGGAACTACGGCGGCGCCCTTGTCGTGAGCCGTGGCAAACGCCTGACGATAACAGTTGCTCTTCACCTCGTACTTCTGGCCGATCGCGAGCGAGCTCTCGCGCTTCAGCTCGTCCTCGATGAAGGTGACCTGCACCTCCATTACGCCACTTAGCTGGTGGAAAACCCTGCTTTCGCTTATGCGGTCGTAATCTTCGCGCGTGGTGAACAGACTGTAGACGTGCGGTCCGGCTTTCAGCCCAGGAAGATTCTTCGGAGAAAGCTGCGTCGGTAGACTGTACGTGAGGAAGGTCCGGACATAATCTGCACCCCAAATCGGAACGGCGATATGCAGGGGCGGACCTGCACGCCCGGGGCGGCTCGGCATTTCGCGGCTAGGCGCTGGAATGCGGCTTGCGGAAGACGACGCTGCCCCAGCGATCCGCCAGCTGGACAGGAAAGACGCCCTGCGCCTTAGCGAATTGGTCTACGGCGATCTTCACGCCGGGGAAGCCGAGGCAACCGTAATCGTGCACCAGCATGACCCCACCAACGACAATGTTCGGCCAAAGCAAGTTCATGGCTTGCCGAACCGGCTCGTAAAGATCGAAGTCGATATGGACGAAACGCCAGCGAAAGCCTTCCAAGCCAGCGAACGTCTGTGGAAACCAGCCCTTGATCAATTCGACGTTCTTAGCGTCGCCACCGTCTGCGAGGTACTTGCGCACTCCCTCCAAGCTGGTCGGATGGAAACCGTATTTCGTTCCGTTGTCCGGGTATAGGTTTCTTTCGACCTGCACGTCGCGCGGGTCAAATCCTGTGAACGTATCCAGGCCGTAGAGCGCTTTATTGCGGTCCATCGTCTGGTGGATGATGCGAAGGGTAAAGCCGCGATGGACGCCAAGCTCTATGTAATGGCCGTCTTGCAGCGTGTTGGCCGTCTCTACGAGGTTGATGAGGTGCAGTACCCGCATCGGATCGGCCGTGCGCCCATCATCTCTGTCGTACTTCTCCCAGAGAGACATGTAAGCTTCTCGCTTCGCCGGAACACAATCGAAAACATGTGGGACGTGCTGCGCTGGTAGATTGCCTTTGTCGGTCCCCTTGTTTATCGATCGCAGAATATTGAGCACCATAACCTGTCCCTTCGAGCGTCTAGAGCTTCCTGTCGCCGCGCGCTCCGACAATGCGGGTTTCAGGGCAGAGTACGACGAAATGCCCGCCCCTACTTAAATAATCCTGGTTGTCCCGGATGATTTTCTCTGCATGCACCCATGCCAGGATGACTGTGTACGGCGGCATGCGCTTCAGTAGGTCGGCGGTGGGCTTGATCGCAATGCCGTCCCCGGACGAATACTTCCCCACCTTCTGCGGGTGGTCGTCCACGATGTAATCGATCACGCCGGTCAGGCCGAGCTGGGAAATCAGCGTGGGCCCACTACGCGCCGCGCCATAGCCGGCAATGGAAAGACGGTCATTCTTCCACTCTTGAGCAAGGCTATGGGTCTGTTTCCTTAGCCGCTCGACGTTGGCCGCGAACGCCTTGAGCGTCTTCGTCTTGTCGAGCTCGCGCTCGCCCTCCAGCTTCAGCAGCTCACGCACGGACGGTTTCACCGGCCGTTTGCCTCCCTTCAGCTGCACCGCGCCGACAATCGATCCATGCTGGATGTTGACCCGCTCGACGTCGATCAGCTCCAGCCCATGGCGGTCCAAGAACTTGGTCAGCGGCTTCAGCGAGTGATGGCTCATGTGCTCGTGAAAGATCGTGGCGATGAGCGCGCGATCGATGATGTCGAGCAGATACTGCGCCTCGAAGATGAAGACGCCATCCGGTGCGAGGAGCGTCCGGATGCTATCTGCGACTTCACCCATGTTGTCCGCGTGCGCAAAGGCATTGAACATGCAGACGACGTGCGCCGGGCCGCGCTCCTGGCGAATTTTTTGGGCCAATTCAAGAGTAATCAGCTCGGGAATCGTCTCGATTCCGGATTCGGTGGCGAAGCGGGCGATTTCCTTCGCCGGGTCGACGCCAAGCACTCGGCGGCCGGCGTCCTTGAAAGGTCGAAGGAGCGAGCCGTCATTACTTCCAATGTCGATAACCAGCGAATCCTTCGGCGCTTGATACGCCTTGAGTATCTTGGCGGCGACCTGTTGGAAATGCTCCGGCATTCCCTTTGCCTGCCCCGAGTAGTAGGTGTAGTTGTCCCAAAGGCTCTTCGAGTCGACCACATCCAGCTGCTGCACATGGCCGCAGTCGGCACACATGTAAACGTCTACTGGATACCTGGCGACCTTCTTTGCCTCCTCGCTAGTCGCGCAATACTGCTCGGAGAGCGGGATGGGCTCAAGCTTTACGACAAGCGCGACGTTAGCGCTATCACAGAGCCTGCACGTAGTTCGGTGGAAGATTTTCGCCGACATTGAAGGCCTCACATGCAAATCGCCAAGGAATTGCCGCCTAACGCTTCCGCAGGAAATGAGCCACCCACTGAAGCAGCCGGAGCAGCTTCGGATTCTGCTCAACGAGTTTCGAACGCCGCACCCTCACCTTCAGTTTGGTTAATAGCGAGGCAGGATAGGCGCCCAGCACCCTCACCGGGATTTCACCAACGGACGTGGTCGTATCCAAGCTGGCGCGAAACGGTCTCCATCCGTTCTTTAGAAAAATGACGGTGAGCGAAAAATTTGGGATGGCGCCCGAGCTAGACGGCTGCAGGCGCGCTAGTGCCGGAAAATAGGACGCATACGCGCTGACGGAGCGGTACAGGTCATCCGCATTATGCGGTCCCTCATACCGAGCTTCAATAATGTCGTAGTCGTTGAACTTGGCTAGATCGAACAGCATGCGCCCGGTATAGACAAAATATCCGTGGTCGGTGGCTCCGGCGACCGGAAGCTGATGAATCATGTATCCGCCGGAGCGCGTTGCCTCATGGATGACTTTGAAGCAGTTGTATTGATTCAGAACGTGTTCAGTCGTGCCCGCGTTCAGAACTACGTCGAACGCGCCGATGCATTTGCGCGGCAGGGCCTCACGGTTCAGATCAAAGATCCTCGTCTTGTAGCCCCTTGCGATGTCGAACGACAAATAATCAATACCGCAGCGCTCAAGGAGTTCTCCGACAAATGACTCGTTAAGTCCACCTTTCACAGCGTCATAGGCCGAACCCTTTGCAATGCGGCGTGCAAAACCTTCGAGGTCCTGGTCGTTCGAGCCGCCGAAGCTGCGTACATAGTGGATCACGCTCGCGGCGCTTGCTTGATAGAGATTGGAGCTGCCAATGTCCAAGACCTTCAATCCAGGTCGCGCGATGACTCCCTTGTCCTTAAGCTCCTCAAGCACAAAAAGCGTGATGCCCAATCACGTCCCCGTTATTTCTCGGCGGGAGAAATGAGGTCGCGCACGACGTCCGCCAGGTGCTGCGGCTGGATACCCGTGAGTTCCGTCGTGCGCCGCATGCCGATGCCGCTGTAGCGAGGCTTGAATAGGATCTGGACCCCCTTTTCGGTCGCTGTCGTTGGGGCGATGAGTGCGCGGTCCACGCCGGTCGCTGCGGCAAGCTCGTTTGCAAAGTCGATGTAATTAACGTTGTCTCGCCCGGACAGATGGAGATTCCCGGGAATCCGTTTCTCGCCGATGCTGGCCAATGCGTCGCCGACGAATTGCACGGACATCGGCGCGAAGATCAAATCTCCAAAAGGCTGAACCGGCTGGCGCCGCTTCCAAGCGGAACCCCAATTTGGCAGCGGCGGCGTTTCGCGGCCAAGGATCTTCGTTAGGCGAACGACGTTAAGCCGATCCTCCGCGCCAAGCCGTTTGGCTACCGCGCGAATCGCCTTCTCGCCCTCGGCCTTGTGCCGCGCGTAGGCAATGCCGGGCGCCTGCGGATCGTCCTCGTTGGGCCAGGGGCGCTCGCCGCCGAAGACCGAGTTGGTCGAAATGAACGTCACGAACAGCCCGCGCTCGAGCAGCACGCCCGCGAGCCGCGGGATGGAGTCCACGTTCGTCCGCCAGGCCGCCGGGTCGGACTCGCAGCGCTCGTAGTTCGTCGCCGCAGCGATCAGGAATGCATAGTCGATGCCCGTGGGCAGGGCCGGAACGTCGGGGTCATCGTAGTCGAGGTGGATGCGCCGATCGTTCACCGTGGCCCTCCGCCGCGTGCTGGCGAACACGGTGCGGCCGCGCGCCTCGAGCGCCCGGACGACACCGCCGCCGACCATGCTGTCGGCGCCGACCACCAGGAATCCGCCGCCGCGGCTCATCGTTGCCGAGCGCGCCGGAATTGCGCCACCTGGTCGCCAACTCGCTGCATGTATTGCCGTGCGGCGGCCGGCTGGTCCTCCGGCGGCGCGAACGGCGCCGGCGAGCTCTGCTTGGGGTCGAAGGGGCCGTTGGTGACCTCGTGCATCACGAGGACGTCGCTGCGGATGAGGAGCGTGTGGAACGCGCTCTCCGACAGCCGATAGAAGAAAGCGCGGCCGGAGCCCGGAGCGCCGAGCTCGATCACATCGGTCAGCGCGCCGCCATCGTCGAATACCGCCACGTCCACCTCGCCCTCGACGATGTGGAAGGACTCCGACTTGCCGAAATGGCGGTGCGGCCGGATGTAGCTGTCGGCGGCGATGGCGATCAGCATTTCGTGCAGCTTGTCGTCGTTGCTGCGATGGGCGCAGATGCGGGCGCGCTTGCGCGGGCTGCGGCGGGCGGTGTCCTTCACGAAAGCCACCTCCTCGGCACCCAGCCGCACGATCGGGTCCAGCGCGATGTAGACCTCTTCGCTTGCCTTGTGCAGGTTCATCCAGCCGCCATCTGGTGTACGGCCTGAGGACTGAGCGCGAAGATCGAGCTGAACTGTCCGCCGCGCTCGAGATAGGAAGCGTATTTGGCGCGCACCTTCTGCTCGCTTTCGGGATTCAGCGACAGGAGGCAAAGATCCACCGCGCCGGAGAGCACGATATCGGAGCCGCGGATCGGCAGCCGCGAGCCAGGCATGAGGAGCGCCTGCTTCTCCGGATTGTCGTCGACCACATATTCGACAAGGCTCTCCAAGCCGAGCAGGTTGATGAACTTCGCCGCAAGGTGCCCCGCGCCAAAGACGGCCACGTGACGTCCGCGCGAGCGCCAGTCTCCGAGCAACGATTGCAGCTTGGTCCGCGTCTCGGCATAGCGTGCGGCGAAACGGCGACCGTCATCGAGCAGGGCCGCCGGCGCGCGCGGTGCGCTCGGGGTCGCAGGCGCGGCGTTGCGTACGACGGCGATGAGCGAATCTTCCAACGGGTAGGGATAGACGTGGGCGTCCTGCAGCACGATGCCCCCCTGCTCCAGCAACGATGCGAGCGTCGGCCGGGAGAGGTACGTCACATGTTCTTCCCAGATGAAGCTGTAGTCGCACGCCCGAACGAACTTGGTCGCGTCCGGGACTTCGAAGACGACGTAGCCGCCAGGCTTGGCGAGCTTCTTCAGCGCCTGCACAAAAGCCTTCGGCCGATGGGCGTGCTCGAGGATGTGGCGCGCCAGCACGAGATCCGCGCGACCGTAACGGTCCGCCAGGCGCCCTGCGCTGGCAGCGTTGAAGGCAGCTTGCAGCGACTCGAGTCCCGCGCAGCGGTCGGTGATGCCGAGGTCCGAGGCTGGATCGTAGCGGTAGGTATTCGCGTAGCCGAGGCGGTTGAAGCGCGCCAGCGTCGAATCGTCCTTATAAGTAAGGCCGGCAATGCGCGCTTCGCGGCCCACGCCGGGCAAGGCCCGCAGGCGCGCGACGAGATCGTCCAGATGCCCTTCGGGCTCGTTGTAGGCCAGCCACTCGAAGCGCGACTTGACCATCGACGGCGGCATCGGCTCGGTAAGCTGTATCAGCCCGCACCCCTGGCACTGCGCAACTGCCAGCGGATGGCGCTCGGACGGGGCGTCCTGCGGCCGCTCGAAGCGGTTGCTGGGCGGCTGCGGCCCGAAATCCAGAAGCACGGCGACGCGCGCATCGCAGCTCAGGCAACCGGCCACGCTAGCTGCCCTTCCCCATGCGGATCATGCAGCGGCCGGCGAGACGGCCATCGCGCATGCGGGCGATCGCGGTGTTGATCTGCCCGAGCTCGAAGCGCTCGGTGACGAGCTCTTTCAGCCGGATGCGGCCCGCGCGCAGCAGCCCTTCATAGCGCGGGATGTCCACGTTCGGCACCGCTTCGCCGCCGTGGGAGCCGCGCAGCTCCTTGCCGAAATGCAGCGGCAGCGAGTAGAGGCTGACGTTTTTCCCTTTCGCCGGCACGCCGACGAGGACGACGCGGCCCGCAGGCTTGGTGAGCTCGTAGCCCATGGCGATCACTTCGGGATTGCCGGTGTTGTCGATGAAGACGTCGACGCCGCCGGGGCAGACGCGCCGGATTTCATCGCGCGCGTTCGTCCGAGATGAGTTGATCAGGTGCGTCGCACCGAGCTTGCGGGCGAGCTCGAGTTTTGCGTCGTGCAGATCGACCGCGACGATGGGATGCGCCGTGACGAGCGCCGCGGCCTGCACGATGTTCAGGCCGATGCCGCCAGCGCCGAAGACGACCACCGATTCGCCGATCGTCAGCCGCGCATTGTTCGTAACGACGCCGAAGCCGGTCGTCACCGCGCAACCGAAGAGCGCGGCGATTTCATCGTCCAGGTCGGCCGGCACCGGCGTGACGCGGTTCTCCGACACGATCGCGTACTCGTTGAACGTGGTCACCCAGCCCGCGTTCAGGTCGGCGCCGCGCCAGCGGTACTTGGGCGGCGCGGCCTCGATGCCGGCGCCTTTACGCCAGTGCAGCACCACCTTGTCGCCCGGCTTCACATGGCGCACGGCCGGGCCGATGCCGACCACGCTGCCGGCGCCCTCGTGCCCGAGGAGATGCGGCAGGAACTTGTCTTCGCCTTTCGCGCCGTCGATCTCGCCGAGCTGCGAGCCGCAGATGCCGCTGCAATGGACCTTGACCAGTACCTGTCCAGCTTCGAGCCCCTTGGGCAGCTCGACTTCGTCGACCACCAGGTCCTGGCGCAGGCCAACGAGGATGGCGGCCCGCATGGTTTTCGGAAGGGTGCTCATTCGAAGAAAATGAAAGAGTGGTCGCCGGTGTATCCGGTCTGCCCGAACCACCATTCCCATTCGGCAGGGGTGTTGAAGGCTTCGCAGGTCACCTGCCAGTAGAGCAGGTTGGCCTTCTCCACCTCGTTGCGGTAGGACTCGACGCAGATGTACTTGTGCCTGCGGCCGACGCGCTCGATTTCCCGCAGCGCGCGGTCGAGGTCATAGCAGTGCAGGTTGTGCAGCGTGTTGATCGACATCACGAGGTCGAAGTGGTGGTCGCGGAACGGCAGCGCATTGGCGTTGCCGAGCTGCAGCCGGTGCTTGATCTCGGGGTGGGCGTGCTCGAGGGCATACCCGGAAACATCGATGCCGTAGACCTCGATGCCCGGCACGACGCGGGTGAACTCGTATAGCTGGAAGCCCTTGCCGCAGCCGACGTCGAGAATGCGATCCCCCGCTTTCAGTCCGTAATGCTCGACGATTTTGCGCGCGACCGGCTGCCATCGTCCGGGCATGTAGCGATAGCCGCCGTAGTTGATGCGCCGGTCGCCGTCCCAGTAATCGTAGCCCCACTGCTTGGCAAGCTCGGCCGCCATGTGCTTTGGAAATTCCGGGTCGTTGACCCGTGCCAGGTAGTCGCGCTTGGTGCTCTTGTGCAGCACGGACATGAAGTCGTGGTAAGCCATGGTCCGCCTCAGCCGATCGACTCGAGCAGCCGGCCCGCCTTGTCGAGCTGCCGTCGCTTGGCGGCCGCTTCATCGCCCTGCGGGTTGGCGAAGCGGCGCCGCTCGGCGGCCCCGGGCACGAATTCGTTCATCATGATGCAGCACCACTTGAGCTGGAAAAGCGGCAGCAACGCCTGGGCGCGCGCCTCCAAGGAACGCGCGTGCGAAGAGAACCCGAGCGTCGTCGCGGTGAACTCCTCGAGGTGCCGGCGCGGCACCGGCAAGCCCGGGTGGCTGAAGAAGTCGCATACCATCTTCGCCGGATCGTCCCAGCCCGCGTATTCGAAGTCGAGAAAGCAGAGCTCGCCCGAGTCGCGGAGCAACGCGTTGTGAAAGCCGAAATCCGACGGCGAGACGCAGCGCTCGAAGCCCGCGTCGAGCGCACCGGCACGGGATGCGAGCGCTGCGCGGATGTCCTCCCAGCGACGCGTCAGGGAAGAGATGAAGCCGCGCGCCTGCGGATCGGCGATCGTCGCGAGCCGCGCGACGCGCCCGTCCACCAGCTGCAAATGGTCCACCACGCTGAAGCAGGCCTCGGACGCGAACGGCAGGGCTTGCGCGGCGCCGCGATGCTCCGCGGCGTTGAGCTCGAGAAAG
>Ga0137394_10001285_pt1 | contig 18154 bp, 31 predicted proteins | sample czobulk116metaG_FD_108278 | JGI IMG/M metagenome (GOLD analysis project Ga0137394, IMG submission 108278) | Vadose zone soil microbial communities from Angelo Coast Range Reserve, California, USA - czobulk1.16 metaG | ecosystem: Environmental > Terrestrial > Soil > Vadose zone | place: USA...
CTTGATGAACTGGTCGGTCAAGCTAGCAGCTAACGCGAATTCGATGCCATAGCTGTCCCGCTGCGGAATCAAGCACTTGACGCGCGCGGCGCTGGTGGGCGGTGACGTATTCCGTCAGGGACTACCGTAGATTGTCCCTGTGGCCCATGTGACTGGGACGGTCTACGGGAATCCCAGCAGTCGGCTGACGCACCCGCCGATCGCCCCGGATCGCTGCAGCCGGCAGCGCGCCACGCCCATCGCCGGTGGGAGCCGGCGGCGCCACCCAGCGCGGCGCCCACCTCCTCCGCCAGCGCGCGTAACCGCTTTTCGCTGGCCAGCTTGTCGGCCGGCTCGAGCAGCTGGCCCTGCGCGGCGATGATCCAACACGTCGCAGGGTGCGGGACAGCGGTGAACGGCAGCTGATCGTTATTGCCGAGCGACCATGAAGGCAAATGCGCGGCGGCAGTGTCGGTAAGTCGCATTACAATCCCTCTGCACTTCGGCGGTAGAGGGTAAGGGATTCGAGGCTTTGCCTTCTGTTTCTACGGGGATTTGCACAGCGCCACGCTCAGATTTACCCAAAGCGCAACAGACCTGGTCCCTGGACGGTGCGGTTGCCGGGCTCGATTCAGGCGGCTGGGCTGAAGTGACGGTGCGCGCGCACGCTCCGGCTCACCGCGCGTATTTGTGCAGCGGTCGCGCGCACGTCGGCGCAGGTCGTCAGCAGGGCCTCGTGAGCCACGACGCGCGCGGCGTAGAACGGCGGCCACACCCCACCGCTGCCACCGCTGATCTTCCGCTTCTCCAGGACCTCCTGCCAGATCATGAAGCAGCCGCTGTGCAGGCGCAGGGTCACCGCGCCAGCGAGGTCGATCTCGTGCTCCACATCGGCCGCCGTGACCGGCTGATCGCAGCCATCGCACGGACGACCCGAGCCCGGCCCCGCCCAGACGCGCGTGATCTCGATGCTGGGCAGGTGGCCGTCGGCGATCTTCGACAAGATCACTGCAGCGATCTCGGCACGCGACTGCCGCTGTCCCATCCGCCTGCGCCCTCCCTGAAGAGGGACAGCGTAGCGGTGCCGGAACGTCCCCGGCAAGTGCGTACTTCTACGTACCCCGCTCCCCCCAGGCGAGCCAGCGCGCTCTCTGCGATGCCTCGGAAAATTCAATATTACGGTGCCGACATCGACTGGGAGCTTCTTCACGATCACACCGACCAGGCAGGGGCGAGGAAGCACGTCTATGTGACCTTGCGGTTGGCTCGAGAGCTGGTCGGCGCGGCGGTGCCCTCGCCATTTTTAGTGTCCCTTCAGCCACCCGACTTCGACTCTCGCGCTATCGTGTGGGCTACTAGGCAGGCGATGCTAACAGCGATCCGACCGAACCGCTGTCGCTACGCTGGGACCAGCTGACTGGGACCACGCCGCTTCAACAGAAAGCTGCGCTACTTCTGAGGAATGCGGTGCCGCCACGAAGTGTCATGTCGCACATGTTTTCCGCGTCCGGCTCCAAACGGATCTATCTGTACTGCCTCAACCGCTTGATGGATCTTGTACGGCGCCATGGCCGCTCGGCGTGGCATCTGCTGTGGGGTCATGAGGCCTTCGTTCGTGCCGCCTCACAAGCGAATGAAGACCGCGCTCTTCGAGAGTGGTTCACCCTTCGATAGCCCGGAGACTCCATGATACGGAGAATATAAAAGCGAAAGGTCATGGCACGCGCCGACATCCGGATCCGCCTCACAGGACGCGCCGCTGATGTCGCGCTGTCGCCACGTCGAGCCGGCGCCGTCGAGCTTAGCCCTGAAGCCCGGGTCATCCTGCAACGAGCCGAGATCGATCGCGCGGACTCGGGTGCGCGGATCGCGACTTGTACCGTTCCCGAGGCCCGCGCGATGCTTGATCACTTCACCGGCCTCGTCCATGTCTTGACCGGTCTGGGCGACACCGATGCCGCAATCTGTGCGGATGCTCGTGACGCCGTGCGCCGCGCACTTGCGGTCGCGGGAACGTAACGGCGCCTGCACGCAGCAGCGCGGCGCCGCCTTGCGGGAGGTACCCGGCGACGCGCAACTGCCGTTTCGGCACCGCGAGATGGCTAGGGCCTTACCGTAGCAGACGCGCGATTTCAGTCGAGGCGGACGAAGTACGCGAAACAGCATGATGCTGGCCGCTTGGTACTCGCTTTGCGTAGTGCAGGCGTCATGGCAACGGGACCGTGGCCCTGGCCTGTAGGTAGGTGTTTGCCCGTCGGACGACTCCTCGTCATCGCCGAGGCGTTCGAGGTTGTCGATGCTGTTACCGAGTTCTTTGCGGACCTGGATTACGAAGCCCACGGGGCCCTTGATGGTCCCGACGCTCTGGCGATCGCCCGAGCCGCCGCGCCGGAACTGATCTTGCTGGACGTGCAAATGCCTAGGCTCAGCGAGGTCTTCACACAGCTGCGCGCGACGTTCGACGTCCCGATCATGGTCGCAACCGCGAACGCGGCCACGGCAGAACAGCTGCGGCCGCTCGGCGCCTTCGCCTACATCCACAAGCCGTTCGATTGGGATGTTCTCCGCCGCCGTGTCGCCATCCTCCTTTGTGCCTCACTGCCTTCTGGCAAAGTGAACTGAGCCGCCTTGCGTACCGACCTGATCGGCAAGCTCGCGGCGGCAGTGGTGGCGCGGCGGCCGCTCGTGTACTGCTACGCTTGCCTTGTGGCGACGCTTGAGGTGGAGGAGCGGACTCTGCGCGACGTCGCTCGGACGCTGCTCGCTCGTAACGGGGCCGGCTTCGGCATCGCCCGCCGGACGTGTTGTGGTTGCGGCCGCGTCGATGAGCTCCTCCTCATGAAGCCATACCTGCTGTTGTCGGAGGATCGCCAAGCAGCGCCGTGACACGCCGCCCGCCTGGTCGCCGCCGTCGGGGTTGCAAGACGGCCGGCGCCGCCCGGCCTATGCGACTCGACGATCGTAGGCGGTCGCCCTCGCCCGAGGTGGTGCGGCGCTTCGCCGTCGGCGTCGAACCGAGCTCAGCGACCGGCCGCGCTCGTCCATTCTCCGCGCCGCCGCTCACGCACCGCGACGCACCGCGAACTCAGACAACAACCTCCGAACCTCCCTCGTGAGGTCCTCCGGCAAGCACGGCTTTACCAGGTAGGCATCGCAGCCAGCGACCAGGGCCCGCTCCACCGCGCTGCCGAAGGCGTGGGCCGTGCAGGCGAGGACGGGAATGTGGGTCGTGCTGGAGTTGCCCTTTAAGCGACGAGTCGCCTCCCAACCGCCGAGCCGCGGCAGCGAGAGGTCCATGACGATGAGGTCCGGCTGCATCTCGCGGGCCGCCTGGACGCCCGTCTCTCCATCTGCGGCAATCAGAACTCGAAAGCCTTGGAAGCGGAGGTAACGAGGAATATATGTGCCGCTGATCGGGATTATCCCCGACAACGAGAATGAGGGGACGCGGCGTGCCGTGTCCACGTCGCGCTCGGTCGCCAGCGATGCTGCCGCGGCGGCGCTTCTTCATTGGAGCCCGGTTCAAGTCTACCTCGCGGGCTGCTTGCCACATAGCGAGCACACGGGGAGCGTGAGAAAAAACTTTCCCACAACGATGGGTGGTTGAGGTCGCCGCGGAGGCACCCACCGCGAGGTACGGAGGACTTCGTGAGAAATGCGACGGCGCCGGCCGCAAGTGCGTTGTCGCCGCGACCTGCGGCTGACTCTCCTCGCGCACGCCCTGGAGCAGGCGGCGGCTATGGGTAGCACGGGGGCGAGGTCGCGTTTCAGCCTGCGTCAGGCGTCGGCTTCGCCCAACTCCTGCCGCGCGCACCCGAGCTGCAGCTCCTGCATCGCTGGCTCGACTCCTGGCGCGGCATCGGCGACATCGTCGGCGGGATGCAGCGCCTCGGCTACGACCTCCAGCTCACCGAATACAGCAACGGGCACTGGCGCGCCACCTTCTGGGTGACCGCGACCACTATACTGACGTAACTGCGAAAAGCCGCCACTCACCCGGTACGCCTTTGAGTACTTGGCCTCCACGATCCTCGAATCCGATGCCGGAACCGGCGACGAGATCCTTGACGGTTCCTGATACCAAGATTTCCTGTGCCCGCGCCATCCCCGCCACTCGCGCGCCGGTGTGAACCGCGATGCCGCCCACTTTGGCGCCGATGACCTCGCACTCACCAGTATGAAGTCCTATCCTCACCTCAAGCCCCAGCCGGCGAACCTCATCGCGGATGGCACACGCGCATCGGATCGCCCGCGCCGGGCCATCGAAGGTGGCAAATACGCCGTCGCCCGCCGTATCGATCTCGCGCCCGCGAAATCGTTCCAGTTCCCGACGGACCGTGGTGAGGTACCCTTCCAGGGTCTCGCGCCAGCGGCGGTCACCGAGCTCGGCCGCACGCTCGGTCGAGCCTACGATGTCAGTGAACATGACCGTCACCAGCACCCGATCTGGCTCTGGCCGGTGTCTGGCGCCCGTCATGAACTCTTCCATCTCGTCGATCAGGCGATCCAACACCTCGGGCTCGAAGGCTTGCAGCAGATGGTCGTCGCCCGGCAGCTCGACATATTTGGCGCCGGGAATGTGCTCCGCGAGATATCGCCCAGCAACGACGGGGACAGTCTTGTCGCCGACACGATGCAGGATCAGCGTCGGAGCCTGAATTGACGGCAGGAGGTGGCGAACGTCCAGATCGTAATTGGCCCGCATGAGGGCAACGATACCGCCTGGGCTTGCCGCCGCACGCTCGAGTCGACCGAACCACTCGACGAACGCTTTGTCCGCGACCCGGCTTGGGGCGTTGATCGGAACCAGCACGCCCTGGCCCCAGCGACTCTGCAATCGCTCCATTGTGCGGGCCCATTCCTCCTCGCTCTTTGCCCACGGCTCTGCCCGAATTGAGGCAAAGGTCCCGCACAGGATCAGGGCCGATGTTCGCTCAGGATACGTGGCCGAGAACATGAGGGACATGGGGCCTCCCTCTGACCAGCCATAGATCGTGGCACACTGGCTCTGTGCAGCATCCATCACCGCTCGCACATCACTAATGCGCTCTTCGAGCGTCTGCTCGGCGATCCGATCTGAGAGGCCCTGACCGCGTTTGTCGAAGACGATGACCCGCGCAAACGACGTCAGCCGTTTCACGAGGTACTCATTGGCAGGAAATTCCCAGAATAACTCGACATGGGACACTGTCCCTGGGATCAACACGATATCCCGTGGGCCATCACCAAAAACGCGGTAGGCGATGTGGACGTCGCCGCTCTTGGCGTATCGCGTTGATGCGTGCATGCCCCGCCTGCGGACGTATCGTAGCTCAGTTCCAGCGAACTGCCAGCGCGCCCCCACGATCAGGGCGCCTGAAGCGCGCCAGGCGCCCACGTTAAGAGCGCCTCGGCAGGGGTGCCGCTACCGAAGTGCCGCCCGTGACCCGCGACATCATCGCCCGCCCGCGCGCACGGTTCTCCCGACCGTCGCCAAGGGCGTTGCCAGTCAGCACCCGTCAGCAGCGTCGCCAACGGGACGACAAGCGTCACCCAGCAATCACGCGGCGAGATGCTCGGCGACGGTAGGCGGCTCACTCGATCAGCTGGTCCGCCCGTGCTAGGAGCGAGGGTGGGATCGTCAGACTCGTGGTGAAATCACTCTACGGAAGACGCTGTCTCAGCCTGCGTCAGGCGGCGTCGTGCTCAGTACCTAAGGCGACAGGCTTTGACATTCGACGTCCGCGGCTTCGCCTACAGGCCATAGGTCCGACGTCGTGCGGACACCCTAATCTGGTCGACCGCTGAGAAGTATCGTATCAGCACGAGCCTCGAACTTCGTCGACTGCACGAGCCAGGACCACCCGCGAGACGCCACGATGTGCCTCCTAGCCGGCGACTGATTGCGACCTTCGCCGACGATTCCACCGTCCTCGACGGGACGCCGCCAGATGGTCGAGCAGCCGACTGTAGCCGGCGGAGCCGACGCGCCAGCCTTGCCTGTGCATTTTCTTGGGTTTTTCTAAGAGAGGAGTTCCCCCTGCCCGGCGAGTAGGGGACCACTGCCTCCTCATCGCCAGGCCAGTCGGGTCGCCAATCCCTTGACGGGTGTGTCACTAATCGGTGCGATCCACCTCGGTACATGGCTTGCTGTTACGCCAGGCATGCACACGACAGCCGCTCTTCTACTTCTTCTCGCGGCAGCGGGAACCCCACACATTCCGGTCGGCGTGTCGCCCGCACCGTTCGTGCTAGGCGCGTGGCGAGGCGATCTGCTCGAGGCTGGTGGTCACGAGGAGCCGATCGAGGCGTCCTTTGCTAACGGTGCTCGGCCCGGGGTCGTCGTCGGCCACTTCACCCTCCCGAGGCGCCGTCCGAACATGACGGTGCGACGGCTGGGACAGGTGACGCAGGAGGGTTTGGTCTTTGAGCTACGGGGCGGCGGACATGTTGCGGTACATCTGCGCGAAGGACGCTTGGTCGGCGACCTCGTCGATCTGGCTGGACAACTCACGACCGCCCATGCCGGCGCCCTCGACCTCACGCGGCTGCGGCCGGCCCAGGGTCGCTGGATCGGACACCACAAGCAGGACGCAGTCCTATCACTGCCGACATCAGAAGATTGAGGTGAAAGGCGATGGGCTGGATGTACCTGGAAAGGGTCTTCGACTCCGTCGTGGTGCTCTATCTGATGATTCACGGGGTAGTCGTTCCGCGCGACGGGCGCCGCGATCTTCTAATTGGCGTGTGCCACGCCACCCGTGCTTGGGTCGACTCGTGGGTCAGTCGGGTAAGCGGCGTCGGTCACATGCCGAGGTGACGCGACGCGGAGAATCCGAGCAGCGGCGCCAGCGGGGGAGCAGCCTGTCGGGCCCCCTGAAACAGCCCCTGACACCGAGGTGAGCCGATTGCGCGCGGGCTTTGCATGGCCCCAAGGTTAGGAGAGTGCCATGTTGATGCTGGCTGTAGTTCTCTTGCTGACGATCCTGGCCGGCTGCGTGCGCGAAACCGCCACCGATCCCGCTGCGTCGTCCCGGGCTGGCTGTGAGGTGACTGGCGGCCACTGGCACTCGGCCACGCAGTCGTGCGACAAGCGATGACAACCAGATCGCGGTGGTACGGAGCTTCCTCGGGAGCGCCACAGGATGAGCAGGAGCGAACGCAATCAGTGCAGACCGACCCCGGCGGGGATCTCGCACGTGTCCACCCCGACGCTCACGACCGGCCTCGAGTGAACCTGCGGACCGCAGTGCGAGCGTGGTCCTTATGACAAACGTGACTAGTCCGTACTCGCAAGGTCGCCAGCCCTGCCCGGCGTTTCAGGAAGACCGTATGAACCAAGCCAGGACGTGCCCGAATTGCACAGCGATGGTCCAGTGGTGTCGCAACTGCGGACGGACTCACCACTCGGGCGGTTGGGGAACGTGCCCAGGCGAGAAAAAGTAGGGTCCGTCGATTGCGCCTGCCCCTGCATGCCAAGCGGGCGGCTCATAAGCATGCATTCCGTGGATGTGCAGTGGGATGCACCCCTAAAGTGAGACACGGAAACTAAGGAAAGTCCTCGTTAACCACGGTTCACTGCATGGGCTTCCCGCCGGGCACCGCCGAGGTTATGACCTGCCCCCCTCTTCGGTCCAGTCACGATGAGAGCGTCGGCTCGGATGCCCGGTTCGTGATGAACTGCTCGAACTCATCCGGCGTGCGATCGCCGCGCGATCTGTGGGGTCGCTGCGTATTGTAGTCCAGCCGCCACGCGTCGATCGTGTGCCGTATCGCCCAGTGTCGTGAACCACGACTCGTTCACGCGTTCGTCGCGGAAGCGGCCATTGAAGCTTTCGATGTAGGCGTTGGGCTGGCAGCGCAGCCACCGCATCTCCTTGTGCTTCTCTGCGGCGAGCCGCTCAGGACGGCCGCGGTAGACGGCCCCTCGTGTCGGCCGGCTCGCGTAACCGCGCTTGGCCCGCGGCGATCTTGTCGGTGAGTGAAGGGGCTGGCCCTGCCCCCGCGATCCGATCTTCACAGCCAGGTCTGCTCGAGCGTTGGCCTTCGCGCGCAGGAGCGGCGGGTCGGCGAAAGTGCAGAAGAGCTGCTCGGCCTCGGCGCGGGGGACGTACACGCGGTGGCCGGCTGGCACCGGCGTTGCGGCTGCGCGCGACGCAGGACACACATGCATGACGGCGAAGAATGCATCGAGAAACAGCAGTGATAGCCTGCGGTGGATCCTCCAGCGCCCGGCGTCTCTTGGATCATCGATGGTTCACTGCTCCACGAGCTTCAAGCCGCCGTCTGCTCCCTGCGCCGGTCCAGTTCAGCTCGGGTGCCGCGCTCGCATCACGGTGGGGGCTTCCGGAACGCTGGTAGATCGAAATCGATGCTCAGGCCGACCCGGGCGAAGAACGGTGAGCGATCCCGAGGCCCGGTAACTTCCGTCCCGACCGCGCCATCGAACGCGACGCGCGGGCCGAGGCGGTGGCGGAAACCCAGCTCGACGCCCACCGTCGCGGCTTGGCCACGCGTAAGCGCCTCGTCCGCGAAGACGTCACCGACCAGCGTCGTCGTCGCCTGCTGCGGAACCACCAGGCTGCTGCCGGCGACGAGATGATAGCGGAGAAGGCGCTCGTCGGACCCGAGATGGGTCGCGCGGAACTGGGCAGCGCCGTTGAGATGGAAGGCCAGCGGCAGGAGTCCGAGCGTGGCAGTGCGTGTCACGAGTCCCTTCAACTCTACGTCAACCGAACGAGAGCCCGCGCCGGTGGGCAGGCCGAGACTGACCTGGGTCGCCATCGTCGGCAAGAATGTCGCTTCACGGCCCAGCAGGACTCGCGCGGCCACACCGAGATCACCGGAGCCCGGATCCGATGTCTTGTGGGGTGTTGTCGTGAGGACGGTCCCCAAGCTGAGCTGCGTATTGGGCATAATCGCATACTGGGTATCGATCAGAAAGGCGCCGCGGTTCGCGCGGTGAGCCTGCGTTTGGACGCCACTGTCCAAGAGAAGCGTAGCGTCCCCGGCGGCAATTGGATAGGCATCATCGAGCCGTACCGGATGTCCCTGATTGAGCGCCCGTTCCTGGGCGGCCGCGGTCGGGACGATCGTCACCAGTACGGCGACGATCAATGCGAACGCTCGGAGGCTGCCTCTTGCGGTCAACCGTTGACCGTGACGTCGACGCTCGCGCGCCACCATCCCGCCCACAGCTTCAGCACCCGTTGGCCGGGGCTTCTGGCGTAGTTTCTTGAGCTGCTCCATCTCTGCCATCCTCCATATGCCCTGATCAACACTCGGCGAGAGCTCATTTGGCCATGGCCGACGTCTCGCGTCCGCCATCGGAGCGTCATCGAAGCAGCCTAATCGAATTAGCGGCAGTTGATTTCTTGCGTTTTGGCATTGGGTCCGGCCTAGATCGAGCGCCGGGAGCAGCCGTGTTCCCCGCCTGTGGCAGGCCGAGCCCTCCGAAGTGACGGCAAGCATCTAGGGGTGGCGGTTACCAGTGACGTTGCCAATGCCGAGTCCCGAAGAGTGATCGCCTAGGGCTGATTACAGCCATGTGCGGACCTGCCTGGAGGCGGTAACGCCCATGCCCCTTGACTTCAATTCTCGCGCCGGATGAAGATTACCTAGACTGACCGAGAATTAGTCAGCCGTTCGAAGAAGAGCGTTGCCGGAATTGAAGAGCTTTGCCGGCACGAGGCAAAGTCTGATCGGCAGCGTGGCGCCACGGCGAGTTCTCGCCGCTGCTGCTACGGGCGGATCAGATTCTTAGCTGATGTATGGCCGGTAGCCGTCAGAATTTCCCGCTAAAGGGGACACACTTCAAGGAGCCAAGCGCAATGAAAAACCCGCGCGGAGTTTCACGGCGATACATGCTCGGAATGGCGGTTGGCGCGGGTAGCTTCGCGCTATCCAGTGCTAGCCGGTCAGCCTTCGCCCAGCCCTTGATGAGGACGCCGAACGAGATCCTCGGGCCGTTTTACCCAGTGATCAGGTCGGTGGAAAAAACTGCCGATCTGACTACCCTGCCGGGCAAGCCGGGACGAGCCGCAGGCCAGCTGATTTACGTCATGGGGCGAGTCCTCAACGCCCAGGGGCAGCCGTTGAAGGGAGCGAGGGTCGAACTTTGGCAAGCCAATACTCATGGGCGCTACACCCACCCGAGTGATACGAACTCGGCGCCGCTCGATCCTAATTTCGAAGGCTTTGGCGTCCAGGATACCGATGCCGAGGGTCGGTATCGGTACAAGACGGTCAAGCCAGGGGCCTATCCGGCAAATCCCAAGTGGATGCGGCCACCGCATCTGCACTTCGAGGTAAGCGGTAAGATCAACCGGGTCATCACCCAAATGTATTTCCCCGGCGAGCCTTTGAACGACAGAGATCTGTTGCTCCAGAACATTCGCGCGAATAAGGAAGGGCTAATCGCCAAGGTGCTCCCACCGACGTCGGATGTCGAGCCTGATTCTCTCCTTGTCGTGTGGGATATCGTGCTCGATAAGGCGTAGCCTAGTCACTCATGGCAGGCGGCTCATGCTCGAGGCCGCGATATCGCCGCGCGCTCGGGCGCCAGGATGAAGCGCGGCGCGCGAGACCCGACGCGCGAAGGGCGCCATGATCCGCGCGCCGTGGTGGAACTGAGTGATCGACTTGGCCCAGCAGCTCGCCCGCGCGATCGAGAGCCAGCATCCGACGGCCTACTGCTGGGGCTGCTGGGCGCAGCAGCTCGACACCGAGCAGGTGGTGATCCGTGAGGCCGCTCAGCAGGTCCTGATCGACCACCCGGAGAAGTTCGCGCTCGCCCGGCGGGCCTGCACCGGATGCGGGCAGACCGAGGCGCTGCTCGTCTTCACGCGAGGCGAGCCGAGCGGCAGCTCTGTGGGCAAAGAACGCAAACGCCTGCTCATCGTCGACGACGAGCTAGACCTGCTCGACATCCTGCGTGAGCATTTTGCGTATCGCTACGAGGTCGATACCGCGGACTCGGGATCTGCTGCGATGAACCGGTTTAGCGAGCGCCGCCCCGATGCCGTCTTTCTCGACATCGCTATGCCGGGCATCAGCGGCGTGGATGTACTGAAGGTCCTGCAGCAGACTGATTCCACGGTGCCGATCATCATGGTGACTGCCAACGCAGATAGCGCGACCGCCGAGGAGTGCCTGAAGAGTGGCGCCTTCTCCTGGGTGCCCAAGCCGGTCAACCTGGTCTACATGGATCACCTGGCGGCCCTCGCCACGGAGCGCACACCACCCGAGAAACCAATGCGCAGTCCCGGCCCGACATGAAGCCGCAGGCGTTACGGCAGGACGCTGCGTCCGAACGGGCTGACGGGCCGTTCGAGGAGATGGACGACGTGCTTTCCCGTCGGTCGGAGCTCGACGGGCCTCGGCAGTCCCCTTCCCTCAAGGGCAATCCCAGGCCGACCGTCCTAACGCATTGACGCTCGGCCGTCCGGCTACCGTCACCGCCGACATGCTCGTCGAGCCCGACTCAAGGGCCACAGCATCCAAGTCGACGCCGTGCTGGTCGTCGGCCGCTGGGACGCCGACGTCACAATCCGTCGGCTGTTCACGGAGGGAGAAGCCGCGCGTCGAGCGTGTGCCGTGCGGCAAGCCGGACCACGAGCTCACCGAGCGGTGGGCGGCGATCTGGCGCGGTGGTGGTGGACGTGCACAGGCGACCTAAACTTGACGTTCTAGCCCCGCCAGCCTACCGTCCCAGGATGGACCGGCGCCGCTTCTTACTCACCTCGCTGGCTGGTGCATTCATCGCGCCGCTTGGCGTCCCTGCGCAGCAGGCGGGAAGGGCGACCAAGATCGGCATTCTTTCGACTGTCAATCCGCGCACCGCGAGTTTCTTTGAAGCCATGGTCGAGCGTCTGCGCGAACTAGGATACGTTGAAGGCCAGAACCTCGTCGTCGAGTTCAGGAACGCCGAAGGCGATATTACTCGGCTTCCTGCCCTAGCTGCCGAGCTCGTCCGCCTGAATGTCAACATCATCTTGGCTTCGGGACCGGAGGTGACGCTGCAAGCCGCTCGGAAGGCAACCGCCACGGTTCCGATCGTCATCACGGCAGTCGACTTCGACCCAATTGCTCGAGGTTACATCGCGAGCTTGCCTAAGCCTGGCGGAAACGTGACGGGAGTTTTCCTGCGCCAGATCGAGCTGACGACCAAGCGTATGCAGTTCCTGAAGGAAGCGCTGCCTAACGTAACGAGGGTGGCTGTGTTCTGGGATGCGATCTCTGCCGACCAATGGAGACAAGCCGAGAAGACGGCTCTTGAGGTCGGTTTAAAGCTCCAAGGTGTGCAGTTGCACAATCCGCCCTATCAGTTCAGCGAGGCATTTCGAACAGCAACGCGCGGCCGCGGTGAGGCAATCATGCTTCTCATGTCGCCTATCTTCTTTAGGCCGCGGGCACAGATCATAGAACTGGGACTCCAGAGCGGGCTTCCCACTATCGCAGGCATGTCGCAGTACGCTCACGCCGGCGCCCTCATATCCTATGGCGCGAATCTCGACGACATGTTTCGGCATGCTGCCATGTACATCGACAAGATCGTGAAGGGCGCGAAGCCGGCCGATCTACCCGTTGAGCAGCCCAGGAAGTTCGAGCTGGTGATCAACCTCAAGACCGCCAAGACCCTCGGCCTCACGATCCCGCAGTCCCTCCTGCTGCGCGCCGATCACGTGATCGAGTGAGCGTGGCTGCCCGCCTCCGAGCAGCCCTTGCGGCGGTCCTCGTCACGTCACCCACGCCAGAGGTCGAACTCGTCCACCGCTGGCTCGACTCATGGACTGGCGTGGGTCTGCTCGCCGCCCTGCAACGTCAAGGCTGGGATCTCCAACTCACGGCTTACGGCGACGGCCACTGGCGCGCGACGTTCTGGGTGACCGGCCAAGCGCACTCGATTGCCGGCGGCTCGGCGTGGGAGCTGACGCCGTGGACAGCGGTGCAGCGGGCGGGGTGGGCTGCGCTCATTAAGGCGGCGTGACATGGAGCGGTGGGCGGCGATCTGGGCCAGGCGGTGGGTGGACGTGCACGGCACCAAGTGACGACCCCGGATCTTCGGCGTCAGCTCGCAGACCTGATCAAGACGGAACATCCGTTCGTCTACTGCTGGAGGTGCCTGGCGGCAAAGCTCCGCGTCAGTGAGGCGAGGATCCGCGACACGGCTCAGATGGTGGTGTTCGGCCAGCGGCAGGACTTCGAACTGGCGCGACGCGAGTGCGCTGCCTGCGGGGCATCGGATCAACTTCTCGTCTACACCAAGCCCGGCGCGTAGTCGGCGGCCGGTGGCATCGACGTTGCTCCGTCATCAATCGGGGCAACGGCGACCGCGGAGATCGGCGCGCCGCATAGCCCTGGGCGGCGCCGTCGGCCCCTCCTGACCCCGACGGTGCCGCTCACCAACTCCCCCCTGCGCGCGAGCGTGGTTCGCCTACGTCCCCGCGGCCGAGGGCCCGGCGCACGGCGTCGCGCGCATCCGCGCAGATCGCGGCGTCGCTGTCGCCCAGGCCGCTCAACACATGGACGAGCCCGCTGAAATGGTCGAGCATCGCTCGAGCCTCCGGAACGGTACAAGTCACGATCCGGGCGCCCTCGTCCGCGCGATCGATCTCGGCATGTTGCAGGATCACCCGCGCTTCAGGGCTGAGCTCGACGGCGCCGGCCCGACGTGGCGACAGCGCGATGTCCACGGCGCGTCCCTTGAGGCGGATGAGGATGTTGGCGCGTGGCATGCGATTCACTTTAAGACGCGTGGTGGCCGATCGGAACCCCCGATCGGGGGGCCCGACCTCGCGCGTGCGTAGGCTTAGGGGTAGGCTGGAGCGGCCTGCACCTCAAGCCGTCTGTCGGTACGCTAGCGTACCGAGCTGGAAATCTGGCACTCGCAGGTCCGTTTTACGGTTGGAGAGGCCATGGCCCTCGAACTCCCTCGCTGCTCGACGTGTCGCGTAAAGATTCAGGTCGGCCAGAATGTCATTTTTCGCCGTGATGGGCGCGTTCAACACAGCAGCTGCCCGCCCGTCACGTGTCCGGAGTGCGGCCTTGCGGTTCTGCCCGGGCAGCCCATCCGCCGCGAGGGCGAAACAATGCTCCATTCAAACTGCTGGATCAGGCGTCTCCGCACGGCTGGGCCGACGGGCGCGCGATAGCATGCCTGACCGTCGAGCCGCGGCCAAGCGCCAACAACAGATGACGAAGGACGCGGAGGAAGCGACCGTGCGGGCCGAGGTCAGCAGAACCCGAGCGTTGCAGGCCGCCGATCGGGTGCAGCGCCTGGCCTCCGACGCCGTGCAGCGTGGCAAGCGAAGATCAGGACGTTGAGGTCACCGCGGCGAGCGTCGGCGCCTCCATGGCATCCTGAAAAACGTGGTCCCGCAGTACAGCCCGATAATTCCCACCCTGGTGGCCAACCCCTTCCACCGCGACGGCTGGACGTACGAGGAGAAGGTCGACGGGTACCGCATGCTGGCCTACAAGGACGGCGGCCGCGTCCAGCTCATGAGCCGCAACGGCATCGACCACGCGCACCGCTACCCCGACGTCGCGGCGGCGATCGCCCGCCTCAAGCCGTCGACGCTCGTGCTCGACGGCGAGCTGGCGGTGTTCGATCAGCAGTTCCGCTCTCGCTTCGACTGGCTGCGCCATCGGCAGCCGGAGGAGATCGCCACCCCGCCGGTCCTCATCGCCTTCGACGTGCTGTACGTGAACGGCCGGGATGTGGCGAAGCGGTGCCTTCGCGCTCCATGGGCTCCTATTGCTGGCGCTGCCCCTGCCGTGCGGCCTCCGGTGGGGGTCCGCCGGCCTGATCGCTCCGGGCAACGACGATAGAGGCGCGCACGTCTGCGGATGGATCTCGCCGCACGAGGGGCACCAATGCTTCCTATGCGCCGCTGCGACAGCGAGTTGACCTTCTGCCCCACGATCTCCGACAGGTCCCTCGAGGTGGAGCCGCGCCGCCGGCTCTGACTTACGGCAGCTCGAGCAGCCCGCCGACGCACCCGATGAGGGCGCCGATCACCAGCCCCGCGCCCTTGCCAGGGCCCGGCACGATGGTGCCCGCGGCAAGGCCCGCCAGCGCGCCGGCGCCGCCGTTGGCGCGACAGCGCAGCCAGCGCGTGGACTTGTCGGCGTCGGCCTGGACGCGCTCCGCTCTCGTCTTGTAGACGCCCGCCTCTTCCTCGGCCAGCAGCCGCAGCCGGTGCTCGCCCGCGGTGATCTTGTCCGCCAGCTCGAGGAGCTGGCCCTGCGCGGCGATGATCCGGTCCTTCGTGGCCAGATCGCTTTGCAGCGTGGCCACCTGGGCGCGCAGCAGCGGGGGCCTCGGCGAAGGTGGAGAAGAGCTGCGCGGCCTCGGCGTGGCGTCGGGGCGACGGCGAGAATGACGCACGCGAGGACGACTGCTAAAATGACCGCCGCGGTGGCCCGCCAGGGTAGCTCAGTGAAAGAGCAGCCGCTTTGTAGGTGGTTGGCCGGAGGTTCAAGTCCTTCCCCTGGCTCCACCGCCCCCACCGGCCCGCGCCACGGGCAAGGCCGCCCGGCCTCGCACTGGGGCAGAAGCAACGCCCGTCGAGCGGCACCGAGGGTGTACCCACAGGAGTCGCCATGGACTTCTGTCGAGTGAACGGCGGTGGGATCGACCACCTGTTCATTCGCTTTTACATCGGGCGGCGCTGCGCGTGCGGCCGCACGATCCTGGTCGCGGATGCTCGCGGCGGTACGAATCTCAAGGACGTTCCACCGCCGCTGCCGAGCCGCGCTGCGGCGGGAACTCCGAGGCTTCCTGCGTGAGTGATTCGCCAGGCGCGCCGAATCGGTCGTAGAGTCACCGCACCACCGGATGGAGTCCGAGCTGCCGGCCGAAGCACACGACCTCGTCCTCGGCTTAACCAATTCCGTGGATGCAGCGCCCCGCGTCAGGAGCGGGAGGGGTATTGTTCATGACCGGGCGGTCGTGAACAAGCACGTTGGCCTCGGGGTAAAGACGGTCGGGAGGATCTGCAGCCCTACCCCGCGACGGGCAAGCTTGTGTTTCAGCCCATCGCAGGCAGAGTCGTGGTCAATGGCGATCTGGGCTTACAGCCTTCGTCATCTCACCTGTTGCCATTTACGCGGCAACGGAAGCCGCCCACGATCGCGGTATGTTTCCCGTTGAGGTCGCGTCAGTAACCTGCGCCGGGTGTTCGTGTCCCCGGGTGACACGGAGGCCATTGCACTCGTGTGCAAGGGCGCCGGATTCGCTCGGTGGGCTGCGTCTAAAGCGCCGGCTCTCTGCTATCCTGCCCCGCGAAGTGCGAGGAGGTGTGTGATGCTCCACGGGTTTGTCCGTGCCGATCACGCCGTGCCATGATCGATTCGATGATTGTGAGACAGGCGCGACAGTCACTGTGGGTCGCTTCGGGACTTGGGGCCACCGGGTGCACGCCCAGCATCGGGCCGGATCACCCGGGGCGGCGTCGGCGGTCGTGAGGGGCTCGACTGTCGCGACCCGTTTGACCGTCGCCGCGGCGGTCGTCGCACTCGCTCTGACCAACGGACAGGTGGTCGCCAACCAGCCCGCGCGACTCGTCAAGGGCGCGGACGGCGCCGCGATGATCCTGGTGCCCGCCGGAGAGTTTGGGATGGGTAGCGCGCCATCCCAGATACAGCGCTTCAGGGACGAATGCCGGAAGGGCGGGGTGTCGGAGTTCAGCTGCAGACTGTGGCTGGAGCGCGAGGTGCCGCAGCATCGCGTGGCGCTGGACGCCTTCTACATCGACCAGTACGAGGTGACCAGCGCGCTTTTCGAGAAGTTCGTACGGGCAACCGGCCATCGCACGACGGCAGAGTCGGAGGGCGATGGCTGGGTGTACCAGGCGAAGGACCGCAAGTGGCAGTGGACGAAGGTCAACGGCTCGTCATGGCGAAACCCTGACGGACCCGGCACTTCCAGTGAGTCGACTCACCCGGTCGTTCAGGTCTCGTGGCACGACGCGGACGCGTATTGCAAGTGGGCCACGAAGCGGTTACCGACAGAGGCCGAGTGGGAGAAGGCCGCGCGCGGGACCGACAACAGGCTTTATCCGTGGGGCGACACATTGGATGCGTCACGCGCCAACGGCGGCATGACGATCAAGACGACGCGACCAGTCGGCAGTTACGCCGGCGGCGCAAGTCCCTATGACGCCCACGACATGGCGGGCAACGTGGAGGAATGGGTCGCCGACTGGCTTGATGAAAGATATTACGATCACAGTCCCGAACGAAATCCCCGCGGTCCGGACTCGGGCCAGTATCGCGTCCTGCGCGGCGGGTCCTGGTACAGCGATCCGCGTATCCTGCGGGCGTCGTCCCGCCACAACTACGCGCCGGACGATCGGAGCAACACCGTCGGGTTCCGTTGCGCGAGAGGACTTCCCTGAGATTTCGACTTCGCCGGAGCGTGGTGGCAAGGCGACGAGGCCGACGATGAAGCTCACGCTGAAGGACGCGCTGCGGATGCAGGCGCAGATGCGGCGGCGGGCGTGGTGGAGCTGAGGTGGCGCCTACGATGGCGTGCGCATCCATGCGACGAGATCCTCAACGCCTATGAAGCTCTCGAAGCGCACAGTGCTGGGCCTCCACGTCGGGGTGGTCTGCGTCGTCGTCCAGACGAACATCCTCAAGTCCGCAACTTATCCTTCCCGCGCAACAACTTAGCTCGCCGCTCTCTAGGCGCCGCACAAGTTCTCGTCGACGCAGCGGGGTCAATCGGGCATTCTCGTGGACGTTCATCCAGGCCTCCTGTCCCGGGAGATTGATCGCTTGGCAGCCATCAACTTCCCCCAGGTCGGCCTGGGTGAACAACCTCTTGCTTCGTTACAGCTAGCTACCGGCTCCGGGGGCGGCAACCTGACCGCCCCGGCGCGATCCTCTTCGGGGTGTCACTGAGCGACCAAGAACGCGATAGCCGCGAGCGCCACTCCGGTCAGAATGCCGACCACAAGCCAATCCGTCGACGGGCCCTTCCGCTGCGATTTCATTCATGTCCCCTGCGCTCATCCGACCTTCGAATCGCCCGGTAGTTGCCCTCCACGTCGAACTCCCGCTTGGACTAACCCGGCCATCGGCGCGCTGAAGTCAGGAAGCGCGCCTGGGCCCGCGACGATCCGAGCCTGAGCGTGCCAATCGCCGGATGAGCTCAGGTGGTAGCCGGCGATGGCTCCGGCCGGCAGGC